>Ga0068859_100005933_pt1 | contig 12397 bp, 9 predicted proteins | sample KBSSwiS22_FD_66585 | JGI IMG/M metagenome (GOLD analysis project Ga0068859, IMG submission 66585) | Switchgrass rhizosphere microbial communities from Kellogg Biological Station, Michigan, USA - KBS Switchgrass S2-2 | ecosystem: Host-associated > Plants > Roots > Rhizosphere > Soil ... | reverse complement strand
GGCGCCAAGGGTCCTGCCGAGCCCGTCGGACAGGCCCTCGCGGCCGATCGCGTACAGGCAGCGGGACGCCGCGTTGTGGAAGGCCAGCGCGCAGGCGAACGAGCCGGTGCAGGTCATCACCTTGTACAGGTCCAGGAAGAAGCTGCCGAGCATGTCCTTCGTCGGCGCGTAGAACAGCGAGAACGCGTCCTTCTGCGAGACGTCGACCGCGCCGGTCTTTCCCGCGTAGGCGACGGCCATCCAGGCGACAAACGTGTACAGCACACCGAGGCCGATGACGGCGATCATCGTCGCCCGGGGGACGATCTTCTTCGGGTTCTTGGATTCCTCGCCGTAGACGGCGGTCGTCTCGAAGCCGACCCACGACCAGAACGCGAAGAACAGGCCGAGGCCGGCCACCATCGTCACGTCCTTGCTGCTCGGCCCGGCCTGGAACGCGCCGACCGGGTTGATCGAGCCGACCATGAGGCCGTTCGGGCCGCCGCCGGTGAACAGCACGCCGAAGCTCATCATCAGCAGCAGGAGGATCTCGATGGACAGGAAGACCGCCAGCACCTTCCCGGAGATCGAGACGTTGAAGTAGCCGAGTACCGCGGCGGCCGCGACCGCGATCAGCGCGTACCAGATCCACGAGATCGACCCGGCGTGGAACACGGTCTCCATCGTCGTCTTCGCGAACGACGCGAAGATGCCGACCAGTGACGCCTCGAAGACGACATAGGCCATCGTCGCGAGGAAGCCGCTCGCCATGCCGAAGGCCTGGCCGAGACCGTGCGAGATGAAGCCGTAGAACGCGCCGGTCGCCGTGATGTGCTTCGCCATCGCGACGTAGCCGACGGAAAAGATCGTCAGCACGATGGTCGCGACGAGGAAGGACGCAGGCCCGTGGGTGCCGTTTCCGTACCCGACGACGATCGGCACGTTGCCGGTCATGGCGGTGATAGGTGCGGCGTTCGCCAGCACCATGAAGAGAACTCCCAGCAGGCCGACCGCTCCCGGTCGCAGCCGCTGCACCTGAGTGGTGCCGGCCGCCACCTCGGGCGCGGCCTCGCTCTGAACGCTCACCTGTGGCTACCTCCCGCTGCGCGCGGCCGTTCGGGCGGCGGCGCTGTTCGGGCGATCGTGGACCGCGCGGACACCTGGCCACAAGGTGGGGTCGGACCATTTCACACAGCGAAACAGGCTACAACATGGTGGAAACCTAAACGGTACGTACCTTTACCGGACCGAATCGTGGGGGCGCGCTACGGTCCTTGGGTGGGCATCCCTGACGTTCCGAGAGACGACCCTCGCGGCGTGACTGACGACCCTCGCCCGGCGGGGGACGACATCGTCGAGCGGCTGCTGGCTACGCCGAAGGCCGACGTGCTCGCCGCGAGCGAGCGCTACTGGAACCCGAGCAAGACCCGGTTCTGGACCGACGCCGGCACCCCGCTGGTGATCGGCGAGCGGGCCGGCTACCTGCTGCGCGACCTCGCCGGGAACACGCTTGTCGACGTACACCTCAACGGCGGCACCTACAACCTGGGCCATCGCAACCCGGAAGTGGTCGCGACCCTGACCGCGGCCCTGGCGCACCTCGACATCGGCAACCACCACTTCGCGGCGCTGGGCCGCGCGGCGCTCGCCGAGGCGCTCGTCACCTCGGGCCCGATCCCGGAAGGCAAGGTCGTGTTCGGCGTCGGCGGTGGCGAGGCCATCGACCTCGCGCTGAAGTCCGCCCGCTACGCCACCGGCCGGCGAAAGATCATCTGCGCGGTCGGTGCGTTCCACGGGCACACCGGCCTCGCGGTCGCCGCAGGCAATGAGCGGTACGCCGAGCGGTTCCTCGCGACCCGGCCCGACGAGTTCGTCCGCGTCCCCTTCAACGACCTGGACGCGATGGCCGCGGCGCTCGCCGGCCGCGACGCCGCCGCCGTGCTGCTGGAGACCATCCCCGCGACGTACGGTTTCCCGATGCCCGAACCCGGTTACCTGGCCGAGGTCGCCAGGATGTGCGCCGCCGCCGGCACCCTCTACATCGCCGACGAGGTCCAGACCGGCCTCGGCCGCACCGGCGAGCTGTGGTGCGTCACCAAACACGGCCTCTGCCCGGACATCCTGGTCACCGGCAAGGGCCTCTCCGGCGGGATCTACCCGGTGTCGGCCACCATCCTCGGCCCGGCCGCCGCCGGCTGGCTCCAGGAGGACGGCTTCGCCCACATCTCGACGTTCGGCGGCTCGGACCTCGGCTGCGTCGTAGGCCTGCGCACCCTGGAGATCACCCAGCGGCCGGCGACCAGGGACCGGGTCGACAGGCTGATCACGACCTTCACCGAAGGCCTGGCGCGGATCGCCAAGGACAACCCGGACTGGCTGGTCGAGATCCGCCAGGACGGCCTGGTCATCGGCCTGCGCTTCGACCATCCGCAGGGCGCCCGGTTCGTCTCCCGGCGGCTCTACGAGCTCGACGTCTGGGCGATCTTCTCCGCGCTCGACCCAAGGGTGCTCCAGTACAAGCCCGGCCTCCTGGTCACCGACGAACTGGCCGCGGACCTGCTCGAACGCACCGCGACCGCCGTCCGCCTCGCCGCGCGGGACGCCCGCTCGGGCGCCGAGCTCGCCCCCGACCGGGCCCCGGCCGCCCGGTGACCAGAGCTGACCTGGCGGCCGGCGGCGCGGACGCGGACGACACGGTGGCCGACGTCGTCACCGGCGAACTGCGGGCGCTCGCCGGGCTGCTGCCCGAGGTTCTCGCCGCCTACGGCCTCGACGGCGCCGAGACCCGCCTGCTGAACCTGTCGGAGAACGCCACCTACCGCGTCGACGCCGCCGGGCGCCGGTACGCGCTGCGCCTGCACCGGCCCGGCTACCACACGCCGGCCGAGATCCAGGGCGAGCTGGACTGGGTCGCGGCGCTGCGCGCCGACGGCGTCGTGCGCACCCCACCAGTGATCCCGAACCGGTCCGGTGAGCCGCTCACGACGGTCTCGCCGCCCGGCGTCGGCGACCGGCAGGCGGTGCTGTTCGACTGGGTCGACGGGGACTCGCCTGAGCCCGGCGACCCCGCCGGCCTGATCGCGGCGTTCGGCACGCTCGGCGACATCGCCGGCCGGATGCAGCTGCACTCCCGCGGCTGGCAGCGGCCGGCGGGCTTCGTCAGGTTCGAGTGGGACCTGGCGATGACGATCGGCCCGCTCGCCCGCTGGGGCGACTGGCGGACCGGCTTCGCCTGGGCCCTCGCCGCCGGCGAACCGCCCGCGCCCGGGCCGGAGCGGGGCCTGATGGCCCGCGCCGCCGCGGCCGTCGAGGATCGGGTGCGGGCGTTCGGCGCCGAGCCGGACCGCTACGGCCTGATCCACGCGGACATGCGGCTGGCGAACCTGCTGGTGGACCCCGGCGGGGCGATCACCGTCATCGACTTCGACGACAGCGGCCTCGGCTGGTACCTGTACGACCTGGCCGCGGCGCTGTCCTTCATCGAGCACCATCCGGCGCTGCCGGACCTGGTCGCCGGCTGGCTCGCCGGCTACCGGCGCCATGTCCCGCTCGTCGCCGAAGAGCTCGCCATGGTCGCCACGTTCATCCTGCAACGCAGGCTGCAGCTGACGGCCTGGCTCGGCACCCACCCGCACTCCGACGCGGTCGACGACGTCACCGCCCACGCCCACGCGAGCCTGGCGCTCGCCGAGGCCTACCTGTCCGGAACGCTGCTGCCCAAGGACCTCTGAGGCCAGCACCGCTGAACTCCAGCACCTGGAAGGAACCAGCTCGATGTTCACACCCGTCGCGGGCCGCACCGTCGTCGTGACCGGCGGCAGCCGGGGGATCGGCAAGGGCATCGCCCGGGTGTTCGCCGCGGCCGGCGCGAACGTGGTCATCACCGGTCGGGACGGCGCGGTCGGGCGGGCGGCGGCGAAGGAGCTCGCCGGCGCCGGAGGCCCCTTGTCGGCAGCCGGCGGCACCGTCTCGTATGTGGCCGGCCAGATCCTGCCGGAGTCCCCGGCCGCGATGGACCTGCCCTGACCGGCCAGACTGGACCCGTGGCGCTCTACCTCGACCCGTCCGGATCCCCGCTGGGGCCGACGGCCGCCGACGTGCGCCGCCGGCTGCGCGAGCTGGTCACCAGTGGCACCCACCGCCCCGGCGACCGGCTCGGCGGCGAGCGGGATCTCGCGGCGGCGCTCGGTGTCAGCCGGGAGACGTTGCGCCAGGCGCTGCGGGCACTGGAGCGGGAGGGGGTAGTGCTGCGGGTCCGCGGCCGCGGCGGCGGCACGTTCGTCGCGCCGCGCAAGGTCGAACGGGACCTGACGAGGATCGTCGGCGTCCCCGAGCTGCTGCGCGCCCAGGGGTTCACCGCCGGCTCGCAGGTTGTCAGCGCGGGCCTGGAGGCGGCCGCCGAGACCGTCGCGCGGGCGCTCGACCTGGCTGCCGGCGACCCGGTGGCGCGGATCGTGCGGCTGCGGCTCGCGGACGGCGGGCCGATCTCGCTGGAGAACGCGTGTTTCCCGGCCCGGCGCTTCCCCGGGCTGTGTAACCGGCCGCTCGGCGGCTCGCTCTACGAGCTGTTCGCCGACGAGTACGGGGTGCGCCCCGGGGAGGCGGTCGAGCAGATCGAGGTGGTCCTCGCCGGGGACGAGGAGGCCGCGCTGCTGCGTACCGAGCCCGGCGCACCCCTGCTGGCCCTGGAACGGACCACCCGCGACCCGGCCGGGGTGCCCTTCGAGCACTCCCACGACCTGTTCCGCGCCGACCGGATCCGCATCGTCGTGCGCTCCGCCGGCGCCTCCGTCGCGACGACGCGCTGACGCCCCCGCCGCGCGGGGGCGGGCCGGATGGCCGTCAGGACGCGGGCGCCGGTGTCGACTCGACCGCCGCCTGCCCGAGCGAGGGCCGGGTCACCCGCCGGCTGGCGACGCTCCTGCGGACCAGGACCGCGTTCATCGACATGGACCTCTCGCTGGGCGCGTTCGGCTACGCGGCCGGCGCCCACGTGTTCCCGCGGGTCACCCCGGCGTGCCTGCGGCAGGCCGGCGAGGCGCTGGCGGCGCTCCCGGCGTGGGTTGACGCCGTGGCTAGGCCAGCGGCCTGCCGCACCAGAAGCCGCCGTCGCCGGCGGGCGGGGGAACCGAGGCGAAGGCGGTTCCCGCCGCGTTCGCCTTGACGAAGGTGAAGCAGGTCGCCGGCGCCGACGGGTTGGCCAGGTCGGTCGGCGGGATCAGGCCGCCCGCGTCGTAGTCGGCGACCTTGCGCAGTCCCTCCACGAACCCGGAGCGGGTCGGGCAGTCGCCGGCGAGGTCCAGGCCCTTGAGCATCTCGTCGGTCGAGACGTACGCCGACAGCGGCGCCTCGGAGTCGGGGTTCGGGAGCTCCGGCGAGTAGGTGGCCATCGCCTGGTGGTAAGCCGTCATCGCCGGCGAGGCCTGCTCGAACGGCGTGTACTGCAGGATCATCGACGTGCCTGCGAGCGCCCGGCCGCGCTCGGCGATCAGCCCCTGGTCGTAGCCGGCGGCGCTCAGCGCGACCTTCAGCGGGAGGCCGGCGGCCTTCGCGGCGGCGGACACGTCGGCGAAGTCGTCCGCCGTCACCACGCCTACCAGCGTGTCGGCGCCGGCGCGGCGCATCAGGTCGACGATGTGTGCCGGGGTGGCCGGGCCGTGGACGTAGTCGATCTGTCCGACGATCTGCACGCCCTGGCTCTGCAGGCTCGGGACGAATGCGGCCACGAGGCTGGCCGCGGACGGCGTCGTCGGGTCGGAGATGACGAACGCCTTGGTACCCCCGCCGGCCCGCACGTACTGGCCGAAGGTGTCGACCCGCGCGTTCTGACCGCTGAAGATCGACTTGTAGGAGAACAGGTTGGTGTACTGGGCCGGGTCGGCACCCACGGCGACCCCGGTCGCCGGGACTCCGTTGTCCTCGAGCCACTGCAGGGTCGGGCGGGCGGCCGTCGACTCCACGATCAGACCAAAGACGTTCTCGACGTTGACCAGCTGCTGCGCGTCGCCCCGGAAGATCCCGGGATCGGCGTGGTCGTCTCGCCACACGACTTGGACCTGCCGGCCGTGGATCCCCCCGGCGGCGTTCTGCAGGCCGACCCGGGCGTCCACCGCGCTGCGCACGGCGCGGAAGGTGTCGGCGTACTGGCTTCCGCTGTCCGAGTAGACGAGGCCGATCTTGATTGTGTTGCCCGAGACCCCCGGTGACGGGCAGGCGCCGCCTGAGGCGGCGTTGGCCGTGCTCGACGCCGAGCCGCAGCCGGTGAGCGCGGCAGGCAGGGCGGTGAGCATCGCGGCGGTGGCCGCCGCCGCGGCGACCCGGCCGCGCCGGTGGCGGCCGGCGGCGGGCTGGCTCCGCTCATCCCGCCCCTGCTCATCCGGCGCGGAGGGTGATTCTGACGTGATCATCGAAACTCACGTTAGCGCGTGGCGGTAGGCGACACCCGCCCGGGGGTAGGTGCGCCAGGAGGCTGCTGGGGCGTCGCGACGGCAACCGCCCGCGTGATCGCCGCTACCTAAAGTCCAGGCGGGAGACGTGCGGGCGGTAGGTACTCGCTGGCAGTGGGCTACCCGATCCGCTGCGCGAGAGTTGCCGGGTCGCCCAGTCGGAACCGCGTTGCTCGCCGGCCGTAATGACCTTCCATCGATGTAGCTGGGATCACGATCGGTGACCAGATTCACCCTGCCCGGTGGGCGTCCGCGGTGACGAGGTCCCAGGCCGTGAGTAGCGCCTTCTCGAAGGTCTCGCGGGGCTGCGCTCCGGACAGGCTGTACCTGGACTGGACCAAGAAGTACGGGACCCCGCCGATGCCCAGCCGGGCGGCGCGCGCCTCGTCGGCGCGAACCTGCTCGGCGAACTCGTCGCCGGCCGCGACCGCCCGGACCCGCGCCCGGTCGAGGCCCAGCACGCCGACCGCCTCGGCGAGCTCGTCGGGGTCGGCGAGGTTCGCGCCACGGGTGAAGTACCCGGCGAACAGCTCCTCCGCCGCGGCGGCGGCCAGATCCTCGGTGGCCGCATACTGCAGGACGCGGTGCGCGGCGAAGGTATTCGTCGGCCTGATCGCGTCGAAGTCGAAGGTGAGGGCGACGCTCGCGCCCAGCTCGGCCACCCGCTGGTTCATCGCCACGGCCTGCTCGCGCGAGACGCCGTACTTCGACGCGAGCAGCTCGGCTATGCCCCCGGCGACGGCAAGCGGCGCGTTCGGGTCCAGCTCGAAGCTGTGCCAGGAGACCTCGACCTCGTCGGCGTGCTCGAACGTCGCGAGCGCCCCCTCGAACGACCGCTTCCCGATGTAGCAGAACGGGCAGGCGACGTCCGACCAGATGTCGATCTGCAGCATGACGTCTCCTGGGCGTCTCGGTCGCGACTGGGAGTCTCCCGGCTACGACCGTACTGGCCGCCGGAGCGCCGGCGGCTACTGGAAGCGGGCCGGCTGGCCGGTCGCCTCCAGGACCGACATCCACAGGTCGCCGGACGGGTCGACCTGGTTGCGGTGGCTGATCGCCAGCGGGATCGGGATGTGGATGAACCGGCGCCGCCAGCGCCCGACGACCATCTCCGTGCGGCCCGCCATCGCCGCGTGCACGGCGGCGTGCGCGAGCCGGATGCAGTAGACGCTGTCGTACGGGTTCGCCGGCACGCTGCGGATGACGTAGCTGGGGTCGATGTACTTCAAGTTCATCTCGACGCCCACTTCGGCGAAGTAGTCGCTGATCCGCCGACTGAGGAACTGGCCGACGTCGAAGAGCTTCCGGTTTCCGGAGGCGTCGGTCCCGTTGCCCCGCCCGGAGTTCTCGGCGGTGAACAGGTCCTGCCCGGCACCCTCGGCGGCGACGACCACCGCGTGCCCGGTCTCCTCGATCCGGCGGCGCAGGTAGCGCAGCAGCCCGTTCTCGCCGTCGAGCGTGAACGGCACCTCGGGAATGAGGACCACGTCGGCGTCGGACTTCGCCAGCGACGCGTAGCAGGCGATGAAGCCGGAGTGCCGCCCCATCAGCCGGACGAGGCCCAGCCCGCCGGGCGCCGACGTCGCCTCCGCGTGCGCGGCGGCGATCGACTCGCTGGCCTTCGCGAACGCGGTCTGGAAACCGAAGCTCTGGTCTATGAAGGGAATGTCGTTGTCGATCGTCTTCGGGATGCCGACGACGGCGATCTTCTCACCGCGCTCGGTCGCCACCCGGGCGATCTCGCCGGCGCCGCGAAGCGTCCCGTCGCCGCCGATGACGAACAGGATGCTGATGTTCATCCGGGACAGGCAGTCGACGATCTCCTCCGGGTCCTGCTGGCCCCGGGAGGTGCCGAGAATCGTGCCGCCGTCCTCGCCGATCGTCGCCACGGTCTGGGGCGTCAGGTCGACGACGTCGTGCCCGTAGCGCGCAATGAAGCCCTGATAGCCGTTGCGGAAGCCGTAGATGCGGGTCACGCCGTAGTGCGTCGTGAGCTCGGTCACCAGGCCGCGGATGACGTTGTTCAGACCGGGGCACAGGCCGCCGCAGGTGACGATTCCGACGCGGGTCTTCGCCGCGTCGAAGTAGATCTTGCGGCGGGGCCCGGCGGCCTCGAAGCTCGGGAGCTCCTCGATCGGCACCTTGCGGGACGAGATCATCGCCAGGGTGTCGTCGAACAGGACCTTGTCGGCCTCGTCGATGTAGTGCTCGGTGGTCGGCCGCTCACCCAGTAGGGGCAGCAGCGGCGACGTCACCCGGCTGGGGCCGAGGCTACGGACCGCCAGCGCCGACTGATCTACGGTCAGTGGTTCGCCCAGCGTAGCCAACGCGCGCCGACCCTCTCCTCGCCCATCCCGCCCACGGTGCCCGGGTCGCCGCGTGACCGGCCTCACAGAGCGTGCCGAGTACACGGAGATCCTGCTGTTCCAAGAATTTCTACGAGCCTACAGCCTCCGTCGGGCCTGTCGGCTTGACTCCGGACCGGTGAGGACTGTCTCGTCGCTGGCAACAGAGAGTGACGATCGGAGGGTGTCGAAACGTGCGCACAACGCGGCCGGAACCTGCGGGGAACGACGCCGGACGGTGACGAGAACGGGGGGCCGGACGCGGGCGGGGCCAACGCCGCCCGCGGCGGTCCCGTCGTCCTGGCAGGGGGCCCGGCGAGCGCCGCCGGGGGCGGCGAGTGCGCCGGACATCGACCGCTAATGGGACTGCACCGGTTCCGTCTGTGATGGGGTTGGTGTCCGAGCCGCCAGCGGTCGAGCACTCTCGTCCGCAGGCCCGATCGTCGAGGTCTACGCCTAGATCGTGCCGCCGCTGGTTGCTGGGAGGGAGAGACGACTGGTGGGATGTCGTGCCGTAGGAGCACTGATCCATTAGCGCGTGCGTGATCCTTCCCGAAGGCTCTGCTTGTGATCGCTAGCTGGGGAGGGTGCGGGGTTGCTGTTCGTCGGGGATGACTGGGCCGAGGCCCATCACGACATCGAGATCCAGGACGAGACCGGACGGCGGCTCGTGCGGCGCCGGCTGCCCGAGGGTGTGGCTGGCATGGCCGAGCTGCACGGCCTGATCGCCGACCACCTTGGTGACGGCGATGAGCCGGCGGTGGTGGTGGTCGGGATCGAGACCGACCGTGGGCCGTGGGTCGGGGCGCTCGTCGCGGCTGGCTACCAGGTCTACGCGATCAACCCGCTGTCCGCGGCGCGGTACCGGGAACGGCACGTCACCTCGCGGGCCAAGAGCGACGCCGGCGACGCGAAGGTGCTCGCGGACCTGGTCCGCACCGACCGGGCCAACCACCGGCCGGTGGCCGGGGACAGCGAACTGGCCGAGGCGGTGAAAGTCCTCGCCCGCACGCATCAGAACCTGATCTGGTCGCGGCAGCGGCAGGCGAACCTGCTGCGCTCGTCGCTGCGAGAGTTCTACCCGGCCGCGCTGGTCGCGTTCGGCGGCGAGCTCGCCGGACGGGACGCCTTGGCCGTCCTGGAGATAGCCCCCACCCCGACGAAGGGCCGGGGACTGTCGACGGCACGGATCGTCTCCGCGCTGCGCCGCGCAGGCCGCCAGCGCTACCTCGACACGCGCGCTGGCGAGATCCGCGACGCCCTGCGCAGCGAACAGCTGCAGGCCGCCCCGCTCGTCGCCGACGCCTACGGCCACACGGTGACCGCCCTCGTCGCCGTCCTCGCGACCCTCGCCACCCAGATCGAACAGGTCGAAGGCGAGCTGGGCTCGTGTTTTGACCAGCACCCGGACGCGAAGATCCTGCTCTCCCAGCCAGGACTGGGACTGGTTCTGGCCGCCCGGGTGCTCGCCGAGTTCGGAGACGACCCGACCCGCTACACCGACGCCAGGGCCCGCAAGAACTACGCCGGCACCGCACCGATCACCCGCGCCTCCGGCACCAGACGGATCGTGCTCGCCCGCGTCGCCACCAACAAACGGCTACGTGACGCGCTCTACCTGCAGGCGTTCACAGCCCTGAACGCCTCGCCAGGCGCGCGGGCCTACTACGACGCCCACCGCGCCCGCGGCGCCACCCACCACCAGGCCCTACGCACTCTCGCCAACCGGCTCGTCGGCATCCTCCACGGCTGCCTACGCCACCACACCCCCTACGACGAGGCCACCGCCTGGCCCAGCCAGACGACCGACCAGAAGATCGCCGCTTGACAGTTAGAGCCGTGGGATGTCTAGGCGTTCGCGAGATTCTGGACGTCGACGGGCTCCGCGTCGCTCGCCCCGTCGGTGGCCGCCTCGAGCCGATCGGAGGACGACGCCAGCTCGGCCGCGGTCAGCTCGTAGACCGGTGCGCCCCCCGGGGCCGGCACCGCGGTGGCGACGGCCTGGCCGGCGAACACGTCGATGCGGGTGAACAGGCTGCCGGTGACGGCCAGGTAGCCGCCAGCCGGTCCCAGCGCGTGCGCGGTGTACGCCGTCGCCCCCGCGACCCACACCGGCACGCCGCCCAGCATGCTGGCGGAGGCGTGGTGCGCGTGCCCACAGATGACGATCTTCACGTCGGTGCCGGCGATGACCCGGCCGAGGCGCTCCGGTGCCTCCAGTCCGATGGAGTTGAGCAGCGGGATCGGTGACGGCACCGGTGGGTGGTGCAGCGCGAGGATCGTGCCCGCCGGGGCCGGGGTGGCGAGCTCGGCGGCGAGCCAGGCCAGCTGCTCGTCGGACAGCACGCCGAGGACCTCGCCCGGCTCCGTCGAGTCGAGCGCGATGATCCGCAGGTCGCCGGACCAGAACACGTAGTCGTACGGCTCGGTCGTCGGCTCGGCGCCGAGCAGGCCCTCCCGCAACGGCCCGCGGCTGTCGTGGTTGCCCATCAGGTAGAGCACCGGCAGGCCGAGCGCGCCGGCGCGCTTCTCGACGTAGGCCCGCAGCCGCCGGTAGGAGGGCAGGTCGCCGGCGTCCACGAGATCGCCGGACAGCACCAGCGCCGCCACGTCGACGCCCGACCGCTCGATCTGGTCGAAAGCGGCCCCGACGTTGCCGAGCGTGTCGATCAGGCCGTGGTAGAGCTCCCCGTCCGGCACGACGTGGGTGTCGGACAGCTGGATGACGGTGTGGGTCGGCGTCGGGGGGTCGGTGATGATGCGCACGGCGGACTCCCGGTGGGGATCGGGCGGAGGGGAAGATCGGGTCGGCGGGGTCTTGTCAGGCCGGGTCTTCGTCGACGAGCAGCGCCTCGACGAGCGCGTCGAGCGCCTGGTCGGTGGCGCCGTGCGCGCGCAGGTAGCCGCGCGCCGAGCCGTGACCGGCCCGGACCCGGGCGAGCGCCTCGAGGATCAGCTCGGGCGGGGAGGACATCAGGTCCTTCGGCAGATCCGCGGGCTCCTCGCCGGCGGCCGTCGCCGCCAGCCGGCGGATCGCGGCCCGCGCCTCCTCGCCGAGCAGCTCGGCGGTGAGCGCGTAGTCGGCCGCGATGATCTCGTCGGGGACGCCGAGCAGGTCGAGGATCAGCATCACCGTCAGGCCGGTCCGGTCCTTGCCTGCCGAGCAGTGCACGATCGCCGGCAGCGCGCCCGGCTCGGCGACCGCGAGCACCGCGGCGGCCAGCCGGTCGCCCCGGGTGTCGAGGATGAATGTGTAGATGTCCCGCAGGGTGCCGCCGGCACCGGCGGCCCGCGCCGCGCGCGCACCGTCGGCGGCCGCGGCACCCGACCCGGGTCTGGTCCCCGGGTCGGACCCCGGGGTGGTCTCGGCGGGGTCGGTGGCCGCCGGCGTGGGCAGCGCCGCGGCGAACGACGCTGAGCCGGGCGTGCCGTCGGAGAAGATCGGGACTCGCCGGGTGGTGATCGGCAGCCGGCCGAGCGCGTTCGGCTCGTGCGCGCCCTCCGAGTCCTCCCGCAGGTCGATGACGGTGTGGACCGCCAGCTGCGCGAGCACGGCGCGGGCCTCGTCGCCCAGGCCGTGCAGCGCGGCGGAGCGCAGCAGCGTGCGGCGGCGCACCCGGCGGCCCC
>Ga0068859_100005932_pt1 | contig 12399 bp, 9 predicted proteins | sample KBSSwiS22_FD_66585 | JGI IMG/M metagenome (GOLD analysis project Ga0068859, IMG submission 66585) | Switchgrass rhizosphere microbial communities from Kellogg Biological Station, Michigan, USA - KBS Switchgrass S2-2 | ecosystem: Host-associated > Plants > Roots > Rhizosphere > Soil ... | reverse complement strand
ACGTTGACGATGATCCCGCACCGCGCATAGGTCGACTTGCCGAGGCAGATGACGAGCACGTCGCGCGGCACCCGGAAATATTCGACTGTCCGCGCCAGGGCGAAGCTGTTGGGCGGGATGATGCACACGTCGGTCCGGCGGTCGACGAAGCTGTTGGCGGCGAAATCCTTGGGATCGACGGTCGCCGAATCGACGTTGGTGAAGATCTTGAACTCGTCCGCGACCCGCGCGTCATAGCCGTAGGACGACAGGCCGTAGCTGATGCACCCCTCGCGTCGCTGGGCCTCGACGAACGGCTCGATCATGCCGTTGGCCTGCGCCTGCTCGCGAATCCAGCGGTCGGACAAAATCGCCATTCCGAAGGCCTAACGAGCCAGTCCGAAGGCATCAATTTGCCGCAAATCATTTCTGTGGATTGGGCGCGATCAGGATTCCCCAATTCAGATGAACCCGCCGCCGATTCGTCCACAGCCAATCCACGGTTGTGCTGCTTTCGTTCTCGGCCGATAATCACTGCATCTCATGGTGCGTGGGGACGCGCCGGCCTAGAGGATTCGCCATGGCCGAAATCGTCCGAATCGCCGAGTCTGCGTCCGAACCCGCCCCGCAAGCCCTGCCGCAGAACGTTGAGGCGGAGGGGGCTCTGCTGGGCGCGCTGATGATCGACAACCGGCTGGTCGAGGACGTCCAGCTGAAGCTCCGCCCCGATCATTTCTTCGAGCCGGTGCACGGCCGGATCTACGAAGCGATCCTGCGCATGACCGACGCCAACCGGGTCGCCAACCCGGTCACGCTGAAGCCAATGTTCGACGGCGACGAGGCGATCAGGGAGCTGGGCGGCTCGGCCTATCTCGCCCAGCTCACCGGCTCGGGCGCGGCGATCATCGGTGCGCGCGACTTCGCCGCGCAAATCTATGATCTGGCGTTGCTCCGCGCCCTCGTTGGCGTCGGCCGCGACCTGGTCGAAGGCGCGCTGGATACGAGCGAGGAGGTCGCCCCGCTCGCCCAGATCGAGCGGGCCGAGACCGAGCTCTACAAGGTCGCCGAGGAAGGCGGCGCCGAGGGCAAGGCCAAGAGCTTCGGTGACGCGTCCAAGCTCGCGCTCGAAATGGCCGAGCGCGCGCTCAACAGCGGCGGTCACCTGTCGGGCTTCACCACCGGCCTCGACAGCCTCAACACCAAGATCGGCGGGTTGCACAAATCCGACCTGACGATCGTCGCCGGCCGACCCGGCATGGGCAAGAGCGCCCTGGGCACCAACTTCGCGGTTGCCGCTGCGAAACGCTTCCTGCGCGACGCGGAGGACGGGATCGCACCCGAGAAATCGGCCGGTGCGCCGGTCGCGCTGTTCAGTCTCGAAATGTCGGCCGACCAACTCGCGACTCGCATCCTCGCCGAGCAGTCGGGGATCACGTCCGAGAACCTGCGCACCGGCCGGATCACGCAGCACGAGTTCCGCGACCTCGCCCGCGCCGCGGCCGAGCTGCAGAGCCTGCCGCTGTACATCGACGACACGCCGGGCCTGACCATCGCCGCGCTGCGCACCCGGGCCCGCCGCCTCAAGCGCCAGAAGGGCATCGGGATGATCGTGGTCGACTATCTCCAGCTGCTCCAGGGAACCGGCAGGGGGAACGACAACCGGGTCCAGGAAATCTCCGAGATCAGCCGCGGCCTCAAGCAGCTCGCCAAGGAACTCGACGTGCCGGTGATTGGGCTGTCGCAGCTGTCGCGCCAGGTCGAGCAGCGCGAGGACAAGCGCCCGCAGCTGTCGGATTTGCGGGAATCGGGCTCGATCGAGCAGGACGCCGACATCGTCCTCTTCATCTATCGCGAGGATTATTACGTGAAGGGCGTCGAGGTTGAGATGCCGACCCCCGACGAAGCGGCGTCGAACCCCGAGCGCCGGCAAAAATACGAGGATTGGGACGCCAAGTACCAAGCGGTGAAGGGCAAGGCCGAAATCATCGTCGCCAAACAACGCCACGGCTCGACCGGCATCGTCCGGGTCCGCTTCGACGGCCGCATCACCAAGTTCAGCGATGCCGCCGACGACGGCTATCTGCCCGAGATGCGGACATGACCGTCATTGCGAGGAGCCGCAGGCGACGCGGCAATCCAGCCCTTTCCTGGATTGCTTCGCTATGCTCGCAATGACGGAGTGAAGGTTCGGGGGTGGGGGATGAGGGCGCCGGCTTGGTCCGGCGCCCTCTGCGTTTCAGCGTCCGCGCTCGGCCGGCGCGGCCTGCTGCGGCGCGGGCTGCTGCGCCTCTCCGCCGCCCATCCAGCGGCGCATCCAGCCGAACACCTCATCATACCACTGGATCGAGTTTTTCGGCTTCAGCACCCAGTGATTCTCGTCCGGGAACACCAGCAGCCGCGAGGGCACGTTGCGCCGCTGCAGCGCGGTGAAGGCGGCGATGCCCTGGGTGTAGGGGATGCGGAAGTCGTTCTCGGACGTGATCACCAGCTGCGGGGTCTTCCACCGATCGACGAAATTGACCGGGTTCCATTTCTCATACTCGGCCGGCGCCTCGTAATAGGGATGGTCGCCGTGCTCCCATTCGTCGAACCACAGCTCCTCGGTCTCGTAAGCCATGGCGCGGGCGTCGAACACGCCGTCGTGCTGGACGATGCACTTGAACCGGTCGGGCCAGTTCCCCTCGATCCAGTTCATCATATAGCCGCCGTAGGAGCCGCCGAGCGCACAGGCATTGTTGGCGTCTAGATCGAAGTCATGCGCGGTGGCGTAGGCGAGACCCTTCTGCAGGTCCTCGAGCGGCCAGCCGCCCCAATTCCGGTGGATCGCGTCGGTGAAGGCCTGGCCGTAACCGGTCGAGCCGTGGAAATCGATCGCGACGACGCCATAGCCCGGGCCTGAGAAGACGCGCGGGTTCCAGCGGAACGACCAGCTGTTGCTGAAGGTGCCCTGCGGCCCGCCATGGACCAGGAGGGCAATCGGCAAGTGTTGATTGCAGTCTTCGTTCGGGATCGGTCGGCGGTCGCCCACGGCGGAGATGCACTCCACGGTGGTAGCGTGAGGCTTCAGCGTCCAGCCCCACACCGTGTCGTTGTTGGCTCCCTTGAAGCTGAACTTCTGGAAGTCCACCGGGTTCAGTTGCGCGAGCAGCGCGCCGTTGACGTTGGTCAGCTGGGCCAGGCGGCCGTCTGCGCCGATGCGATAGAGGTCGTCGGGCGCCATGACGCTGTTCATGGTGGCGATAACCGATCCGTCGCGCAGCGCGTGGACGTTGCCATAATGGCCGTCCCGAGTCAGGCGCGTCACCTTGCCGTTAGCGGCGTCGATGCGGAATACCGGTTGCTCGAGCGTGTCCTCGGCGGTGACCAGCAGGCTCCGGCCGTCCTTCGTCCATTCGATCGAGCCGACCGAGCGGTCCCAATTCTGGGTCAGCGCCTGGGTCTGCCCGGTGGCGATGTCGCGCAGCATCAGCACCTGACGGTCGGCCTCGTAGGTCGGCCGCGCCATGGCAAAATAGGCCAGCGTTTTTCCGTTAGGCGACACGGCCGGGAGATTGTCGGTCGCGTCGTTGGCGTCGGTCAGGTTGGCCGGCGGCGCGCTGCCGTCGCTCGGCACCGCGAAAATGTCGAGATTGGTCGACTTCGGCTCGAGCCGCCCCGCCTCGCGCAGCGCGAAATAGAGCGTCTTGCCGTCGGGCGAGAAGCTCAGCTCTTCACCCCCGCCGAACGGCTTCGACGGCGTGTCGCCGACCAGGCTCCCGGTCAGCGGAGCGCCGCCGCCGCTCAGCTTGCCGCCCTGCAGCGCGAAGCCGAACAGTCGCGAGCGAACGCCGGGCGTCGCCCACGTGTCCCAGTGCCGGACGAACAGAAGGTCGTAAGTGCGCCCGCTTCCGGTCTTCGCCGCCTCGGGCAGGCCGGCGCAGTTGAGGTCGGGGCACTTGAGGTCGCGGTCGGCCCAGACGGCGACGCGGTCGCCCGAGGGCGCAACCTTGAACCCGCCGATGTCGCCCTTGAACGCGCTGACCTGCGCCGGGGCGCCGCCGACCGGCATCCGGAACAACTGGTCCTGCCCATCCGCCGCCATCAGGAACCAGATCGCGCCATCCGGCCCGAACACCGCATCGTGGCCCTTCGCCGCGCCGGCGATCGGCTGAGGCGCCGCGCCGGGCTTCGTCAGGTCGAGCAGGTAGAGCGTGTTGACGCGCTTGTTCTTGTCGAGGTCGGTGTCGGAGATGGTGAACACCGCCCACTTGCCGTCGGGCGAGACTTCGGGCGCGCCCAAACGATGCATCATGTGCATGTCGGTCGCGGTCATCGGGCGGGCGAGTGCCGGGGCGGCGGCGAGCGCGGCTGCGGCCGCGGCAAGGAGGATCGAGGTGCGCGTCATGGCCGGACGCTAGCCGCCGAGCGCTGAAGCATCAACAATGTCGCGACTGCCGAACCGCTGCGGCCTGCGCCGGATCAGTCGCCCCTCTCCGGCGCCTTCGCTTGCGCCTGAGCTTCAAGCGGCCGCACGGCGAGCCCGTTCTCGAGCTGGAAGTCGAATGCGCCGGATGTGCACATTAGAATTCGGCCGACCGAACTATCGGCATGGAGTTTGACGGACCTCTCAACGGACTTCGGGCTGCCGGCGATTCCGACCGTCAGGACGCCGTGATCGAAGCGAGTGTAGACCTCTGGCGATGCGGCGATCGGCACACGCGCAATCGGAGTCGGTGAATCGTCGTGGGGCGTCCGCAACCCGACCGTCAGCTCTTTGCGATGATTCGGGTCCCGAAAGACTTGCACGCCGGCATAACTCCGCTTTCCGGGGAGAACGAACAGCAGCCCGGCGCCCGGGTACCAGATCGGATCCGCCTCCGGCCGGAGCATGCGCACGCGGGCCTGGAGCACATCCCCGCCTCCAGCCACATCGTACTTTTCATAATGACCGCCGGGCGCTTCGCAGTGGAAGGTCGACGCCGGCGGCGGCTCGGGTCCATCCGGAAGCTGGATAGCCAGCAAAAGCGCTGCGCTGATCAGAGCGGCCGTCCGGTGATCCGCGAAATCTCGCGCTTCACATGCTCGTCGACCATCTGCGGCAGATGCTCGTCGAGCCACTGCTTGAGGATCGGCTTCAGCATCTCACGCACCATGTCCTCGAGCGGATTGACCTGCGGCAGCGGCGGGACGGTCGCGGCGATGGTCGACAGTTGCTCGAGCGCCTCGCGGCTGTGGCCGGCGACGCTTTCGTCGAGGAGGGGCGGCCCAAGATCGGCCGGCGGCGCCAGCGGCTCATTCAGTTCGAGCACGTCGACCTCGTCCTCGTCGGGGCTTTCTTCCTCGGGCAGGGGCGAATCCTCGAGCTCTTCCTCGGAGGCGGCGGTGCGCAGCTCCTTTTCCTCGGCGATCACTTTCTTGATCGACGCGAGGATGTCTTCCATCGAGGGTTCGCGGCCGGGTGACTGCATGACGGCGGATATACGTTTATCGCAGCGCCGGTGTCACCCCTACTTGGACGGCGGCGTTGGATCGTTGCGGGCTGGAACGAGCGGCGGCCCGACGAGCGGCCGGGGCGGAGTCTCCTGCGCCGACACGGTGCGGGTCGACACCGGATTGTGCCTGGGCTCGCCAGCCCAGTCGTTCCAGTTGCCGGCGACCCGGCGGTAATTGCCGAGCGGGTCGTAGAGCGGCCCGCCGTCGAGGCCGAGCTTGCGCGCTTCGGCCTGGCCCATCGCATTGAGCAGGCTGAACCCGGCGACATAAGCGTCGCGCTTGGCGGTGACGAGCGACACCTGCGACTGGAGCAGCTCCTGCTCCGCGTTGAGGACGTCGAGCACGTTGCGGGTGCCGACGCTCTGCTCGGCCCGCGTCCCCTCGAGCGCCAGCTCGTTGGCCTGGACGGCGATGGTGTTGGCCTGGATCGATTTCTGGGTCGATTCATAATCGGCGAAGGCCGCGCGCGTCTGGGCGATGACGTTGCGCTCGGTGCCGACGACCTGCTCCAGCGCCTGGCCCTCGAGCGCCCGCGTCTGGCGCACCCGCGCCGCGGGCAGTCCGCCCTGGTAGATCGGGACCCGCGCCTGAAGTCCCAACGAGCTTGTCGTGCCGTGATCCGGAGCGTTGCTCGCGCGGTCGCCCAGCGCGTCGACATAGGTCCCGCTGAGCACTCCTGACAGGGTCGGCAGCCGCCCGGCCTGGGCGACGCGGACGTCGTAACCGGCAGCAGCCGCATTGCGGGTGACCGCGACGATGTCCGGATTGTCGGCGAGCGCGACCTGGACGGCCCCGTCCGCGGTCGCCGGCAGCGGCGGCAGCGGCGGCGGCGGCGCCAGCGTTCCGGGCGGATGACCGATCACGGCGCGATAATTGGCTTCGCTCCCCAACAGCCGGCCCTCCGAGGTGGCGAGCTGGGAGCGGCCGAGCTGGAGCCGCGCCTCGGACTGGGCGACGTCGGTCCGGGTGACGTCGCCGATCTCGAACCGGTCGCGGGTTGCCTCGAGGTTGGTCTGGAGCACCCGCACGTTGTTCTGGTTCAATTCGACGATCGCCCGGTCGCGGATCACGTCCATGTAGGCCGACACCGCCTGGGTGAAGACGTCGCCCTCTACTCCGCGCAGCTGGCCGCGGCCGGCATCGACCCGGGCCTTGGCCGCGTTGATCGAATTGCGGACGCTGCCGCCGTTGAACAGCGGTACGCTTAGATCGACGGTCGTCGACAAGTTCGGCCCGCGGCTGGCGCTGGTGTCCAGCACGCCGCTGCGCGATAGGTCGCGATTGAGCCCGACGGTGCCGCTGATCTGCGGCCGCCCGGCGGACCGCGCGATCGCCACGCCGGCGTCGGTCGCCTTGAGCTCTTCGCGCTGGGCGTTGAGCGTCGGATTGGTGTTGTAGGACGAAACCAACGCCTCGCGGAGCGTGTCGGCCGAGGCGGTGCCGGTAAAGAGCCCGGCGATCAGCGATCCGGTGAGAAACTTACGAAACACTGAGCGCCCCTTAGAAAGTGAATGCCTTGGGCCGGGCAAAGCCCGGAAGAACGGGCGATCCCGCGTCGCCCAGCGAGAGATAACCGAACGCGCCGCCCGACTTGCGGCCGACGATCAGCCTGGTGATGCCGCGATCGACCAGCGCGGCTCCGAGCCGGCCGCCCTCGGCAAGCTGTTCGACGATGGCGTCGGGGATATGTTCGACCGCCCCGTCGATTAGAATCTGATCGTAGGGGCCGTGCCTCGCGTCCCCCTTGTCGAGCGGCGCTTCGCTCACCTCGATGCCGAGCTCGCGCGCCTTGGCGGCGAGTTCGGGCGAGCTTTCGACGGCCACCACCGAAAGGCCCATCGCGCCGAGCACGGCCGCCGAATAACCGGTGCCGGCGCCGACCACGAGCGCGCGCTGGCCGGGCGCCGCCATCATCGCCGTCAGCAGCTGGCCGAGCACCGCGGGAGCGGCGAGAAAGCGGCCGTCGCCGAGCGCCACGGCGCGGTCGACGTAAGCGAGCGGGCGGGTGTGATCGGGCAGGAAGCGCTCGCGCGCGATCGCGCCCATCGCGGCCAGCACCGCGGCGTCGGTCACGCCCTGGGGTCGCAGCTGGCTGTCGACCATCGCCAGGCGCGCGGCGGCAAAATCGGGGATCGGGGTCTGCACCGTCATGGCTGTTATATGCCGATAATACACCTGAAGTTCAAGCCTGACCCGAGCCGGGTTGGCCCCTGCGTTCTTATCGACCCACGACCGATGCGCCAACTACCGTTGGTCGAAAGACGAACGCGCGTAACATGGTGTGGCTTTTGGGTGCGGCAAGGCGGCACTTCCCCCTTGACCGCACTCCCCGCGCGCCACAAAGGGCGGCACTCGCTCTCCCGGCCCGATGGCGGAGTGGTTACGCAGAGGACTGCAAATCCTTGCACGCCGGTTCGATTCCGGCTCGGGCCTCCACCCACAATTTTGAGACTTAAGTCTCTGGTTTTATTAGCTAAAGAGTGGCGCGGTTCCACGCCTTTCTAGCGGTCAATCTCTGCGCGGAGACTGGTCTGCAAGGGTGACTATGCGTCGGATTCCCGGCATCAGTCTCTGCGCCGAATTCCTGGTGCACGGTTTCGCGCAAATGGCCCGGTTACTCCCTGGAGGCTCAGCCCCAGTGTCGGCTTGGGTCAATTGTGGACATTAGTCGTGGCTGGGACGGTGCTTCAGTACCGGTAACTGAGGGTCCCGAATATTCGACGCCCCGGAAGGCGGTAGAACTGAGCCTCACCAAGTTCGCTCTCGGTAACCGGATCGCGGCGATCTGTTAGATTTTCCGCTTCGATGAACAGGGCCCAGCCGGTCTCAAGTCGCCAGCCGATACGGCCGTCGACGGAGGCGTAGCTGCCCGCTTTGACGGTGTTGCCCTTATTCAGGAACCGGCTGCCGACGTAGCGCACGGTTGCCGACGCTTGCAGGCCTGCGGCCGGCGCGTAGCTGACGATCAAAGACGCCAGGTCCTTCGGCGAAAGCTCAAGGCGTTTGCCGGCCAATTGCTGAATGCTCCCGTCGGGGCGAAGGCGAGCGTAGTCGGTGAACTTTGCCAGGTGGTGCGCATAGGACGCCTCGACCGACAGCGCAGCCACCGGATTCCAGCGCAGTTCGGCCTCCAAACCCCGGAAACGCTCGCGGCCGGCGTTTGCCAGGCCCGGCAGCCCGTCAATATTTTCGCGGATCACCAGATTGTTGAAATGCGTGTCAAAATAGCTCGCCTCCAGCCAAAGGTCTCGACTCGCAAGACGGCCTTTGAGTCCAACCTCCCACCCATGTGCGGTCTCGGGCTTGAGGATGTCGGGCTCAGCTTCCGGCCCAAAGTCGATGGCCGCGGGCTTGAATGTATTCCGATAGTCGGCAAAGGCGACGAGCGCATCGTTGCCCGAGTTCCAGAGCCGGTAGCTCGCGCCGATTGAGCCTGAAAGGCGAGTACGATTGAGACGCTTGCATTCGTCCGGATCGGGTTGATCGCTTCCCTCCTTCTCGCCGCCGCACCGCCGCTCGTTCGTGTGATCAAGCCGCCCTCCAGTCAGGAGCGTCAGGGAAGCGGTGGGCCGTGCGACGACTTGGGCGTATGTTCCCGTGAAATCGCGGCGATCCGTGAGCACAGTCGATTCATCGATGTTCAGCGATGAGGAGTCCGGCACGTTCGAACCGTCGGGCAGCACGGCATACTCGAAGTTCTGGCTGCGCTGGCGGCCCGAACCGTGGAGCCAATCCACTCCAACGATCCAATCCAGTTTCTGGCTGGTCCGCGAGATGTGGCTGTCGGCGTAGACCTCGTTCAGCCGGAGGCGCTGGCGGAACCCGTCGGCGTTCGCCGTCGCGCCGCTGTCGTCGAAGTCCTCGCGCAGAAAGCCGCGGACATTGCGCCCCCAGGTTTTCGCAGCTGATACGAGCGTCGTCCACTTCGCCGCACCGATATGGCTGTCGTAACCGATGTTCGCTTGGAGTCGGTCCTGATCCTGACGAGCATCGCGCGGATTTACGTTGGCGTCTGTAGGGAACCGGTCAGATAGGCCGGAGCCTTCACGCGGATGGGGGCTGTACGGATGCTGATTGAGAGTCGTGCCTTCGAGATCGACGTGCAGCCGACCGGAACGGAAATCGGTTGCCCCGCGGTACAAGAGATGGCCCCGAGCGAACTTCCCACGATCCTGCGAAACGCCACGCCGCTCGATGCTTCCAAGGAACGACTGACCAAGCGAACCAATGGAAGCGTTAGTCGCGAATGCGGCGCGGCCGCTCGAGTGAGTCCCGATCTGCAGCAACCCGCGCGTCCGCTGATCACCTGCGTCATGCCGGATCACGTGGATCACACCGACAAAGCTGGAGGCTCCATACGTCACAGGCGCCGCGCCCCGCACCACTTCGATCCGGTCGACATCGATGAAGTCGAGCAGAGCAATGGCCGGATTGAAGGCACCCCCCAACGGAACTCCATCGACGACCAGCAGATACGCATCCATCTCGGCCAAACCTTGCGAGGCGACCACGCTCCCTGCAGGTCCGGCATCGCTGCCGGGGAGCACCTCGATGCCGGCAGCTGGACTGAGTGCGCCCCTGAGGTCTGTGACTCCGCGCTCCCGGATCGACTGGCCGCTGACAATCGTCTCCGCGACCGGGACGGTGACTTCTGGCTCTGGCGTCCGTGTCGCAGTGACGATAATGGCTTCCTGCGCTGTGGCGGGAGCGCCGACTGTTGCCGCCGTCACAGCCAGCCAACGTGCGATCCCTGATTTCATTCATCCCCTTATCTTGACTGGGTGTACTCATCGGTCAGCGGGACAATCACGCTTGGATGGTTCGGTCCGTCGTCCGCCCTGCGGGAGTCCTGTGACGAGACAAGGCCGAGCCGGTCAGCGGATCGGCGGTGGAGGGTCTGCCTCGTCATCACACCCGTCCACATCAGGGTGTTCGGTCCATTCATGGCGAGGATGATCTTGCTCGTCCCGTGTGTCGGGATTGTTTGCGTCCTCAAACGCTTGGTCGAAGCGCTTGATCGTATCCTCGAAGCCGGCCGGCCAATCACCGTCCCACCGGCCTATGCGGCTGCACGCCTTGATGGGGTGCAGCTCGTTCCAGCCATCATGGAAACTATCGTAGACCCATGAACCCATGACGTAGAGAAGGTCTGCGCCCAGGTTGTTCTGTGCTGGATCATTGGTGTGCAGGTTGCCGAGGCTGGGATCCACGTCCGCGGGGGAGCCTGTGTCGCCGAGTCCAACAAGCGCACCAATCAGAGCGGCCAGGAGAGCCAGCAGGGCGAGGATTGCTGCGATGATTACGCCCCAGGGCGGTGGGATGAATACGCAAGCAAGCAGCGCGGCGATTGAAAGGCCCAGTGCTACTTGTGCGCCGATTTTGAGATCCCGGATGCCCGCTCCCTCAAATTCCGCATGCAGCACCGCAGATTTGATTTGGGTAGCGACGTCGGTGGCCGTCTCGCCGGGTGTAGCCAAGCCTAATCCCGTGACCCCTGGCTGAGCTTTGATGAGCTCGCCATACGGCGGGTGCACTTCCGCAACTGCCTGCGTGACCCCCGGCAAGTTGTCGTAGAGCAGCAAATTGATGCTGTAGTCCGTGTCGAACGCGTTGAACCCGGATTTGCCGGTCGCGGGTTCGATTGTCACGAGCATCCCCACGGCCGATCGATCTCCGCCGAGGCAGATGAGCCGATCGTTCAACCACCACTCGCAGAACGCGACGGCCCCGGCAGCGGCGAAGATCTCGAGCGAAAACAGTGCGCACCATGGTTCACCGGCGGCGATTGCGATCGCTGCAAGGACGCCCGCCGGTATGAGACCCTGGATAATCGCTGAAACATATTCGTTGATCGAAGAGTGATCCGCGGGTTGGACGCACTGCGTGTATTGGTTGAATGACATGTCTCACCCTTCCCCGATCACCGTGAGCGTCACTCCCCCTGCGGGGCCGAACTGATCGAAGGCATCGATGTTGAACGCCTCTCGTCCGACAAATCCGTCGGGCGGCGTGATCACGACGTCCACAACCGTGGACGCAGCGGGATCAAGGGTCGCAGCTTCGGGATCGATGCTGACCTTCCACCCGACTGGAATGCCATGTTTCTCTCGCCGGTGAGCCTCTAGTCGTTTTCGTCGACCATTGCGTTCACAGGGCTGCCGGGCGAGCGCGTACGCCGTAACGTCGAAGCGGTACCGACGGGTCTGTCTGCCGTCATTCTGCAGCGTGAATTGGAACGGAACCGGTGACGCGGCGACTTTGACGTCGGTGTTCTCCTGACCGAGATTGTTACCGCTGTCACGATCGTCCACGGGATCGAGCAGCGCTTGTAGGCAGAAATGCCCCGCAACACGTGGCGTGCGCCATGGGATTGACGCGAACGCCGGCTGAGTCGCGCTGCCCTTCACACCTATGTCGACGGTCGTCGAGCCGACTGGGTTGGACGTCGTACCGATACCGAAGTCCAGGAACGAGAGATGTACCTTGCAGTTGATCGCGGGCGCGTCGAAGCTGTCATTCCAGCAACGAATACGAACCTCGTATAAGGTGTTGGCGACTAGCTCATGGGACGAGACCGGGACACCCTCATGGAAGAGAATGATGTCCGGGTTGTCCCAAGTTACTGCGAGCCCCAGCTCCATTAGTCGTTTTTGCGAATAGATGAGCGGGTCGGGCCGAATGAACGCCGGGTCATGTATTGGCACGCAATGTGATCGTGAGGCGCGTTTATCCCGCTCCGATCGGTGATCGCCCATTCGTGCATGGCAGGCTCGCAGGAGCTTCAGGAGGGCGACAAGCCACCCGTAAAGGATCGTCCGGACTATCTCCAGAAAGGACCGGACGATCATTTTAGTTCTCCTCGCCTTTGTCGACCGAGCGCGTATTGCGATGGCCCTGCAGGCGTTCCCCGAACCGCTTGCCCTTGCAGTTGTGGGCATCCACCAGCGG
>Ga0068859_100005931_pt1 | contig 12399 bp, 13 predicted proteins | sample KBSSwiS22_FD_66585 | JGI IMG/M metagenome (GOLD analysis project Ga0068859, IMG submission 66585) | Switchgrass rhizosphere microbial communities from Kellogg Biological Station, Michigan, USA - KBS Switchgrass S2-2 | ecosystem: Host-associated > Plants > Roots > Rhizosphere > Soil ... | reverse complement strand
GGCGATCACCCGGTCTCGCTCCAGGTGTTCTTCCGTCTTCGTCCGCCCGCGCCGATGGGGCGCATGTGGAACATGCGGATGTCGCAGCCGATGTCGCATGAGATGCAGATGCCACCGGCAGCCGACCCGCACGCCGGCCATCACATGAACTGAATTCAGGAGGCCACACGTTGTTGTACCGCTGGACCAGAGACCTTCATCTGTACTTCGGACTGTTCATCAGCCCGTTCCTTCTGTTGTTTGCGGCGAGCGTGTTTTTTCTCAACCACGCCAAGATCGTGCCGGATAAATGGCTGTCCGCTGAGACGTTCCAGAATGTGGAAATCCCCGACGCGATTGACCGCGCGCAGGGAAAGGACGCGATCGCGCGCGCGCAGGCGATTCTCCAGCAGGTCGGCGTCACGGGAGAAATCGGTTTCACCCGTTTCGTCCGGCAGACGCGCCACTTTGTGTTCCCCGTATCGAAACCTGGGGTGGAGACGAATGTCGATGTCGACATCGATGCACGCACCGCGATCGTGTCACGACGCCCGACGAGCGTGTGGGAAGCGTTCGCGTACCTTCATAAGATGCCTGGTCCGCACAACGTCGCCATTCGCGGGAACTGGGCCGGCACACGCGCGTGGCGATGGTTCGCAGACGGGACGATCTATCTCACGCTTTTCATCACGATCACCGGGATCTATCTCTGGTGGACGATCAAGGCCGAACGGCGGACCGGCATCGCACTGCTCTCGGCTGGCATCGTGACGTTCGTTGCATTGATATATGTCGTCATCCGCTAAACGACGGCAGACCGGCGGCTTTGCGGTATTCGAGAAGTGGAATCGGAAACTCCACTTCTATCTCGGGCTGTATTTTCTGTTTTTCCTGTGGCTGTTTTCGCTGACCGGGCTGTTGCTCAATCACGGACAGTGGCTCATCGCCATGGCTGCCAACGAGCGGAAGGAAACGCGGTACGAGAGGACGATCGAGCTCCCCGCCGGCGCGACCGATCTCGATCGAGCGCGCGACCTGATGCGCCAGCTGAGCCTGCAGGGCGAGATGGACTTACCGGCGGTGCCGCAGGAGCCCGGGCGCCTGGCGTTCAGCGTCAGCCGGCCGAATGACGCCAGTCAAGTAAGGGTCGACCTCGATACGCGGCTCGCCTCGATCCAGCACTTCGACAACAGCCGGTGGGCAACCTTCCGCATCTTCCACACCTTCAGCGGATCGCGTTATAACCAGCCTGCGTCTCGGCGCGATTGGATGGCGACCTCGATGTGGGTGCTTGCGATGGACGCGCTGGCGGCGGGCCTTATCGTCATGGTGCTCGGCAGCTATTACATGTGGTGGCGGCTGAAGCCGAAGCGGCAGCTGGGATTGATCGTTCTCGCTGCCGGCTATGTCGCCTGTGGGTGGTTCTTTACGAGCTTTCTCTAGGATCAGGTAGCCCTAACGCAGTTTGGTCACAGAAGCAGGCCGGCGATCGCCCTCGACGCCGACCCAATCGGCGCTTGTGCCGTCCGCATACCGCTGGCGGACCTTCCACGCGATCTGTGCCGCCTTTGGATTCCGCGCAAAGAAGACAAACTCGCCGTATTCGGCCGGCTTGATGTCCTGCTTCCAGGTGATGGCCACGATGCGATCGTTTTCACGCCGCACTTCGTACGTGTATCCAGCGCCGACCAGAACGCCACTGACCACGACATCGGCCGGTACTTCGAGCTCGATGGATGTGGTCGTCACCTTGCCTTCGGTCGGCACTCGGACGGTGTAGCGCTCGCCCGCGCCGGAACGCGACTCCTGCGGCCAGACCGTGACGTGGGCGCTCACGATCGACCCTGCGACAACAACCGCGATTGCGATCATCCCCTTCACTTGTGAGGCTCCTTATGTGCCGCATGTGCCGCCGGCGCCGGTGCCGCGCCAATCTGAATTTCTCCGGCAATCAGCGGATCTTCGCCGTTGCCAATCCCAATTACGACGCGCCTGCCAACCTTCAGCTCCGCCGGATCGATCTTCTTCTTCGCCCGCACGAACGTCGTCTTTTCGTTCAACGCGATTGAAAGTACTTCGCCGCTGGGCGTTTTGATCTCGACGTGTTTCTGATCGACTGCCGTCACAGTACCCATCACGGTGTGAATATGCCCGTCGTGCGCGAAGGCGGCAGGCAGAGCCAGGAGAAGCGGAATGACGGCTGCGCCGAGCGCGACAATGGCGAGCCGGCCGATCGATTTACGGTCCATTTAGTGTCCTCCTCCGTGGTGATGCTCGGGTGCACCGGGCGGCGCCGGCGATTGTACGTCCGAACCTTCCAGGAAACGCCGCTGCTCGATTTCCTGCCGAATTTCCGCCGGCGATCGCGGGTTCAATCCCGCCATTTCATCGATGTCGGCCTTGCTGAGATGCGGTAGCCGTCGAAGGAAGTGCACCAGATGCCAGCTGCTCTCTTCGCCCGCAGGCGTTCCTGTGGACCATCCCGGCATCCCAGTGAACCGGATCCCCTGTTCTATCACGTAAAAAAGCTCACCGTCCGTCATCTTCTGGGTAGCCGCCAGACGCATATCAGGTGCGGGTGGAAACAGCCCTTTGCCCATCTCGGTATTGCCGCTGCCGTCGTTGCCGTGGCACGAGGCGCAGTGATCCGCGAAGTGCTCCAGGCCTTCGCGCTCGACCTCCGGCGTTCGCGGCACGGGGTTCGCGCGGTTCCGTTCGGCGGCCGGAACGGCCCATTGCCGGACCGTTCGCGCGAGCGCGATTTCCACGCGGCCGGGCGCCGCCCGGGCGCGCAAGCCGGTGGCGCGCACATACGCCCAGCCGCCAGCCACCGCGAGCACAACAACGACGGCGATGCCGATGAGCGCGCCCTTCACCGTTTGTAAATATTATGCGACATCCAGCCGGCGGCATGCGCTATGCATTTTGCCCCCACGCCATAACATATTTTTCGGAAACTTTCGGTTAGGCAAAGGAGTGTGCGTATGAGGTTGCAACACGGTGTCGCGATTCTGGTCGCCGGAGTGTTTGCGTTCTCTGTCCATCTCGGAGCGAACCAATACGGCGGCGGATCAAATCAACCGAAAGCCAAGCCCGCAACGGCGGCAAAAGAGGCGAAAGAGAAGGTCGCCAAGGCTGGAGGCGTGCACACGATGACCGGGTGCCTGGCCAAGGGCAGCGAGCCGAACACGTACATGCTGAATTCGATTGAAGGCGGTGGCCCGAAGCAGGCTGAACTGATGAACGTCCCCGCCAGCTTGAAACTCGACGCACATGTCGGTCACAAGGTGGCGATCACCGGAACGTCCGTCAGCACGAGAGCAGCGGCGCGTATGGAATCGGGCGCCAAGAAACCGACCGCCGCTCAGCAAAAGGAAGAGGCAGGCGAGCACCACATGACGCCGACCGCCCTGAAGATGATTTCCACCTCCTGCATGTAGCTCACCTGCTGCGGAAGTGGCTGAGGTGCATCCTGCACTCTCGGCCACTTCCCATTTCACCGCGCTATGGTGGTGACTGCTCTTCGACCATGAGCTCAAACGGCGGCTTGATCTCGAAGAACTCGCCGCGCATCATCACCGCATCGCGTCCGCGTGATAACCTGAAATGGTGCGGTGCGCGTGGGCCTTTGCGTGGATCCCATTATGCGTCGGTTGTGCTGGCGCCGATATTCACACGAATGGCAAGATTCCCGTTTCAATGTCTCTCGGTCAGGCCGACGCTCCGGATCGTCCGGCGTCTCCAGTGTGTCAATCGAGCCAGCCGAAACCATGCGTCCTGGAACACAGCACCGACGAGCGGCCGAAGTTTGCCAGTTTTGTGCTCCACCTTTGGGGGCCCGCGCCGACGAAATTCTCAGGATGGCTCCTGGCGACATACCTTAATGACCCGGATCCCCGGCAATATCGGAACGACGTGAACGTGACATCAAACGGCAAAGAAACGCATCACAGTCTCTTCAGTAAGGTGACCACAACGCCGGGTCAGTACAGCGTGACCGTCCACCTTGAGGAAGCTCGCGAGGGTATTCCCCCGAAGCTTCACGACTTCACCGTCCCGGTGACCGTTCAGTAGAGTTCTTCACTCGCGCGCGGCGAGATACTTCACGAATGCCGCCAGGGTTTCGCGGCTGACATGATGCTCGATGCCCTCAGCATCGGACTCGGCAGCGGAGGACGGTACGCCCAGTGCTTTCAGCAGCCGGACAACGATATCGTGGCGGTGGCGCGATTCATGGGCGAGATGGCGTCCTGCTGTCGTAAGAAAGATCGATCGATATGGCTCGGTGGTGACGAGTCCCTGACGCTGCAGCCGCTTTATTTTCTGGTTCGCCGTCACGTGTGTAACGCCGATGCCCCTCGCAAGGTCCGTGAGCCGGGCCTCGCCGCTCTTCTCAATCAGCTCAGCGATCATCTCGACATAATCCTGGGCCAGCTCCTGCTCGTGATCCTTACGGGCACGTGCAGAATGCCCTCGCACGGGCACGCTGATGGGGCGTCTTCTCGCTGGTCGTCGCGGCATCCGGCCCTCCAATAGAACAGATCTCCCGGCAGTTGACAACCGCGCCAGGCAAATGTAGTATGTGCTACATTCTAAAGCTTTGACATCAATTTCACGGCTTATCATTGGCGCCGGCATCGGGGCCCTGCTCCTGGCAGCACTTCCCACCCGATCAGCGGCTCAGACCGCCGACGGTTCGACGCCTCCGGAACGGACCACCGCCATCTCCGGATACATGGATTTTCATTTCAACAAGCAGGAGCTGTCGGACGGCCGCCTCGACTTTCATCGATTCGTGCTGCTCGTCTCTCACCGGTTCAGCGATCGCATTCGGTTCGTCAGCGAGCTCGAGGTCGAACATGCGCTCGTGGAAAGCCTCGAGGAGTCGGGCGAACTGGAGCTGGAGCAGGCATACGTCGACTTCCTGTTCTCGCGCCGCTTCAACATACGGGCGGGCATGATGTTGATGCCCGTCGGCATCATCAACGAGCGGCACGAGCCACCGATTTACTACGGAGTGGAACGCCCGTTTGTCGACACGTTCATCATCCCGACAACATGGTTCGACGTCGGCGTAGGCGTCCACGGTGAATTGGGAAGAGGATGGCGCTATCGGGCATACATCTCGTCGCCCCTGGACGCGCTCGAATTCAGCGCCCAGGAGGGCCTTGCCAACGGCCGCCAGAAGGGCTCGGACACGAACATCGGCCGGCCAGCGACCACCGGCCGCGTCGAGTATGTCGGCGTCCGCGGACTTACGGTTGCCGCGAGTTTCTGGACCGGCCGCTCGGGATTCCGGTTCCGCCCGCGGTTTGAAGTGCCCGTGAAGCTGGGAGAGGCGGACGTGCGCTACTCCCGCGACCGGCTCGAGCTGCGCGCGCAGTATGCGCAGGTGGCCATCAGCAACGCCGACGAGCTGAATGACGCACTTGGACGCGCGGTCGGCATCAACCCGAATGTGGCCAGCGCGCTGCGTGGTTTCTATGCGGAGGCTGGATATCGCGTGGTGTCGGGCCGATCGTTCGGCGATGTCGGTGTGTTCGCGCGCTATGAGAATTTCGACACGCAGTTCCGCATGCCGGCCGGCCACTTGCCGCTGAAGGAATTCGATCGCGACGCCGGTGTGTTTGGTTTTACCTACTGGCCCGATCCGGATGTGGCGGTGAAATTCGACTACTCGGCGATAAGGAATCAAAGCAGGGTGAATCGCGCCCTCAACTCGTTCAACATCGGACTGGGATGGTGGTTTTGATGACACGCACATCAACCGTTCTGTTCACGATCGCGGCGCTCACCGGCGTTGTCGCTGGAACAACCGGGGCCTCACTGTCTGCGCGGCTGCAGCAAAAAGCTCAAGTGGTCGATATTGTGGTCGAACGTTTCAGTTTTACGCCGTCAGAATTTCATGTGCCCGCCGGCATGCCCGTTGAAATCCGGCTCCGAAGCGACGACACCGACCACGGCTTCCGCATCGTCGGCACCAACGTCAACGTGACGATCCCGAAACGCGGAAAAGGTATCGCCACCGTCATCTTCCAGCCGCCCGCTGCCGGCAAGTACGTCTTTGAATGTTCGAAGTTGTGTGGTGCCGGCCATGAGTTCATGCGTGGGCAGATCATCGCGGAATGAATATGAAAAAGGTCCTGCTGCTTGTATCGGTCACCGTCGCATGTTTCGCGACCGCGTCGTCCATCGCCCAGACGCGTCTGGCGACCCCCGGCAGCCCGCTCCAAGGCATCACTCCCGTTGAGTTCGAGGAGTTCCGGCTCGGACTGGACGACTTTATGGAGGTTGAGTCGGCCGAGGAAGGCTTAGGGCCCGCGTTCAACGCGACCAGTTGTGCTGTCTGTCACAACGTCCCGGCGATTGGGGGTGCGGGCACCATCGCGGAGATGCGCGCGGGACGCCGAAACGCACAAGGCGAATTCGAGACTCTGGATGCGTCGGGCGAAACTCTCTTTCATCTCTTCTCTGTTCCCAGCCACGCATGTCAGGCCATCGTGCCTGAGGATGCCAACGTGTTCGCGCGCCGGGTGCCGATTTCGCTCTTTGGTGCGGGGCTCGTTGAGGCCATCCCCGACGAGACGATTCGGGCGCTGGAGGATCCGTTCGACCGCAACGGCGACGGCGTGAGAGGGCGCGCCGCGCTCGTCACGGACATCGCGACCGGCAACCAACGCGTCGGCCGCTTCGGATGGAAAGCTCAACACGCCACGCTTCTGGCGTTTGGCGCAGACGCCTATCGAAACGAGATGGGAATTACCAACGCGCTGTTCCCGCTCGAGGCGGCGTTCGGCATTTCCGCCGCGACGATGCGCTCCTGCGACCGGTTTCCGGACCCGGAGGATATTCCCGATCCGCGCACACGCCGCAGAGGCATCGATAATTTTGCCAGCTTCATGCGTTTTCTCGCTCCCGTCGGGCGCGAGGGTATCAACGATCGCGTCAGGGTCGGCGAGCAGGTGTTCTCGGCTATCGGGTGTGCGACATGCCACGTACCGATTCTCGCCACGGGGCCAAGCGCCAATCCTCTGTTCGATCGAAAACAGCTCGCGCTTTTCTCGGACCTTCTCCTTCACGACGTCGGCACAGGTGACGGCATCAAGCAGGCGGCTGCCGCACCAAATGAAATTCGCACGCCGGCACTATGGGGACTGCGGTTCCGCCGTCCGTTGCTGCACGACGGATCCGCCGGCACTGCGCAGGACGCGATTGGCAGGCACCGCGAAGAGGCCGAGCTCGCCAGGCGCGGCTTCGAACGGCTGAGCGACGAGGATCGCACCGCGCTGTTGGCTTTCATGCGGTCGCTGTAATCATTATCTAAACAGTCGTTTGAAGGCGATGGCTATTGCCGTCGCACTCAGGAACGCGCCGCCACCGCAGAGAGCGATCACCACACCGTCCCAAAGCGGACGCTTGCCATACAAGAATGGAAAATCGAGGCTATGCAGTCCGTGGTATAGCCATCGCTCCACGCGTGCTCGCGACGAGAGCGCCGCGACCAGGCGGCAGCGCTGGAGGTCGATATAAACCCACGTGCGGTCGTGATCGGCAAATGTGAGCCGAAGAACCGGCAACGGCAGCGCCCTGTCGCGATCGTAGTAGTACGCATCATAGGCAGAGAGCAACGTCGACTCGCGTACTTGCGGGAGCGCTGACACCGCCGAGATGCGTTGCAATATTGAATCGACAGAGGCCGCTCCGAGCTCCGCATACGGCGGAGCGGCGGCGATAACGGCGGATCGATCCCGTCCCCTGGCGATGTAAGCCGGAACGTGATGAATCCGCGCGAGCTCCAGTTCGCGGATCCACAGCCCCGTTGCGGGCCATGCATCGGCCTCGAGCGGCGGAAACTGCGAAAGATCGACAGGTCCTCCGGAGACGGCTTCCGCCACGGCCGGCGCAACGGCGTCGGATGAGGCCCAGTCTCCGGGCTGCATGGACAGAAACCCACTGAAGACCCACGTCAACGAAATTGCGCCAAACAGGACGCCCAAACGGTAATGCCATTTCATCAACCCGACGTATCGAGCCCGATATTGGACCACCGCGAGCAACAAACCGAGCAGAACCGCAACACATCCAGCGCCCGATAACCACAGTACCGCGGACGCCCACAGGCGATCGTGACGACGCAGCGCCGCAAAATACAGCCAGTGCGGAATCGCAGAAATCCATGCGAGCCTGCGACTCGCATTCGTGGTCGTCATCACGACCTCGCCCAACGGCTCGGACACATAAATCACCGTGCCGCGATCGTCGCTGGCGGCGAGTCTGTGCACCGGCATTGCCCGCCGTTGCCCAAGTGTCCACTGGTCTGGCTGGGTCAGGACGCCGTTGGCGCGAATCGCTTCGGTTGGGATCCCGGTGAAGCCGCTCGCGATCGCAATGGCCTCGCTCGCCATGAGATGCTCGAGCCGCTGACCGTTATCCGCAAAAATGGTGACCGGTACCGCTGGCCCGAATTGAAATGCAGGACGGCCGATGATCGTCAGCAGCTTGACCTCGCCGGGCCGCAACCGATCGGCGCGACGAGCGGCCTCGATCGGCGAGACTTTAATCAGGGCGGGATCAAGGAGAGGCATCCGTTCCAGCCGGGCCGTTCGTGGTAGATCCGGCATCCCGCGCGCATAGATCATCGCGATGCCGGAAAGAAACCACGACAGGAATAACCCGCAGAGCGCGATGCCAAGATAGCGGTGGGCCAGAATCAACCACCGCCGCGCGGACGGAATCATCGAAATCGAATCGAGGTGCTCAGAATCACCTGCCGGGGCCGGCCGGGATCGGCGGTTTCTCCGTCGCTGTTCCAGTAGTACTGCTTGTTGAAGAGATTGTGCGCCGAAAGCGTGATGCGCACGCGCTGGCGCTGCCACGACCCTGCCGCATCCACGAGCGTGTACGCATCAATGAGAAAGGAGTTCTCCCGGTTTGCCTGGACCGAATCCAGATGCTTTACATCAAGGCTCAGCGCGATCGACGGCGCGGGATTGAACGCGGCGCCCCAATTGAGGACATAGCCAGGTGAAACTGGCAGCCGGTTCCCTGTCAACGTCTCATCACCGTCCTCGGACTGAATGACGAATTCGCCGAATCGATGCCCGTAAAACGACGCGTTCATATACAGCGATGCGGTGCGCGAAACGGTGACACCGAGCCCTGTTTCGAGGCCCTTGTAGCGCACTTTCCCGGCGTTGGTCGGCAGAAAAAACGGGCCTTTCCGCGTGGAAAGAACCACCCCATCCTCGAGCATGCGAAAGACCGCCGCCTCGAGGAACACACGGCCGCCGGCAACGCCCGCCCTTAGGCCCACTTCGTAGTTTTCGATATCTTCCGGCTGAAGATGAAGAGGCACATCGGCTGGAGTCAGGGAGCTTGGCCGGCGCGGTGGCAGGAAAGACTGCGAGTACGCACCGTAGAGATTCAGCGTCGCGGCGTCAGCGCTCACCGGCTGAAGAAGTTTGAGGACCGCGCTGACTTTTGGACTGAACGCGCTGAACGTCTGGCTTACGCGCGGGTCCTCGTCGCGTGTATTGTCGAGCGCGAGCCGATCGTACCGGCCGCCCGCCGTGATACTAAGACGGGTCGTCGGATCGATCCGATACTGCGTGAAGAGGCCGGTCACGTCGAGGTGATAGAGCCGGCTGCCCGTCTCGTGCTGCCACTCGTTGCGCGGCGGAATCACCGGATTCAGGTAACTGATCGTGAAGCCGAACAGGTCCGGATCGTTGTAAATGAAATCGCTCGCCAACGATCCACTGTTCCGCTCGTACGAGCCACCAATGGTCAGCGCATGACTTCGGCCGCTGCCGGCCTGCCCTTTCAGCTCCAGCCGCAACTCCTCATAAAAGATGTGCTCATTCATCGTCTGAGAAAACGGATACATCGATACCGTGTGTGCATCCAGGTCGAACGGCCCCGCGATGAAGTCGCCGTCTTCGACAAACTTGTGCTGGACGTCACGATAGCCAAACACTTCGACGACCGACGCCCACGGTGTGAGTTGGCGGGTCAGATTCGCCGCCAGGCGCGATTCGCGCTGCTTATAGTTGGGCCCCGGGATATTGAAGTTTGTTCGGCGATCGAAACGCGGGTCCAGAACGTGGAGCAATTCACCATCGATAATCGGTTCGTTTGTGGGCGTGAAGTTCGTGGAGTCGACGTGATTGAGACTCACGCTGCCGAAGGTCGCACTATTGGGTGCAACTGTGAGTTTCCCGAACAGCGACCTGGTGGAATCGGAGAAGTCTGATGTCGTTCGATTCACGAAGAACCCGCCGTTCCGTTCCGCACCCGCCGACACGTAGTAGCCGCCCCAGCCCTTCAGCGGCCCCGAGACTCGACCGAGACCCTTGGCCAATCCAAACTCTCCCGCCGTCAAATCGAGCCCAACCTCGCGGCGCGGAGTTGGATCGGCGGTGCGGATGTTCACGGTGCCGCCGATGGCGGTGCGGCCATAAAGGGCAGAGTTTGGGCCCCGCACGATCTCCACGCTCGCCGCGTCGTAAATCGGCATCGCAATAATGCGCGCGCCGTTGTTCGACAGTGTTTGCGGAACGCCGTCAATTAACAGAAGTGTATTGGTGAATTCCGGATCCCCTCGGGGCATGCCGCGCAGCATCACCGACTCAAATATGCCGAGTTGCGTGCTCACGACTGCGCCTGGAACGTGCGCAATCGCCTGCGTCAGGGTTTGATCGCCCCGGCTGTCAATCAGGCCGCGATCAACCACAGTGGTTTGCGCCGGAACGTCACCGAGCTCGAGCGACTCTTTCGTCGCCGTCACTTGAACGCGCTCGAAGATATTCAGCGTGGGCTCGAGCTCGACAGTCAGTTCGACGATCGATGCCGGTGATACTTGCGCAGCAGACGTGTGCAGCTCCAAGAATCCGGCGGCCCGAACGATTATCTCGATGGATCCCGCGGGCACATTTTCGAGGCGGAATCGGCCTGAAGGCCCGGTAACGGTCTCTCCAGAACTGCCAACGATACTGATTCGGGCAGTTGGTACAGGCTGGTGGCTGGCCCGTGACACGACGACGCCGGCGACTGTTCCTGTCTGGCGAGTTTGGGCCATGCCAGCCTGCGGGCTGGCGAGGAGAATTGCACTGACGGCGAGACGCACCATCATCTGTCGCATCAGCATCGGATTCTAAAGATAAATTCTACCGAAAGGCGCGTAAATTCCGTACCGTCACAAGCGGGCATGACCGGGACCGACGAGGACCTTGTTTTCGCTCATGCTAAACTTATTTAGTGCCATACCTAATACCGTGCCCGAAGTGTCAGAAGACGGGATTCACCCGCCTCGAGCACATCATTACCGGCCTCGCGTCGCGCCGCGCCTTCTATTGCGGTGTGTGTGAGCACACATGGGTCATCGAAGAAACTCCTGGTCCACTCTCTCCGCGTCCCTTCAAGTTCCCGGCGCCGGTGAAACCAAAGACCCGCCGGTTTGGACCCAAACGGTAATCAGAAGCAGCACCGCGCCGCAAACTATCTCGAGGCGACGAGCTTCAGTTCGAGAGTGGTGTTGGCGGGATTGGCGGGAACCGAGGGGGATTCGGTATTCACTTCGACATGCCGTGCCGTGCGAATCGCCTGGGCGATATGGGGCGCGATAATCTGCATCAGCCGGCTCTGATCCTCGGTGAACGCACCGCGGCGGCTCGAATACAGGGCAATGGTTCCAATCAGCGTCTCGCCCACGACGAGCGGCACACCGAGCGCCGACAGCAGCGGCGGGCTCGAGTAGCGCGCACGGTCGCCGAGATCGAGCGCGGCCTCCGAATTTACAATCACCTGACGCTGCGCCGCGACCCACCCGCTCAGGCCTTCGCCAACCCTGATCGTGGTGCCGAGCACGTCACGGGCCGCTGGTCCGGCCGCATCCATCAGCACAAGCCGCTGGCCGCCTTCGTCGAGGATGTACCACGCGATGGTCACGTCGGGCGCGATGTCCGTCATCAGATTCGAGCACAGCGCGAGCACGTCGGCGACAGACGCGTCGCCAGACACGAGGCGCGCCATGCTGACAAACGCGAGCACATTGCCTGACGCAGCGGCAGGTGTGACGACCATTTGAGGCTGCGGAGGTCTCGGCGCGACGGCCGACGCCGTAATCTGCCGCATCACTTCGCGCTGGGCCGGCGTCTCGACGATGTCGCCGACGATTTGGCTATGGACGCGGATGAAGGTGTCAACCACAAGCGGCTCGTACATCGTGCCGCTGCGCGCGCGCAGAATTTCAAAGGCCTCGATGGTCGAGAGCGCCGAGCGATAGGGGCGATCCGACGTGAGCGCGTCGAAACAGTCGACGACAGAAAGAATGCGCGCGCCGATGGGAATATCCGCCCCTCGTACGCCGCGCGGATATCCGGTGCCGTCCCAATTCTCGTGGTGGCAGCGGACGATCGGCAC
>Ga0068859_100005930_pt1 | contig 12400 bp, 4 predicted proteins | sample KBSSwiS22_FD_66585 | JGI IMG/M metagenome (GOLD analysis project Ga0068859, IMG submission 66585) | Switchgrass rhizosphere microbial communities from Kellogg Biological Station, Michigan, USA - KBS Switchgrass S2-2 | ecosystem: Host-associated > Plants > Roots > Rhizosphere > Soil ... | reverse complement strand
TTATAACACTTGTAAACACAACTGCTTACGTTGTAATAAAGCGGAAGCTGAGCAAGTGAGTATATATTGCTGTGATAAAAAAACCATGCCACTTTCATGCTCTGCGTGCGCCGCAATGGCATTCATTTACAAGGTGTAAGCGCTGCTGGCGCATATTTGGTCCCTGATTTGCGCTCATGTATGTAGCAACTTATTAAAGTGCGGTGATATGGAAACATTACTTGTTTTAACTGACTTTTCAGATACTGCACAACATGCAGCCTTTTACGCCTGTATGCTTGCTGGCCATCTTAAGAGCAAGACCATAGTGTTATACCATAGTTACCAGGCTGGTGTTTTTTTGGATGATGAAGCTGCTTTGGCAAATGAAATAGAGTCGCTGGAGCAGGCATCGCTGCATAACCTGCAGGAACTGGAGCGTCTTATCAAAGAAAAAATTCCTCCTGGTATCACAATTCGTTTGCGAACTGATACACTAACGCTGAGCGATATTAACACGGCGGTAAAAGAAGAAGGCGCTTCGTTAATTATTATGGGCACTGTAAATAAAAATAAGCTGGAGGAGATCATTATGGGAAGCAGTGCATTAACCGTTTGCAAATCCAGTGATTACCCTGTTGTACTTGTGCCTGCTCATGTAGAGATACAAATACCGCAGAACATTATTTTTGCATGCGATCTGAAGGAGGTTCAAAAAACCATTCCTGAAATAAGGCTTAAGTTACTGCTGAGCGATCTTAAATTTCCTTTAACCATATTGAACGTAGAAGATGAAAGTAAATATTACGTGGCTGACACCCAGCCGGGCTCAGAAAACCTGCATGATATGCTGAAAGAATACAACCCGGAGTATTACAATATTAAAAGCGAAAATGTTGTAGAGGGTATCATTGAATTTTCTAAACAATATACTGCCACGCTTGTTTTACTCATCTCCAGGAGGCATCATTTTATGGAAGGCCTTTTTTACAGGAGCCTTACACGTAAACTAGCTTATACTTCTCCTTTCCCGCTTCTTGTACTTCGTGAGAATGAATAATTTAATTTCGGGGAATCTCTTATACAAACCTTACCGGAAATTGCATACCTGAAAGCATTACCCTGTCAAAACCTTTTTGTTGTATCAATACCTTCATCTTCTGGCCCATCTGCAATAAAAAAGTGAATAACATATTTGCGCCCCTGTTTACAACCGGTAAGCGTCGCTCTTTTTTTTCAAGCTGCCTCAAATGATCAGTAAGCCCCAGGGAAAGTAAAAAATTTGACTGGCTGGTAAATCCGCAATGTTTTAAACCCAGCCCTGCACCATAGCGGGATAATGCGGAAAAATTTACATGGGCAGTTATATCCTGTTCGCCCACATAGCTGTACGGATCATCATTAACAGCATGCTTATGATAACAGAGTAGCGTACCCGCTTTTTGCTCCTTTTCAAACAGGTCAGCCGATATATAACCATAGTCAATTGTAAGTACAAAACCACGATGTAATGAAAGCGCAATTTCTTTTATCCAGTCCTCAGCCTGCAGGTTGATCTCCGTGCGGTAACCCGGTGGAAGTATAATGCCTGATCTTTTTAAATGTTCGTGCAATTGTGTTGATGCAGGTTTAAGCAACTCTGTAAATTCACCATTATAATCAACAAACACTTCCATCAGTTCATCCTGCATTATTACCTGGTGCACCGCAAAATTATCCACCAGTTCATTGGAAAAAACGCAACCCGAAATACCAGGCACAACAGCAATAGCATCTATCCATTTAATTTTATCTTCAAAACCGGCCAATACTTTTTCCGCCTTTTTTTTCATTTCAGGGCTTTTTTCAATTAAGTAATAAGTAAGGTGTTTATACATGCGGTTGTTGCGTTTAAGGTATTCAAGCATGTCGCGGCAAAGCAGTGCACTTCCTGCACCATATTCAACAATTGAAAAAGGCTGTTCATCTAAACAGGTCCACATTTCTATCATCTGTTTTCCAATCAGTTCACCAAAAAAATTTCCCAGGCAGGGGCTGGTGTAATAATCGCCGTTTTTTCCAATTTTTTCTCCGGCAGAGGTGTAATAACCCCACGAAGGATAATACAAAGCCATTTCCATAAAATCATGAAATGAAAGCGGTCCTTCAACCTGTATCCGCTGTATTATTTTTTCTTTAACTGACATTCAATGCAATGTGTTTCTTCTTAAAAGAATATCCCACTAATGATGCCAGTTTTTTACCTTTATACAGAAAGCAGGCCTCAGGCATAATATTAGTATAGTTATAACAGGAACAGGAATTTAAAACCTTTATTTATTATGACTAAGAGAAAAGCAAAGAAAGGAGCGCCCATTTTTGAAATACTTCCATATGCCGTAGCAGCTTTTAAAAAAAAGATGCTCGACCCCATTTTTTTTGATACCAGGGACGAGAAATATATAAATGAAAGACCTCCTTTACGATCGGAATTATTTACAGAAGAGCAATTAAAACATCATGCCGGGTCAATTTCCAAAAAACACACGCTTATTTCCGGCCAATCCTCAGAACAGCTTCTTAAAAGGCTGGCAGAGAATGAAAAAATACTTTTAGAGGTACACGCTGTTTTAACAGGCGTAGTAAGCCGTAACGAAAGGATTATGCCTGCTGCAGAATGGCTGCTGGATAATTTTTATTTAATTGAAGAGCAAATATATCTTGGTAAAAAGCATCTTCCCAGGGGGTACAGCCGTGGGCTGCCTCAACTTGCCAGGGGAGAATCGGCAGGCCTGCCCCGTGTTTATGATATTGCTGTGGAAATTATTTCCCATAGTGACGGACATATAGACCTCAACAACCTTACTGGTTTTATTAATGCTTATCAATCAACTACATTTTTAAAAATTGGTGAGCTGTGGGCCTTCCCTATTATGCTCCGGCTTGCTTTGATAGAAAATCTCCGCCGCCTTTCTATACAAATTTCAATCGACATTAGTAATAAATCGCTGGCGGCTGAATGGGCCGATAAACTGATCAGCGCTGCGGAGAACGAACCCAAAAACCTGGTGCTGGTAATTGCTGATATGGCAAGATCGGAACCGCCAATGGAAAGTTCGTTTGTTGCTGAACTGGCAAGAAGATTACAGGAAAAAGGCAGCAGCCTTTCACTTGCATTGAACTGGATAGAACAGCATTTGTCTGATCTTAATCTTACCAGCGGTGAACTGGTACAACAAGAAAACCAAAAACAGGCCGCCGACCAGGTTTCTATAAGCAACAGCATCAGCAGCCTTCGTTTTTTAGGCACTACCGACTGGCGTGAATTTGTTGAGCACACCAGTATTGTGGACCAGATACTTCGTAACGACGTCAACAATGTATACTGCAGCATGGATTTTTTTACAAGAGACCAATACCGTCATTCAGTAGAAAAAATAGCAAAATACAGCAACTGCACAGAACAGCAGGTAGCAACAATGGCTATTGATGCCGCTAAAGAAAACGAAACAAAAAAAGGCGATCCAAAACTTATACATGTAGGCTATTACCTTGTTGGCAAAGGGCTGCCCAGGCTTCAAAAGCAGGTGAAAATGAAAACACCGCAACTGGAATCTTTGCTTAGAATTGTAAAACGTTTCCCTTTGTTCTTTTATACGGGAAGCATCTTCTTACTAACGGTACTGGTTAGCTGGTTACTTACCAATAAAGTTTATGGAGAAGGGTTAAGTACCTGGTGGCTTGTTTTTGTTTCAGTTGCAGGCCTTATTGCTTCAAGTGAGCTGGCAGTAAGTTTTATTAATTGGCTTACTACTTTAATATCTAAGCCCAACATACTTCCCCGGATGGATTTTTCAAAAGGGATACCCGGCGATTACCGCACCATGGTGGTGATACCCACATTACTCACCAGCGGATCTGTGATAGATGACCTGGTGGAAAATCTCGAGATCCGTTTTCTTTCTAACCGTGATGCCAACCTTTGCTTTGCATTACTTACCGATTTTAAAGATGCTCCCGATGAAAATATGCCCGAAGATAAAATGCTGCTGCAGCGGGTGCAAAACAAAATACTCGAACTGAATAAAAAATATGAGCGGCTCAGCAACGATACTTTCTTTCTTTTTCACCGGCAGAGAAAATGGAACAACAAAGAAAAAGTATGGATGGGTTACGAACGTAAACGCGGCAAACTATCGGCACTGAATAAATTGGTGCAGGGTAAAGAAGTGAATGAATTTTCATCTGTAATTGGAGACAGAAATATTTATACCAGTATAAAATTTATCATTACACTGGATACGGATACGCAACTACCCAGGGATGCTGCATGGAAAATGGTGGGTACACTGGCACATCCTTTAAACAATGCTTGTTTGTCTGCAAAAAAACAACGGGTTACCGAAGGTTATGGCATACTGCAACCAAGGGTATCTAATAGTTTACCCGGTGATGAAAGTTCGTTGTATGCAAAAATACATGGCAACGAACCAGGTACCGATCCCTATACCCGTGCCGTATCGGATGTGTACCAGGATCTTTTTAATGAAGGTTCTTTTATTGGTAAAGGCATATACAACGTGGCAGTATTTGAGGATGCATTGGATAATAAATTTCCTGAGAACCGCATACTAAGTCACGACCTGGTGGAAGGATGTTATGCACGTTCGGGCCTTATAACAGATGTGCAGTTGTACGAGGATTATCCCAACCAGTATATTGCTGATATGAACCGGCGTCACCGCTGGATAAGGGGCGACTGGCAAATTGCCAACTGGATATTTCCGTTTGTAAAAGGGACAGATAAAAAGTGGCATATCAACAAGCTTTCCATGCTTTCTAAATGGAAAATATTCGACAACCTCAGGCGTAGCATAGTTCCCTTGTCTTATATTTTTCTCCTGGTTTTTGGCTGGATAATATCGCCTGTATCCTGGTTCTGGACTATTGCTGTTCTTTTAATGATACTATTGCCTGCACTTATAAACCTGGCGTGGGAATTAAGTATAAAACCTCCGGACACCATTTTTGCACATCACTTTATTTTTATTATCCGAACTGCTAAAGACAGGTTTATAAGAATGTGTATTGATATTGCTACACTGCCTTATGAAATGTACCTGAACACAAGTGCAATACTGGTAACATGGTGGCGGATATTAATTTCAGGAAAAAAGTTATTGCGGTGGAATCCGCATAACAGCCAGCAAAGCCCAAGAAGCATATTCCAGTATTATTCAACAATGTGGTTTGCTCCTTTTTTTGCAGCAGCGGTGTTTTTATACCTCAGCATTTTCCTGCCGCTAACATTAATTACAGCATATCCTTTAGTGGTGCTGTGGGCACTGGCACCTGCACTAACCTGGCTGATCAGCCGTGGTGAAACAGGCAGGCAGACAGCAATGTCATTTGAACAAACAGTTTACCTGCGTAAGCTGGCAAGAAAGATATGGGCTTACTTTGAAACTTTTGTAACACAGGAAGATAACTGGTTACCACCTGATAACTACCAGGAATACCCTGTGGAAAGGATTGCCCACCGCACTTCACCCACCAACATAGGAATGGCCTTATTATCTAACCTGGCAGCACATGATTTTGGATTTATTACCACGGGGCAGTTTATTGAACACACTTCAAATACCATCAGCACCATTCAGCGTATGGAAAAATACCGTGGCCATTTATACAACTGGTACGAGACAACAACTTTAATGCCTTTAGCACCAAAATATATTTCAACTGTAGATAGCGGGAACCTTGCAGGCAACCTGGTTACTTTAAGGCAGGGCCTGCTCTCCCTTGCAGACAGAAAAATTTCGGGAACAATTTTCTTTGATGGATTTATTGACACTTTACAAATTGTGATAGAAAAAACGACCGACCCTGCTACACAAAATACATTTAAAAAATACACGGAAGAACTGAAACAAGACCATCTGCCGGTAGCAGATGATATTTCAGCTACAAAAAATTATATCGATAAATTACGTTCTTCTTTTACAGCAATGCTTTCAGCAGCCGGGTTCAGCCCCGATAGCGAAGAGCACTGGTGGGCACAAAAGTTACTGGTGCAATTTCAGGAAGTTGAAAATGAGCTGGTCTCATTATGCCCCTGGATTGTATTGCCGCCCGTTCCTGAAAAATTCAGCAACCTCATACCTGCTCTTCCTGCCATACCAACACTTAAGGAGCTTGCAAGAATTGAAGAAGTAATGCTGCACAGAATAATTGAACATGATGCTGCCGGTAACAATGCAGCAGAAAATGAATGGCTGACCAATTTCAGGGCCATCATAACGGAATCGGGCAGACGATCTAAAGAAATAATTATTACGGTGGAACAACTGGCCGTAAAATGTAACGAGCTTGGCATTATTGAATATGATTTTTTGTATTACCGGCCGCAGCACTTACTTACCATCGGCTACAATGTGGATGATCACCGTAAAGACAATGGCTGTTACGACCTGCTTGCATCCGAAGCAAGGCTTACCACATTTATGGGCATAGCACAAGGCAAGCTGCCACAAGATAGCTGGTTTGCGCTGGGGCGCCAGCTTACAAAGTTTGGTACTGCACCTATTCTTTTATCCTGGAGCGGTTCAATGTTCGAATACCTGATGCCGTTATTAATAATGCCTGACTATGAAAACACATTGCTTAATCAAACTTATAAAGCTATTATTCAAAAACAAATTGAGTACGGTAGAAAAAGAGGTGTGCCCTGGGGAATTTCCGAATCCGGTTATAATATGGTGGATGCCAGCCTCAACTACCAGTATAAAGCATTCGGCGTACCCGGCACAGGATTCAAACGCGGGCTGGGAGAAGAGCTGGTGATCTCCCCTTATTCAACCATAATGGCCCTGATGGTAAATGCAGAAGATGCTTATGATAACCTGCAGGTATTAAAGAAAGCCGGCTTTGAAGGCAGGTATGGATTTTATGAAGCTATTGACTATACCATATCACGCTTACAACGCAAACAGGGATTTACTGTTATAAGGTCATTTATGGTACATCACCAGGGCATGGGTTTATTATCACTTGCCTACCTGTTGTTAAATAGACCGATGCAGCAAAGATTTGCAGCCGATGTACAAGTAAGGTCTGCCCTGTTGCTGTTGCAGGAAAGAATTCCAAGAATAACCACCTTCTATTCTCCGGATCTGCATGGTGCAGGAAGCACAGCCGGTGCGGAAAGTAATATGTCCATGAGGGTGATCAATACACCGCATACGATAATTCCTGAAGTACAGTTATTATCTAATGGCAGGTACCATGTGATGGTAACCAATTCGGGCGGAGGATACAGCCGCTGGAAAAATATTGCGGTTACCCGGTGGCGTGAGGATACCACCTGCGACAACTGGGGAACCTTCTGCTACATCCGTGATATGGACAACGATACTTACTGGTCATCAGCCTACCAGCCTTCGTTGCAGCAGGGCGATAATTATGAAGTGGTATTTTCCCAGGGCCGGGCAGAATTCAGGCGCAGCGACTTCTCTCTCGATACACATACCGAGATAGTGGTATCACCTGAGGATGATATTGAATTGAGGCGGTTGCACATCACCAACCGTTCCCGCAGGAGAAGAACCATAGAAGTTACCAGTTATGCGGAAGTGGTACTGGTGCCGCCGATTGCAGAGGAAATGCATCCTGCTTTCAGTAATCTTTTTGTAGAAACAGACATACTGAAAGACAGCCATGCTATTACGTGTACACGAAGACCACGGTCTGCAGAAGAACAAGTGCCCTGGATGTTCCATTTAATGAAAGTAACTGATGCAGAGGTAACGGGCCTGTCCTATGAAACAGACAGGAGCCGGTTTATCGGCCGGGGCCACACCATTAACAAACCGGTAGTAATGAACAATACTGGTGAGTTATCGGGCAGCAAGGGCGCTGTGTTAGATCCTGTGGTTGCCATGCGGTACAGTATAATCATAGAGCCGTATGCATCGGCTACTATTGATATCATTATGGGCATTACAGAAACCAGGGAACAATGTTATACACTGATAGACAGGTACCAGGATCATCATCTTACCAACAGGGTGCTGGAACTGGCATGGACGCACAGCCAGGTAATACTGCGGCAAATAAATGCATCCGAAACCGATGCCCAGTTGTATACCCGGCTTGCAGCATCAGTGATCTTTGCCAATGACTCATTGCGTACAGACGCTTCCGTTATAATAAAGAATCAGCGTGGCCAATCAGGTTTATGGGGCTATTCCATTTCCGGCGACCTTCCGATAGTGCTTTTGCAGGTGGAAGATTCGTCCAATATTGAACTGGTGAAACAATTGATACAGGCGCACACCTACTGGCGTATGAAAGGCATACTGGTAGACCTTGTTATATGGAATGAAGATCATGGTGGTTACAGGCAGGCATTACAAAATCAAATACTAAGCCTGCTTACTCCCGGCACATCAGCAGATGTAAAAGATCAGCCCGGAGGAATCTTTATACGTTCTGCCGACCAGATATCCAATGAAGACAGGATATTGTTTCAAACAGTTGCCCGTGTAATTATTGCAGACAGGTTAGGCACGCTGGAAGAACAGGTAACCAAACGAAATAAATTAAAAACAGCCATCCCTTACTTCAGGCCTTCTAAATTTTATCCATCAACGCTTACCAGTGTAACCAAACCAACCGACCTGCGGTTTTTTAATGACACCGGTGGTTTTACACCCGATGGAAAAGAATATGTCATCATCACTTCAAAAGAACGCAGCACTCCTGTTCCATGGAGTAATGTACTGGCCAATCCCAGCTTTGGCAGTGTGATCACCGAAAGCGGGCAATCTTATACCTGGATAGATAATGCACATGAATTCAGGCTTACCCCATGGAACAATGATCCTGTAACGGATCTTAAAGGAGAAGCATTTTATTTAAGGGATGAAGAGAGTGGCAAATTCTGGTCGCCTGCGCCGTTGCCATGCAGGGGCGCTTCCGAATACATTACACGCCATGGATTTGGTTACAGCGTTTTTGAACACAGTGAAGATGGCATTGACACAACGATGACCGTATACACCGACCTTGAGGAACCGGTAAAATTCATAGTATTAAAAATTCAGAATAATGCGCAGCGGCCAAGGCGCTTATCAGTTACCGGTTATGTGGAATGGATATTGGGTGACATGAAAAGCAGGACGCAGATGCATGTAATAACGGAGCAGGATACCCGCAGTGGTGCCATCATTGCCCGCAATGCTTATAATACGGAATTTGATAACAGGGTGGCATTCTTTGATGCTGATGATGTAAACAAAAGTATTACTGCAGACCGCTCAGAATTTATTGGCCGTAACGGAACATCCAGTAACCCCGATGGGTTATACAGGGCAAGGCTTTCGGGCAGAACCGGTGCAGGTCTTGACCCCTGTGCTGCAATACAAATTTCGGTTGAGCTTGCTGAAGACCAGGAAAAGCAGGTCATATTCCGTTTAGGTGCAGCCAGGAGTATGAATGATGCCATAGCGATCATAAAAAAAGTTGAAGGAAGCGGCGCTGCAGAAAAAGCACTAAGTAAGATACATGATTACTGGCTGCAAACTTTAGGCTCTGTGCAGGTTGAAACCCCTGACGATTCGGTAAACCTGTTAGTTAATGGCTGGTTGAATTACCAAACACTTGCATCAAGGATATGGGCAAGAAGTGGTTTTTACCAATCCGGTGGTGCCTTTGGTTTCAGGGACCAGTTGCAGGATGTATTATCATTGGTACATAGCCGGCCGGGCCTGGTAAGAGAACAGATACTACTATGTGCGTCACGGCAATTTAAAGAAGGCGATGTACAGCACTGGTGGCATCCCCCAACAGGAAGGGGTGTACGAACTACCTGCTCGGATGATCTTTTGTGGTTGCCTTTTGTAACGGCAAAATATGTTATGACAACGGGCGACAAAAGCATACTTGACCAATCTGTTTCCTTCCTGGAAAGCAGGTTACTGAATGCAGGCGAAGAATCTTTTTATGATCTTCCGCTTATATCCGATAAGCAGGCACCGGTATACGAACATTGTGTTAAAGCTATTGACCATGCTTTAAACTTTGGGGAGCACGGCCTGCCGTTTATTGGTTCGGGCGACTGGAATGACGGAATGGATAAAGTAGGCCATCATGGTAAAGGAGAAAGTGTATGGCTTGGCTTTTTTCTTTATGATGTGCTGATAAAATTTATCACTATCGCCAGCTTAAAAAATGATGACTACCTGGTAAACAGGTACAGGTTAGCTTCAACAGAATTACAAAACAACCTTAATAAAAATGCGTGGGATGGCGAATGGTACACCCGTGCATTTTTTGATGATGGTACCCCGCTGGGTTCTTCAGTAAATGATGAATGCAAGATAGATTCTATAGCACAAAGCTGGTCGGTGCTATCAGGCGCAGGTGAAATGGAAAAAAGAAAACTGGCAATGGATGCGGCAGAAAAATACCTTGTTAAAAGAGAAGATGGCATTATACAATTATTCGACCCGCCATTTAATAAATCGGCTATGAACCCGGGTTATATAAAAGGCTACCTGCCCGGCGTAAGGGAAAACGGGGGACAATATACACATGCTGCGGTATGGCTGATAATGGCTTTTGCTGCCCTAGGCGATAGCAAGCGCACCTGGGAGCTGCTTCAAATGATCAACCCGGTAAACCATGGTAAAACTGCCGATAAAATGGAAACGTATAAAACGGAGCCTTATGTAATAGCTGCGGACGTGTATGCCGAACCGTTACATAAAGGCCGCGGCGGATGGACATGGTACACCGGCTCTGCAGGATGGATGTACCAGCTATTGTTAGAATCTTTCATCGGTTTAAAAAGAAAAGAAGATAAGCTTTACTTCCAGCCCTGTTTGCCCCAGGAATGGGATACGATAAAAATACAGTACCGGTTTGTTAGCACGGTGTACAGGATTGAATTAAGGCAATCAAAAGAAAATGCAAGAACAAAGATCGTTGTCAATGGCCACGAAGAAACCAATGGCTTTATTTCTTTGGTGGATGATGGATTTGTACACGAGGTAACGGTTGAAGCTGGCAGCAGTGAAAACAAACATTATACAGAAAACATTAAGCCTGTTCCCGTATTATCTTAAAACAGCAAGCACTTTGATATATCATTTAAATTGCAAATCGTGGAAAAGTTATCAGCAGAAAGACCGCAGTATAAGCAATTACCTTACAGTATCCGGCTTTGTTTCCAAATACTGCTGGTGCTGCTTATCGTTTTTATAATAGTGCAATGCAAAGTAATACTGGTGCCTTTGTATTTTTCTTTCCTGCTGTCTATTTTGCTTTTGCCGGTTACCAATTTTTTTGAAAAGCTGCAATTCCCTCATGCGTTCGCCGCTTTATTATCTGTTTTACTGGCAGCAGTAGTGATAGCAACTGTCATTTACTTGTTATCGGCACAAATTGTTGCATTTTTAAATGATATCCCTTCCATTAAAAAACATCTTGCGGAACATTATCAAACCCTTCAAAACTGGATAGAAACCCGGTTTAATATAAGCACATCGCAACAACAAACCATAGTAAACAATGCTGCTTCAGGCATACAGGATTCAGGTATCGTGTATATCAGGCAAACTTTTTTTACCGTAACAGAAACTATTGCCTTTTCCATTTTTACGCTGTTGTATTCCTTTCTTTTGCTGTATTACCGGTGTACCATAAGGAATTTTTTATTTGCGTTATTCAGCAAGTCGCACAAAAGCAATGTTGATGCCGTAATTACAGGCACTAAGCAGGTAATAAAAAGATATATGACAGGGCTGGTAACTGAGATGATCATCATTTCAACCTGTAATAGTGTACTCTTTACCGTAATAGGGATCAAGTATGCCGTTTTTTTGGGTGTATTTACGGGCATACTTAATATCATACCTTTTATTGGCATTTACACGGGCATGGTATTTACTGCGCTGGTTACGCTTACCACATCTGCCAGCATGAACCAAATATCGTGGATATTCATCGGGCTGTTATTCATCCATTTTATCGACACTAATTTTTTAATGCCCAGGATCGTGGGATCAAAAGTAAAAGTTAATGCGCTCATCACTATACTCGGCGCTGTTACAGGCGGCTTTTTAATAGGTGTACCCGGGGTATTTTTTGCACTACCCACTATTGCCATCTTAAAAATAATATTCGACAGGATAGAAGAATTAAAACCGTGGGGAATATTGCTGGGAGGCGACTCTGGCTGGCCAGATAAAAAATTAGCACAAAAAATAAGGAACAGGATCAGGAACAGAAAGACACAAAAAGATAAACAGGCAATTGAAAAGATATAAAAGAACAAGGTTTGAATATATCAAACCTTATTCTTTTATTAAACGCCCAATGATTTAGAAATGCAGACTCACCTGCGCTGATTATTCCGAAATTAAATTTTATACCACTTGTA
>Ga0068859_100005924_pt1 | contig 12402 bp, 10 predicted proteins | sample KBSSwiS22_FD_66585 | JGI IMG/M metagenome (GOLD analysis project Ga0068859, IMG submission 66585) | Switchgrass rhizosphere microbial communities from Kellogg Biological Station, Michigan, USA - KBS Switchgrass S2-2 | ecosystem: Host-associated > Plants > Roots > Rhizosphere > Soil ... | reverse complement strand
TATGTTACGGTGTATTAATCCTCCTTTCGGAGGGCTATTCACCAGTTTTGGGAAGGTTGCGTACGTGTTCCGCACCCGTTTGCCGGTCGTCATCAGGTATTGCTACCCATGTTACCCCTCGACTTGCATGTATTAAGCCTGCCGCTAGCGTTCATCCTGAGCCAGGATCAAACTCTCCATTGTAAAGAAGTTTTGATCTGACTGTTGTATTTTCTCTCGAAATTATAACGTCAAATTCTAATTAATATTTGCGCTAACATTACCTGTTTTGAATCCGAAGATTCGTGCTGTTGTTTCCAAACTTTCAAAGATCTTTTGGCTTTACTTTTAGCCCCTTTTTTAATTGGGAGTGCAAAGGTAAGTGCCTTTATTTTATCACCCTAATTTTTCTTCATTTTTTTTAAAAAAACTTTGAAGTTTTTTTTGAAGAACCGGGTTGATTTTTAAGAGCTTATGTTGCTTTTTTTAAAAGCGGATTGCAAAGGTAAGGGTCTTTATTTTCTCACCCAAATTTTTCTTGAAAATTTATTAAACTTTTCTTCGAAATTGTATTTGAGCTTTTACCTTATTTACCTTCAGAGAACTACTGCTTTTTTTTAAAAGCGGATTGCAAAGGTAAGGGCACATACCCTGATACCAAAATAATTTTGGCAAATAGTTATTAACAATACAGCTCTATTCTTATGGAAATCGTTTGTATCTGTTTACAGGACTGCATTTCAGCAACTGATCTTTTTTGAAAAAAAATTAAAATATTTTTTTCTGAAACCCTGATCAAATCCAATTTAAGCTGGTAAATGACTATTTGAGTCCCTGATCATAGCAAATAACCAGGTAAAATATTTCAATTCTGCTTGCATAAAAAAGGGGAAACAAATCTTTATGAGGCCGGAAAATTCACTTTTTGAAGGAATAATCCTTGCGGAGGTACTGCAAAATCTGCCTTTGTACAATCTTTTGACTGGATAATAGTAACGAATTGCTCTGGTGTGATCCGGTTTCTGCCTACCTGCAGCATTGTGCCTACCATACCACGTACCATGCCTCGTAAAAAGCGGTTACCTGCCACCGTATACGTTAATACACCACTTTCCTGCTTCCATTCACTCCTGAATAAAGTGCAAAGCGATGTTTTAACCTGTGTATTACGCTTGGAAAAAGTTGCAAAATCTTTGTGCCGCATTAATTCTTTTGCTGCATCCTGTAACAACTCTATATTTAAAGTATAGGGATAAAAATAGGCCCTGTCTTGTAAAAAGGGGTCTTTTTGCTGGTATATATGATAGGTGTACTCCCGTGAAATGGCATCAAACCTGCAATGGCTGCCTGGTGGTACGGGAAATATCCTCTGTATAACAATATCACCGGGCAATATTGCATTAAGGTGATAGGACTGATCTTCAATTTCTTTATCACTATCAAAATGAAAGAAATTCTGTGCGGCATGAACACCAGTATCGGTTCGGGAAGATCCTGTTAATTCAAACTCCTGCTTATAAAATATCTTTAGTGCTTTGGTTACTTCTGCCTGGATGGAGTTAGCATTCTGCTGTACCTGGAAACCTGAGTAATTTGTACCCTTATATGAAACTTCTATAAAATACCTCGGCATGAAGGATGGAATGGGTTATTGGTTAATTAGTTTACTGGTTAACCGGGATGAGCGTACTTTCTACAGGTATGCCCGATGCCGTTCTTGGTTTATCTTTTTAATGCTTTATCATTGCTTTAAAGCGGGTAATGAAATAATCATCACTTAATTGTGCCTCCAGGGAGCTAAAATTGTAAGAATCGGACACAAAAGGATAGGCTGCATCAAAAAATTTATACTTCCCCTCATCTTTTAAAAACAATACACACAGGTTTTTTACCTGCTCAGTAGTAAAGCATTTTAATTTGAATGCCTTTTTTGCAAGACTAATCATATCATCGTCTGTATTTTCAGCAGCCATCTTCTTCCTTAATTTAAGAAAGTCATCTTCGGTTGCAAAGTTCTTACAATCGGAATTTGCAATGGGTGGTTTTGCAGTTGTTTCTTTTGGTTTTTCCTGCACCTTCACTTCCTGTTCTTTTTTCCCGCTGTTGGTAATAACTGGTGTTACCTGCTTTGCAACAGTATCTTTTTTGGCATTGGGGTTCGGCAATTCGATATCGATAAATTTGGGATCAGTGCCTTTAATTTCTTCTTTTTTTACCAGTTCTTTTTTAGGTTCTTCCTTTTTTATTTCCGCATCATTCTTAACTTCTTCCTTTTTAGCTGTCTCTTTTTGGGGTTCCTCTTTCTTAACAACCTCTTCAATTTTTACTTCTTGTTTTTTTACCTCTTCTTTTTTAGGTTCTTCTTTCTTAACTACCTCTTCATTTTTTCCCTCTTCTTTTTTCGCTATTTCACTTTTCGGCTCCTCCTTTTTACTTGTTTCGTTATTCTTTGTGTCGTCTTTTTTTGCTATTTCTTTTTGGGGTTCTTCTTTCCCCGGAATTTCAACAACAGGTGATTCTGTTTTCTTCTCCTGCCCGGATATTGCTTCTTTTTTATCTGCCGGAATAAAAATACTTATCGTGTCTGCCTTGCCGTTTACCATATCTGTGTAAATCATTTCTGTTCCTTCAGCCGTTTTACTACTTAATACCTTTGTTATTTGTACAGGTATTTTTACCGGTTCTTCTTTTTTAGCCATTTCACCAGCAGGTTTTATTTCTTCCTTAACCACCACTTTATCCTCCGGTTTTTTATTGTCCGCAGATTCAGTCACAACATTTGTACTTTTATTTACCATGCTATCCTTGGCTGCTTCCGCTGCAGCAGGTTGTTTTACTTCTTCCTTTACTGCAGGTTGTTCTCCTGATCTTTTAACAATAGAAGGATCGTTAACCACCGCTGACAATGTATTGGAGAAAATATCTTTTTTAGTATCTGTATCAGCAGTTTTATTATCAGCAGGCTTAGTATCCGACATTATCACTTCCATAGTTTGCAAATTAAAAAGCCCCCACCCCTTTTTTCCAAAATTTTTTACCAGGTACCCTGCATCTTTTTTGTTTACATTGCATGTAACATTCTGTTCGGGCCATTCGTCTTTTGGAAAGCCGATTATAAGCATATAACTGCCATCCTGTAATTTGGGAATAATAAGATAACCTGATGCAGAAGAGCTGAGTATTTTTTTATCAAGCTTGATATAAAAAGGTTGCTTATTTTCTGTTTGAAGATAAATAAAGTGATTTTGCTGAGCAGCAAGGCTGAGCGAAAAAAGAGTTATGATCAAAAGAAGAAAGAATGCTTTTCTATAAACCTTATTCATTTAACTTAAAGAATTAGTATGTGTTGAAATGGGCCGGAAATAAACTTTTTACCCTTTTTTGGCGAATTGAAAATTTATCATATAGCCCGTATCAAAATTACTTATTAATACGATGCTGTTACCATTTATGTAAAAAATGATTCTATTTTGGCCTAACTCCGCTTATTTTTGACACTTAAACATAAAATATGAAGAAAATGCTTTTTGTGCTTGCCCTTTCTGCAAGCCCTTTTTTAATTATGGCGCAAGATGAAGCTCCTGAAGCCAAAGACACGTCATGGAAAAATGTCTATCGTGCTACCAGCACCAAGATAAACGACCTGGTGCATACAAAACTGGATGTAAAGTTTGACTATGCAAAAGCATGGATGTATGGTAAAGAATGGCTTACACTAAAACCGCATTTTTATCCCACTGATTCATTAACACTTGATGCAAAAGGAATGGATATTAAAGAAATTTCCATGATGAAAGGGGCATCAAAATCTCCCCTAAAATACAATTATGATGGATGGCAGTTAAGGATCAACCTGGATAAAACTTATAAGGCTGGTGAAAACTACACAATATATATTGATTATACCAGCAAGCCCAACGAAGTAAAAGTAAAAGGCAGTGCAGCTATTAATGATGCAAAGGGCTTATACTTTATTAACCCGACAGGAGAAGAAAAGGACAAACCTACACAGATATGGACGCAGGGCGAAACGGAAGCCAATAGTGTGTGGATGCCTACTATTGACAAACCTAATCAAAAGACCACGGATGAGATTTACATGACCGTACCTGCAAAATATGTTACCCTGAGCAATGGCTTACTCATCAGCCAAAAGAAAAATGCTGATGGCACCCGTACTGATTACTGGAAAATGGATCTTCCACATTCTCCCTATTTATTTTTTATGGGTGTAGGCGATTATGCCATTATAAAAGACAGTTACAAAGGCAAAGAAGTAAGCTATTACGTAGAAAAGAATCAGGCTCCGTATGCAAGAGGTGTGTTTGGTTTAACACCTGAAATGATAAAATTCTATTCAGATAAACTAGGTGTGGAATATCCCTGGCAGAAATATAACCAGATTGTAGGAAGGGATTATGTAAGTGGCGCTATGGAAAATACCACTTCTACATTGCACCAGGAAAGTGCTTATCAAAATGCAAGACAGTTAACAGAAGGCAATTCATGGGAAACTGTTATCTGCCATGAATTATTTCACCAGTGGTTTGGTGACCTGGTAACAACGGAAAGCTGGAGCAATATCACTGTGAATGAATCCATGGCTGATTACAGCCAAACCTTATGGATGGAATACAAACATGGTAAAGATGCTGGTGATGAAGAGAATTACCAGGGGTTATCACAATATTTATCCAACCCTGATGAAGCTAAGAAGAACCTGGTAAGATTTTACTACCATGATAAAGAAGATGTGTTTGACCTGGTGAGCTATCAAAAAGGTGGCCGGGTATTACACATGCTCCGCAATTATGTTGGTGATGATGCTTTCTTTAAATCATTGAATAATTATTTAACTACCAATAAATTTAAAAACGGAGAATCTGACCAGATGCGCCTGGCGTTTGAAGAAGTTACCGGGCAGGACCTGAGCTGGTTCTGGAACCAATGGTATTTCGGTAGCGGCCACCCTAAATTAAAAATAGACTACCTGTACAATGATGGTAAAGCTTCTGTAATTGTTGAGCAAACACAAAATACCGGAAAGCTATTCAAGCTGCCTGTTGCTATAGATATTTATAATGGTGCGCAAAAAGTAAGGCACAATGTATGGGTGGAAAACAAGATTGACACTTTTACATTCAACTACACGCAAAAACCTGACCTGATAAATGTGGATGGCGATAAAATATTATTATGTGAAAAAACGGATAATAAAACTGCAGACAATTTCATTCATCAATGGAAATATGCGCCATTGTTTATGGACAGAAGGGAAGCGCTGCAATATTTTGCCAAGAACAATATGAAAGAGCTTACCGAAGGATTGAAAGATAAATATGCTCCCTTAAGAGAATATACCGTTAATAAGATTGCTGCAAGTAAATTAGCAAAAGATGCGGATGCGATTAAAGCAATAGAAGAGCTGGTTGCAAAAGAAAAAAACAAAAAAGCAAAAGCTGCAGGGCTTCAGTTTTTAGCTGCTACTGGTGATGCCAAATACCTGCAATTATTTAAAAGCAATGTTGGGGATTCATCTTACAGCGTTGCAGGCGCTGCATTAAGCGGACTGGTTGCACTGGAACCTGCAAACGCATATGCACTTGCAAAAAAATACAGTACCGATGCTAAAGGCGATCTTAGTACAGCAGTAAACGACATTATTATGAGCAATGGAACTGAGGCTGATTTTGATCTTGTTGCTTCCAGTTACGATAAAGCGCCTTTAAGCAGGGAAAAAGTTGATGCCAGCGCCACATTTGCGGCTTATCTTGAAAAAGTAAAAGACATCACCAACGTGAAAAAAGGAATTGACATGATCATAAAATTCAGGAATTTAATACCGGAGCAATTCAGGGGTTTTGTTGATCCTACTATTAAAGGTGGATTGGATAAATTAGGAAAAGCGAAGGGTACAGAAATTGCAGATTATATTAAAGGGTTGTGGAAATAAATTAAAGCCCTGACAAATTATAAAAAAGCCCCCAACAATTCTGTTGGGGGCTTTTTTATATTCATTCATTTTACCAACTACCGCTGGCGCCCCCACCATCTGAACTACCTCCGCTACTGCTACCGCTATCTGATGAGGAGCTAAAACTATCTGATGAAGAAGAGGAAAAGCCCGAATCAAAACTGCTGCTGTTATTATCGTTGTAATTGGTATTGTGAACAGTATTATTATAGTTACCAGAAGAACCTCGGTTACTAAAAGAACTACCCAAAAATAAGCCTGAGAAAAAGCCGATTAAACCACTCCGCCTGGAGAATGAGGGGTTATAGGCGCCCGAAGAATTATACACGGTATCGCTTACACTATTATTGGCAGCTAATTTTACAATCACCAGTATAATAACCACTACTATGACTATCAAAATAAAGAATGGCATTACGGATGATTGCTGATTAAACTGGTCGGGAACATACGAATAACTTTGGTTTGCAACCGGAAGAGGAGTATTATTTGAAGAAGCAGATGCTGTATCTGCTGATGCATATAGTTCTGGCGAAAGTATTTGCATTACTTTACCAGTAGCTTCATCAAGCCCTTTGTAATAATTTTTATTTTTAAAATGGGGAATAATATTATTGTCAATGATTTCCTGGCAATCGTCGTTAGTTAAAATATCATCAATACCGGACCCTGTGGCTATCCGGATTTTCCTGTCGTCTTTTATAACAAAGAAAAGTACGCCATTATTCTTTTCTTTTAACCCAATGCCCCAGTTGTTAAAGTAATGTTTTGCGGCTTCTTCTAATTGATATACTTCACCGGTGCTGGTATCTTTTAAAGTTTTTTGAGTGATGATAACGATTGCATTGGAAGAAGTGTCGCCGTATTGCAACAACTTTTTATTAAGCAATGTCCTTTCTTCTTTGGTAAGCATGCCGGCAAAATCATTTACAGGAATAAATGTTTTTGGCCTTGATTTGTAAAATGAGTTATTGATTGCTTTCTGTGTATAGGCATTTAATGAAAGCAAATAAAAAAAGGATAGCAGGATAAATTTCATGCTTACGAATTTGTATTACCAATTACCACCAGCACCACCGCCTCCAAATCCACCACCTCCGAAACCGCCGAAGCCACCGCCTCCGCCGCCGGAACTTCCGCCACCGCCCCAGCCACTTCCGCCACCACCACCCCACCAGATGGTAGGCCCAAATCCTCTAAAGCCTCTGCGGCTCATATAAGAACCTCCTCCGCCGCCACCTCTGACAGCCAGAATGATTATTATGATAATGATAAAGAAAATTATTTTAAAGATCTTACCACCGCTACCCTTACTGCCATATCCTTTTGGTGCAACATATTTTCCTTCGGTGGCTTTAATAATGGCATCTGTTCCATTATTAAATGCTCCGTAATAGTCAGCACCTTTTAAGTATGGAATTACTTCATTGTTTACAATTTCAGAACAGGTGTAATCGGGTAACACATCTTCCAAACCTTTACCGGTTGCTATAAAAACTTTTCGTGTGGTATTGTCTTTGCTTCTGTACACTAAAAACACAATACCATTATTAAAGTTTGCATTGCCGACACCCCATTTTTTTCCCAGTTCCACAGCATAGTCACCTGCATCCATACCCGCAATATCATCTGTGGTTACAATAGCAATTTGGGTGGAAGAACGTTTATCAAAATCAACTAATTTTCTTTCTAATGTTTCAGACTGGTCTGGCGTTAAAAGCCCCAGTTTATCATTCACCAGTTTGGGAGGATTGGGACGATCAGGTATAGTTTGCCCGAATGTTTGCACAACAAGCAATACCAGTAGTGAAAAGAAAATATATTTAATAAGTTTCATTAAGCGATTTATTATTTGCCAAATACAATTTCATCCGGCAATTCATTTTTATCGTCATTGGGTTCGTAAGGAAATTCTTTGTGTAATACCTGGCCAATGATGGTAACAGTTTCGCAAATACCAGTAACATAATTGTCTTTATTAAAATGCAGCAGCATATCTTTTACTGCATTTTGCCAAAACTCTTTTCCTACCCGTGCATGTATCCCTTCATCACCATAAACCGCCAGTTGCCGGTCTTTTAAAGCTACATAGATCAGTACACCATTATGATCATCTGTTTTATCCATTTTTAAACCGAAGAAAACTTCAATAGCCCTGTCAACAGGATCAACAAACCTGCAATGGCTTTCCACAAATACCCTTACTTCTCCGCTGGTATATTTTTCAGCAGCACGAATAGCATTTACCACCAGTTCTTCATCTGAAACTGACAATAATCTTTTCTTTTTAAAAAGAGGAAATAGTGCCACAGTATTTTTATTTAGTGAATATTATTTCTGGTGCTTTATCTGTTCCCATATCTGCCTGAAAGCCTTGCTTAACTTTAAACCCAAATAAACTTGCAGCAATGCTTGAAGGAAAAGAACGCACTGCTTTATTATACCCCATTACCGCTTCATTAAAATCATTTCTTGAAAATTTTATCCTTCGCTCCGTACCTTCCAATTGATCCTGCAATCGTAAAAAACTGGTAGTGGTTTTAATGTCGGGATATTTTTCTATTACTGCAATAACCCTGTTGGCAGATGCCACCACTTCATTATTAACCGCTTCTGATTTTTGATAATTTTCATATGAGGCATCACCGGTAACATTCAATTGTGCAGCTTTTGCCCTTGCTTCAGTAAGTTTTACCAAAACTTCTTTTTCATATTCTGATGATTGCTTTACGGTAGAAACCAAATTCGGGATCAGGTCCAACCTGCGCTGGTAATCGCTCTGTACATTGTTCCAGGTTTTAGAAACATTCTCTTCCTTTCTAACTAATGAATTGTAAGTAGTAAAAAAGAAAATGGCTAAGAGCGCAATGATGATTAACGCTATTAGCCCTAATTTTTTTCCTGGATTATTTGCCATATTTATTAAAACTTAACTTCAGGAGCTTTTTCAGTTCCGGCATCTGCTTTAAAACCTTCTTTAGCTTTAAAGCCAAACATGCCAGCTAAAATACTTCCGGGGAAAGAACGCACTTTTACGTTATAGGTTTGAATGGCATCGTTAAAATCATTTCTTGCAGCTTTTACGCCATTTTCAATACCTTCTAACTGACCTTGTAATTTGCTAAAATTTTCAGTTGCTTTTAATTGAGGGTATTGTTCTGCAACAACCAGCAATCTGCTTAATGAACCTTTTAATTCTTCCTGTGCTTTTTGAAATTCAGCCACTTTTTCGGGAGTAAGGTTATCGGCATTGATATTTACAGAAGTTGCTTTAGACCTTGCATTGATAACATCAGTTAAAGTTGTTTTTTCAAAATTAGCCACTCCTTTAACGGTTTCTACCAACTGCCCAACCAGGTCAGAACGCTGCTGATAAGCGGATTGCACCTTATTCCATGTATTTTTTACCTTCTCATCCTGACCAACTAATCCTCTTTGGGTGGAGATGCCCCATATTACTAATACAGCAACGATCGCTAAAATTATTATCCCTGAACGTTTCATGTTTTTAAGTTTTAAAAAGTTAAGTTGTTAAAAGTAATAATTATTTTAAACAACAAAGATTAATTCTTGATGAAAGGAAAGCTAACCGTTACTCCTTAATGGCTGCAATACCCGGCAGTACTTTTCCTTCAAAATATTCCAGCATGGCGCCGCCGCCTGTACTTACATAACTAACTTTATCTGCTAAATGAAACTGGTTTACTGCGGCAACACTATCACCACCACCTACAAGGCTAAACGCACCTGCTGCAGTGGCATCGGCTACTGCAAGTGCAACAGCTTTGGTACCGTTCTGAAATTTTTCCATTTCAAAAACACCCATGGGGCCATTCCATAAAATGGTTTTGGAATTTTTAATGACTTCGCTGAAAATGCCTACAGCTTTGGGACCAATATCCAATCCCATCCAACCATCTGGCACGGCATCGCTGGGACGCACATCTGTATTGGCGTTGGCATCAAATTTATCTGCAATAACAGAATCTTCGGGTAAGTGAATGCTTACATTTTTTTCTTTCGCTTTTTCTAAAATATCCAATGCAGTTTGTAAACGATCGTCTTCGCAAAGTGAAGCACCGATCTTACCGCCTCTTGCTTTTAAGAACGTATATGCCATACCTCCACCAATGATGATGTCGGTTGCTCGTTGCAATAAATTTTCGATGATCAATATTTTATCTGAAACCTTTGCACCGCCAATGATTGCGGTGAATGGTTTTTCTGCCTGGTGCAATACTTTTTCTGCACTCATTACTTCACCTTCCATCAGCAAGCCAAACATTTTTTTATCTGCCGGAAAAAATTTTGCAATTACCGCAGTGCTGGCGTGTGCACGGTGTGCTGTACCAAAGGCATCATTTACATATACATCACCCAGCTTGCTTAGTTTTTCTGCAAAAGCTTCGTCGCCTTTTTCTTCTTCTTTATAAAAACGAAGGTTTTCCAGTAGCAATACTTCGCCGTTGCGGAGCATGTTGGCGGTGAGATGCGCTTGCTCGCCAATGCAATCATCTGCGAAGAATACGTTAGTAACAGTTCCCGCAGATTCCGCGGATGGCGCAGAAGAAGAAGGATTTAATAATTGGTAGAGATGCTTTACGAGATGCTTTAAGGAATATTTATCTTCCGGGCCGCCTTTTGGTCTTCCGAAGTGGCTCATTAAAATCACTTTGCCTCCATCGGCCAGTATTTTTTTAATGGTAGGAATGGTGGCGGTCATTCTTGTGTCGTCGGTGATGTTGAAATTTTCGTCTAAGGGAACGTTGAAATCAACACGTACTAATGCTTTTTGACCGGAGAAGTTGTAGTTGGAAAATTTACTCATAATGCCCAGAACCCTGTTCGTTCCTTGGCAGGAACCTAAAGGGGAACTTAGTTTTAAAGATTATAAAATAAATGAGGCTTTCTAAAAATTTAGAAAGCCTCGTATTTAATACGTTGAACAAAGAACTAAATGTACAAGAGTGCGACGCCAATGAAGTTGAAGAGAGATAAGATGTTCGTCCCCAAAAAACCTCACCCCAACCCCTCTCCTTGAGGAGAGGGAACTCGGAGAATGCAGCTTTTATAATTTGTGCTCTCTAAGTTAATCTTCGCTTTCATCTCCTCCATAATCAGTTCCCCCTTCAGGGGGCGGAGGGGGTTTCTCTTACTTAATTAATCCAGCGAAATGATGAACGGTACGTACCAGTTGTGATACATAGCTCATTTCATTATCGTACCAGCTTACTGTTTTTACTAATTGTTTGTCGCCGGTTTTGATCACTCTTGTTTGTGTAGCATCAAATAAACTACCAAAAGTAATACCGATAACATCGCTGCTCACAATTTCGTCTTCGGTATAACCAAAGCTTTCGTTGCTGGCGGCTTTCATGGCAGTATTTACTTCTTCAATAGTTACATCTTTTCCCAGAACACTGTATAATTCTGTTACGCTACCAGTGATAACGGGAACCCTTTGAGCGCCACCATCTAATTTACCTTTTAAGTTAGGCAATACCAGGCCGATTGCTTTTGCAGCGCCAGTGCTGTTAGGAACAATGTTAGCTGCTGCTGCTCTTGCCCTGCGCAAATCACCTTTTGGATGTGGTGCATCTAATGTATTCTGATCGTTGGTATAAGCGTGGATAGTGCTCATTAAACCAGTGATGATGCCATATTTTTCATCTAATACTTTTGCCATTGGAGCAAGGCAGTTAGTAGTGCAGCTTGCACAGCTGATGATGGTTTCGGTACCATCTAAAACAGCATGGTTTACATTATATACTACGGTTTTTAAATCGCCGGTTGCTGGTGCAGAGATCACCACACGTTTTGCACCTGCGGTTAAATGTGCTTCTGCTTTTGCTTTATCGGTGAAAAAACCGGTGCTTTCAATTACCACGTCCACATTGTGTGTGCCCCATGGAATTTGAGCCGGATCTTTTTGTGCATATATCTTTACTTCGTGGCCATCCACTACGATAGAATTTTCGGTATGGGTAACAGTTTGACCAAAGCGGCCCTGTGCACTATCGTACTTTAATAAGTGAGCCAGTACTGCCGGACTGGTTAAATCATTGATCGCCACCACATCAATGCCTTTCATGTTATAAATTTGACGGAATACCAAACGGCCAATACGTCCAAACCCATTGATTGCAACTTTAACTGTACTCATAACTGGAATTTAAAATTTGTAGTTTTTAATTTGAGATTGCAAAATTACGGCATGTAGCAGATATATTGTCCAATTATTTTGCTCTTACTACGGTTGTGCATAAAAGCTATGTTACCCACCGCAAACGATTTAAAAATAATTCCGTGGCATTTAGTGAAAATATTTGGCTGAAAAACTGCCACATGTTATCTTTGCCGTCCTTTAATAAAAGATGCCGCGTTGGTCAAGGGGTTAAGACGCCTCCCTTTCACGGAGGAATCACGGGTTCGAATCCCGTACGTGGTAC
>Ga0068859_100005922_pt1 | contig 12403 bp, 9 predicted proteins | sample KBSSwiS22_FD_66585 | JGI IMG/M metagenome (GOLD analysis project Ga0068859, IMG submission 66585) | Switchgrass rhizosphere microbial communities from Kellogg Biological Station, Michigan, USA - KBS Switchgrass S2-2 | ecosystem: Host-associated > Plants > Roots > Rhizosphere > Soil ... | reverse complement strand
AAATAATCGTCGCAGGATACGATGCGTAGCGCGTCCAGACTGTCTTGCCGTTAGCGTCCAGCAAAGCGACAGTACCAATCCCCGGGCCATGCGGGGGCTCCCCCCACGCAACGGCGGCTTTGAAGTCTTTGGAGGGCCGGCTCGAGCCGACGCCCCAGACGCCTCCGCTCCATTGAACCTTTCCGGAGATAGAGATCACGGTTTGACCGAGGCTTCGAACCATGACAGCGCTATCGTTTTCCGCGATGGATACCTCCTGGACAGGAGGGCGGCCGATGCTCGTTTTCCAGCGAAGGGTACCGTCTGCACCGTAGAGGTAGACAAGGCCCGCCCCGGTTCCAACGGCCACAAGCGTTCCGTTGTGACTGATTTCTACGGCCAGCGGCGTTCCCTCGGTCTTAACTGGAATTCGCTTTCCACCGCGATGAACAATCCATATGTAGCGGTAACCCGCGTCGCCCGCAAATGCGATCCAATCGCACTTTGGCGCTACAGCAATCTTGCTTACCACGATGAACCGATTGCCTTCTTTGAAGTTCCAGCGCCAGAGCTCGCGAGCCGACTTGTCGGCTACGGCGACAAATGTTGGAGTCACAATGGCCACGCAACGCCCCTCGGCGGACAGCGCCGCGCCGGAAACCATGGATGCCCAGGGTTGTTGCGCGGAGTCCCAGAGGCTGCGGAGAACATTGCCCGGTGTCTGTCCGGAGATACTCGACGAACCCACCGCACAGAGAGAGAAAAGAAACAGGAGAAGGTTTTGACGGATCTTCACAGCGAGTTCAATTGCCAACGGAATGGCGATGGTCTCAATAAGTCCGTTCCATTGCGAAACGACGCATCTAAGATACTGCAATTTCGGATTTGAGTTGTCGGATCGTCCGATTTCAAAATTCTTCGGTTACGCTGTGTTTCCTTCAGCAAGCGCCTTCGCGGTCATCGGAGCAGTCTTCATCATTCCGTTGATCGTCTCGATGGCCAGAGTCAGTGCGATGCCCGGATTCATCACATTCGAGATCATGTTCAGTATGGCTGCCAGGGCTTCGGTCGCGATCTGCAAACATAAGGTCTTGTTCGAGCGAATGGGTTTCAGGATTTCGTCGATTGTAGCCCGCGTTTCGTAGCCGACCTTGATGGGCAGCATGTATGGACGGTTCTCCTCAGGCACCGACAGCGGAACCCTGCCCCAATCCTTCGGATCGCCTGTCCGTGATGCGAAGCCCTTGAATACCGAGGACAGCGAGGGAAAGATCTCGGTCGTATACGTTCCCGCGTCGAGTTTCGATCGGAGTATCCCGATGATCGAACCTGCCGGCACTTCGTCGAGTTTGTCTGTGTCTCCGGAGAACAACGCATTCGCGGTTTCGGAAAACACGCGAGAGCCCGGATGAAAATTGTGATTGCGAAGGTCGAAATTCGCGGCTGCGTCGATGCACCGCTCGGCAACGATCGTGGCCGCGGCGCTGACGGCATCTTCAGCGCGGATACGGCCGTCTTTATCGGTCATCACCTTCAGGATGTAGTCCACGAGACTCGATCGCAACGCCGCAGTGTCGACGTTCGCAGCCGTTGGAGCGGGTTTATCTCGAAATCGATCGAGGAGTCCCACGCAGCCTCCTGACTATGGCAAGGCAAACACCCAGATCATGCCGGTTCCCAGAGGAATGTCCGTATTTGTCAGTCGTGCATAGGACGTTGTCTGAGCGATCCGTCCCCCTGCGCCGACAGCAACATACTGGTGGCCGCCAACTTCAAACGTGACAGGCGCGCCGGAGATGTCGCCGTTCAACCGCGTCTCCCACAGAAGTTTTCCGGTCTCGTTGTTGAGCGCAAACAGATAACGATCCGCCGTTCCCCCGAACACGATTCCACCTGCGGTAGCGAGGGCTGACGCGGTCATCGCGGCGCCACTCTTCGTGCGGTACTCCCAGCGACGTTTCCCTGTCGCGGGATCGAACGCCACAAACTCGCCGATGTAGTTATAGCCGGGCGCGAATTTGGCGCTCTGCAGGTTCATTCCCTGATAAGCCTGGCCGAGTTCGTAGCGCTGAGTGACAAACGTCACATCCATGCACGAATTATTGATGCCGAGATAATAGAGCCGGGTCATGGGGCTATAGCTCGGAGAATTCAGATTGCGCGCTCCGTGAAAGTGAGGACACACCTCGAAGACCTTGCCGGAGTCCACGTCCTTCGCGGTGGGAACAACATTGGGATTGAATGTCGGACGCCCGGTGGCACTCCATCCCGTGATGATGTTGTCGTAGGCCGTTTTGAAGGACTGAATGAATTGCCCATTGGTTCTGTCGAGTATGACGCCCCAGCCGACCTTGCTCGTATGGATGAGGGCTTTGCGCGTCGCGCCGTTAATCGGCAGATCCACAAGGGTGCTCTCGTAAGGCGAGTCCATGTCCCAGTTGTCGGCCGGCACTACCTGGAAATGCCACCGGATCTTTCCGGTCTTGATATCCAGCGCGAGGACTGAATTCGTATAGAGCGCATCCCCGTTACCCCGTAGCGTGGATGCCCAGGGCGCCGGTTGGCCGACACCTGCGTAAAGCAACCCGAGCTCGGGGTCGTAACTCATCGTGCCCCACGTGGGTCCGCCGAGCGGTGGCATGTCGCTCTTGGCCCAACTCTCGGCGCCGGGCTCGCCGGGTGCCGGAACCGTGTAGGTCTTCCACTTCAGCTCACCGGTCTTCGCGTCGTAAGCGGCGAGGGCTCCCCGGACCTCCCGCTCTCCGCCGATGAATCCAACGATCACTTTTCCGTCCGCAATCAGAGGAGGATGAGCATGACCGATTCCTTTTTTGTAGTCGGCCGTTTTCACTTCCCAGATCTGTTTGCCGGTGCGTGCGTCGAGCGCAACGATGAAGGAATCCGCAGTTCCCCAATAAATCTTGTCCTCAAAGACGGCAACGCCACGGGCGCGCAAGTAGGCCTGCGAGGCTCGGATGTCCTCCGGATACGATCGCGTGTGGATCCACTTGATTTCACCGGATGCGACGTCGAACGCAAGCACCCTGCCGTGGCCTTCGGCAACGTACATGATCCCATTCGCGACGATGGGCGTCGGTACCCAACGGCTGTCGTCCTGCACGGGATACGACCAGACCGGACGAAGATTTTTGACATTCGTCCGGTTGATCTCCGTCAGAGGGCTGAATGCAAATACGTCATCCGTTCTTCGATAGCTCAGCCAGTCGCCTGCTTTAGGGTGACGCAGCCGCTCTTCGGTAATGGGTTCCCAGTTCGGGGTTGTGGCTTGGGGCAAGCTGATGCTGGAGGCCAGCACGAGCAGTACAAGAATAGACAAAACAATGCGCGCTTTATTCATGTGAATGGGGTGGAGTTAACTACAGCGGAAATCGCAAATCAAGAGAAGTGTCGGACCAGGAGCGGATTTTCACGGGCAGGGCAAAAGAATTTTGGAGATTGGACGAGTTGGAGATCTCAGGTTGTAGATTACAAGATCTTAAATTGGACTGGCGATTCGGTGGATGGCCGTCCGATCTCGAAATTCTCCTCGACTAACGTTTCTTCACTTCAGACTCTCGCTGTGCATCAGCCAATCGGTAATCGCCTGCCGACGCGTTGAAGCGCTTTCAGCAGGCGGATCTGCGGGTTCAATGGTCCTGGCGAGATATCGCTGATCAGGATTTCCGGGATCCATACTCTCCACTACCACAAAGTTGCCATCTTTCAGCGGCACGATCGAATCCGCGCCATGCCTTGCCGCGCCGGCCAGAATCGGCAGGCCCCCCATTGTCCTCTCCAATATCGAGGCTTGCGCCGTCACAGGAGCGCTGAGATCGCGCTCGGTGGACTTCAATATCGTCTGCATCCACGAGCCGGTGGCCGAGTCGAAGAAATATCTGAACTGCGTCGCTCCCCGCTCGGCGATTGACGAAGAAGGAGAGTGAAAGACCTGGATAATGACGGACGCGATGCTGGTCTGCGAACTGCCCACCTTCAGTTGTTTAACGACTGTGCCCTCCTGCAACCATCCCCCGGCATTGTCCGGACACGGTTCGGGACGCGGGCGGCTTGCACAGTTGTTGATGGGTTGTGGGTTGACCGACCACACACTCGGATACCAGAAGGAGAATCCCAAATCGTCCTGATACCGGCTCATTCCCGGGACCGAAATCTCCTGCGCGACAGCGGCCGGCTGCACTTGCTGTGAGGTTTCTGCCGCACAGGAGCAGACACACGCCAAACTCGCCGAAGCGACGATGAAGACGAGTGGCGGTTTCACTCTGGCAATCATTTTGGAACTCCCGGGAATATAATCTGCGGGGCTTTGCACATAAAGTCGACATGGAAGCCGAACTCCCCTCCTCAGCCGAGGAGGGATGGCGCGAAGCGCCGGGGTGGTGATGATCAAGAGCTTGATTTTTCTTGAACCAACCGCCCCGCCGCAAGATCTCTTGATGTTGCACCCCGCCCGAACCAAGGCGGGGAGTTCAGTGGCTCCGAGCTTATGTGCAAAGCCAACTGCAGGAATTCTGGCGTGTGGAGGTATCGCGTGTCCATTCATCGAGTCTGCGTCCTGCTCCTTCTTTCGACGGCCCTGGTTTTCGCGCAGAACAATGGCGGGCGCGGTGGCAACAATCTCATCCAGCCACTGGCGGACCTGCAGAAGGAACTCAAGGGCAAGTTGGAACGCATCACGGTGCACGGGAAATCGCTGGAAGGCAATCTCGAAGGCGATTCCGCGGATCGCGACGTCTTCGTCTATCTCCCGCCGAGTTATCAAAGCGACCCTGGCCGGCGTTATCCGGTCGTCTACACGCTTCACGGTTATGGATTGCGCGCACAGCAGTGGGTTGGGTTTGCGAACGTCGGAGGTTTGGAGAGAGGCCTCGCCACAGGGACCACGAAGGAAATGATCCTCGTCAGCCCGGACGCGTTCTCGCTGCACAACGGAAGCTTTTACTCCAATTCAAAAACGACGGGAGACTGGGAAACCTTCATTGCCGTCGAACTGGTAAGCTACATCGACAGCCACTACCGCACGATTCCGAATCGCATGAGTCGCGGCCTTACGGGGCACTCGATGGGCGGTTACGGGACGTTTCGTATCGGAATGAAGCATCCTGAAGTTTTCTCGAGCCTCTATGCGATGTCGGCGTGTTGCATGCTGGAAACCGGCGAGGTGACTCCAGCGCTGGCGCAGATGGAAGCGATCAAAACGAAGGAAGATGCGCAGAGAGTTCCATTCAATCAGAAATCGCCAATCGCGCGCGCTGCCGCATGGTCGTCCAACTCGAACAATGCTCCGCTGTTCATCGATCTGCCGGTGAAGGATGGAAAGCAACGGCCGGAAATTGTCGCGAAGTGGATGGCAAACTCGGCCATGGTGATGCTGCAGCAATACGCTCCAAACCTGAAGAAAATGAAGGCAATTGAAATGAATGTAGGCCTTCAGGATGGACTGGTTCAGACGAATCGAGACATGGACGCCGCGCTCACCGACGCTGGAGTGCCTCATCACTTTGAAACGTTCGAGGGCGATCACAACGGGCAGGTGCCGATGAACTTTCAAACGAAGGTGCTGCCATTCTTCTCGAGAGAGCTGGCGTTTCAATAGTCCGAAAGCTCATACGTCGGTCGATCCTGGCCGAATCAATACCTTATCGACTCGCACGCCGTCCATATCGACGACTTCAAACCGGGAGCCTGCGATATCCACGGCGTCGCCGGCGGCCGGGATCCGGCCCAACTCCACAACGATGAGTCCTGCGACGGTTGTGACGTCGGAAGGTTCAGGAATCATGGGGTTCTTCAACAGGTCCTTGAGTCCCACAAGCGGGAGGATACCGTCCACGAGCCAGCTTCCGTCTTCGCGCCGTACTGCAGAAGGGGGTTCGGGCTGGCCGTGCGCCGGGATGTCTCCAACAATCGCCTCGAGAATGTCGGTCAATGTGATAACGCCCTGTGTGTTGCCGTGTTCATCGACTGCAAGCGCCATGTGGTTTCGTGTCTGTTGAAACATCGATATCAGACGAACCGCGGGAAGCGTCTCCGGGACCATCAGAGGGGACTTCAATCCGTTCTGCAGATCCACCCGTTGCGTGCGTGCAGCACCTGGAAGCAGAACCTTGACGTCGATCGTTCCCAGCACGTGATCCAACGTTTCCTGCGCAACAGGGAACGTCGTAAAGTGACTCTCCTCAATCGTGCGCAGAACCTCCTCCTGGCTGGCCGTCACGTCGAGCCACACAACACGTGTCCGTGGCGTCATGATCTGATTAACCCGGCGATCTCCCAGCCAGAAAACACCCTGCAACATTTCCCTTTCCGCATGTTGCAATGTCCCTGTATCCACGGCCTGATCGATCAGGCCCTTGATCTCTTCTTCCGTGACTTCGGCTTCAGTGGAGTGACTTGCAGGTATCAGGCGAAGAACCAGTTCCGTAGACCAGCTCAGAAAGCGAACGAGCGGCTTGCTGATAAATGCCATGGACCGCAAGAACGGCGCGACGATCGTGGACACCCGCTCGGGCGCTCGAAGCGCCAGTCGCTTGGGAACCAGCTCGCCCAGAATCAGAGACACGAAGCTGATAACAACGACAACAATCGCCAGGCTGACCGATTCCCCATACGGCGCGATGGATTCATATTGATCGAGATAGACTGCCAGGCGCGCCGCGATCGTCGCACCGCCGACAGCACTGGCCAGAGTACCCACAACGGTGATCCCGATTTGAACAGTTGAAAGAAAGTCGTTCGGCGAATTCGCCAGTTGCAGGGCCACGCGCGCACCGCTGCTGCCACGGTCCGCTTTCTCCTGCAGGCTCGACTTGCGAGCCGCGACCACGGCCATCTCGGACATTGCAAACAACCCGTTTGCGAGGATCAACGCCAATACGAGAAATGCTTCGAGTGCCATAGTTTTTCGCCCGCAGTATCGGACTTAAGATCCCGGTTCTATTTGAACGGTAATTCGTTAACTAAATGACAGGTCCCGCAGGACGCAGTGTAGGGAATGGGCATTGCGCGGCCAGGTGGCACACCTCGGACTGCCACATTCGTTTTCAGAGGAACGTCGAAGACGTGGGAATGCATGGGACTCTGCCAGTAAGCGTTGTTCTCTTCCTCCTGCGCATTGGCATACGGCGGCGTCTTGATCATCCTGCCGAAGTCTCCCGCGATGCCGCCGGTATTAGCCGTGCCGGGCATGTGACAATCGATGCAGCGTGTTTGCTCGCCCTTCATTCGGGCGTTCAGCTTCTTTTCCATGTGGGTCAATATATCCACCGCGTGACATCCCTGGCATAACGGTGAGGCGGCATTGTTGGGGTCGCCGATCACGAAGCGTGGATACGGTGTGTTCCCGTGCATGTTGTGGCAGTCCGAGCACGTCACCAGCAGTCGGTCGTTTCGGTACATCTTCGACTTCAGGAAATCCGCGTACTGCTGATGCGGTTTGTTGGAATGAACATCGTCGGGCCAGATGTTGTCTTCCCGGTTCCCGCCCCGCATCGTCGGTCCCTTCTTAACAGGATCCGTATACTTCGTGATCAGTTCGTTACGGCTGATTCCGGGCCTTGCCATTTCTCCTGTCTCGCTGAGCGCCTGCGTGTAGCCCACGGTCGGCCCGCCGTATCCCTGCCGGCGATCATGACACCTTCCGCAAAGGACAGCAGACCGCTCGGCCGAAAGATTTTTCGGATTGACGATGAAGCGGGAGCTCGCGCTCGCCACATGTTCTGAACCCGGCCCGTGGCAGTTTTCGCAACCGATGTTGATCTCGTCAGGCTCGGGATCATCGTCGATGTTCATCTCACCGGCAGGATCATTGACGGCACGCACGAGATATTGTCCGGTCGCCTTGTCCTGGTATCGCTCCCATCCGGTCAAATGACAGCCTGCACACATTGTCTGAACCGTGTTTGTGTTGACGGGCGGCGCTGTCAACAGGTCGTCCGATGTCCCATACCGGTTGTCTGCCCCAGCAGACCACCAGAGATAGAACTTGTAGTCGTGCCATATGCGCCTCTCGCGATTCAATCTGTTGTCGCGGCCTGTCAGGTTAAAGCGCAGAAGGGTATACCATCCCTGCCGATCTCCAAGGCCCGGAGGAACAGAGACAATGTATCGCTGGTCGTGAACCTCTCCGCCATAGACCAGCTTGATTTCAAGATTTGCCGGACTGTTGGGATCCTGGGGGTTCAACCTGTTCACCATCGTGATGTAGTACTTGCCGTCTTTTGCATTCCTCCAGAGATAGACATCGGCGTAGGGCATATCGATCGGGAGCCGCGAATCCCCGAAGATTCTCAGCTTGAACTTGTCATCGCCCCGGCTCCCGTCGTAATCCCCCAGCTCAAGGCGTGTTCCTCGCGCGTATTCATCGACAGAAGGAAATGACTCGAGCGCAGTGAAGTACTCGGGGTGCCTCGAAAAATCCTGCAGTTTGCCTGGCGCTTGCGGGACCGTCCATCCGAGTTTGTGCGCGGTTTTCTGCCAGTGCGACTCGTTCTTGTGGCACGTCAGGCAGCTTGAGCTGCCGGTGTAACGGGCATTGGCAGAGGGACTGCTCGAAAGCTCGATCGTCATAGAGCGACCGCGCAGCGAGGTTCCCTGGTAGCTTGCTCTGCTGAGGTTTCCGCCCGGGAGATGTTCGGTATCACCCGCCGCAGGTGTCACGTGGATGAAGAACTTGCCGTCAGGTAGCGTTGGAATCGAAAAGTTGCCCTGCGCGTCCGTTGTGGCTTGTGGGAATTCCCTGCCCCTCAACCGGATCGCATCCTCCAGCGGTTCGTCATGAGCTTCAGCCGGAAATGGAGCCGCGTAAATGGCGCTGGCGGTGATTCGAGTGGTCAAATCCATCGCGCTGACAGGCACCAGATAGACCGTTGCGCCCGCGACGGGGTGACCGGGATTTGTAGAGGGTCCGCCAACAACCGCAGCGCCGGCTGAACTCACTACTCTTCCCCGGAACGGGTTGGACTGAGACGCTGGCTGTTGGACAGGGGCCGTTGCCACAACACTTCGAATCATGAACAGCGTGATGAGGATCGAGGTGACTATCAGGCTTCCCTCCCAGAGAGGCTTCGTGACGCTGTCATGCTGCATTTCAGTTGATCTCCTTAAGCAGTCCATACGCTTACCAATCTATCGCAATGGAGCCAGCGGTATGACGAATACCAGAGAAAATCCCCACCGGCTCGCATTGTCCAGGTAGGTGATGTTGCCGAATGTGTCCCCCGCACGTGCCAGACCGCTCGCGACGTAGTCGAGAGACCCTTCAATTTCGATATCGCTCAACCAGGGTTTCTTTGTCCATTTGAGAAAGGCTACCGCAGTATCGAGTTCGAAATTGAGCTTGTGGGTGTAACTGTCGAGGTTGTGTGGGAGCGCGCCGCGACTGTATTTGTCAACGATGTCGAAGTGGCTTCCGACCCACCCGCCGGTAGATTCCGATTTCAGCCAATGGAGATTCAGCTCGGTTTCCAACTCTGGAGAGGTCCCCTTCTCGAACGGTTTGAAGATCGTCTCGAAGGTAAAGCTGAATCGAGGCACAGTTGTGGGAATATCCACGGCGATGACCGTTTCGAAGACGTTTTCTGCTTCGACCTCTTTTATCGTCGTGTTCCCCTGGTCATCGGTCTCCGCTATTCTCGGGGCCTTCACCCAGTTTTCCCATGTGAAGCTGGGCTCGACCTTTACTTTCGGTTCGCACAGGAAAAAACACTTCGGGGGCTGATCCTGCGCAATCGCCGGAACGGCGAAGCAGAACGCAAGAATGGCAGTCGGGACTATCTTCATCGGGCTCCTCTGTCGTTAGGAGCATAAGCGTTGTCCCGAGGTCTTGTCCCCACAGAAAAAATTGTGCCTAAATGTCGAATGGCGCGTTCGCCGCGCGTCATCGTAGTGAAGCCCGGAATACCTGGCTGAACAAACGAAAGGACAGCACGAACATGAAATACGCATTATTGGTTCATCAGTCTCAGGAATCCTTCGACCGTCGAGACAGCCCTGCGGGGATGGCCGCCGGCAGGGCCTATGGCGAAGCTCTTCAAGCGGCCGGCGTTCTCATAGGTGGCGCCGGGCTCGAATCGCCTCGGTCAGCCACCACGGTTTCCGTGCGCGATGGCAAACGCCACGTGCAGGATGGACCGTACGCTGAGACGAAGGAATATCTCGCCGGAATCGGGATTATCGATGTGCCCGACCTGGATACCGCTCTCGAATGGGCGGCCCGTCATCCCGCCGCCGCCCACTCCCGCATTGAGATCCGGCCCCTGTTGGGCTCGCATTTCACAGTCGGAACGGCCAAAGCGTCCTAGATGAACACTTCAGCGCATGCTGCTATCGAGGAAGTTGTGCGCGATTCATACGGACGGCTGGTAGCGTACCTTGCATCCCGTGCCGGCGATGTCGCCGGCGCGGAGGATGCCCTGAGTGACGCCTTTGCCGCCGCCCTGGAACGATGCCGGCCGATGGCATTCCTCAAAAGCCCGAAGCATGGCTGCTACGCGTCGCGAAAAACCGCATCGTTGATGCCGCGCGTCGCCGACAGGTGCATCACGATTCGGAGAAGACTCTCGCGCATGCTGCCGAAGAAGCCCAGGAAGCCGCCACGACACACGACGAGTTTCCAGACGAACGATTAAAACTTCTGTTCGTCTGCGCTCATCCCGCGATTGATCCTGCGGCACGCACACCGCTGATGTTGCAAACCGTACTCGGCCTGGATGCCGCGCGGATTGCTTCGGCTTTCCTCGTGTCTCCCGCAGCAATGGCGCAACGCCTGGTCCGGGCGAAGGCAAGAATTCGAGAAACGACGATTCCCTTTCGTGTGCCGGAAAAACCGGAATGGGACGAGCGAATCTCGTTCGTTCTCGATGCAATCTACTCGGCATACACAACCGGATGGGCGAGCCTTACGGAAGTCGGATCAACTCATCACGCTCTTGCAGCCGATGCAATTGCACTTGGCCGAACCCTCGTTCGACTCATCCCGAACGAACCGGAAGCTTACGGCTTGCTGGCTCTGATGCTCCATTGCGAAGCCCGGCGTGCCGCACGCTTCACAGCCTCCGGTGAGTTCGTGCCCCTTGATCAACAGGACACCACGCTGTGGTCGCAGCCCATGATCAGAGAAGCGGAAGATCACATTCGAAAGGCGGCGTCATTTCATCGAATGGGACGCTTTCAACTGGAAGCGGCAATTCAGTCCATTCACGCCGATCGCGCGCAAAGCGATGCCATCGACTGGCAGGAGATCCTTCTCCTCTACGAAGGACTGGTACGAATCGCTCCGGGGATCGGTTCACTCGTGGGGCGCGCGGTCGCCCTCACACAAGCGCTGGATCCGGCCATAGGCCTTGCTGCGCTTGAGGAGATTCCTGCGGGACGGGTGGCCGATTACCAGCCGTATTGGGCCGCGAGAGCACATGCCCTGCTATTGTTGAGTCGGGTAGACGAAGCGAACGAAGCTTTCACAAGGGCAGCCAGTCTCACAGACGATCCCGCATTACGCCAGTACCTCTTCAGGCGTGCCGGGATCTGCTGAACTCGCGAATCGTGGATAATACCCAAGTCATGATGGATAACCGACTCCTCAGTGGTCGCCCAGTGCGCGACCGAATCCTCACTCACGTTTCGGAACGCGTGGCCATTGCGAAAGCCACACGCCCTCTCGGCCGGATCGTTTCGGTCAGCATCGGCGAGAACAAGTCGGCGGCCGTCTATGTTCGAGGACAGGCGAGCGCGGCGCGGAAGGTGGGCATCCGCTTCGACGAGCAAGTCTGGCCCAGCGGGCTCAGACAGGAAGACTGTAAGGCGCGGCTTGTCGCGATGAATGACGATGCTGACGTGATTGGCGTGATTCTTCAGCGCCCGGTGCCGCGACACATCAACGTGCGCTCGCTCGCCTCTGCCATACACCCGTTCAAGGATCTCGAGGGGATGAACCCTGCGTCCATCGGCGACATCGTTTACAACGATCTCGCCCTCGCGCCATGCACGGCTGCGGCGTCGGTTGAACTCATCAAGGAGACAGGCCTGGACCTTCACGGGCTCGAGGTGGTGATGATCGGTCACTCCGAGATCGTCGGAAAGCCCGCGGCGTTCATGTTGATGGCTGAGGGTGCCACGGTCACTGTGTGCCACCACCTCACTCGGTCGGTAGCAGCCCATTCACGCCGGGCCGATGCGGTGCTCGTCGCTGTCGGGAAGCCGAAATTTCTTCGCGCGGATATGGTGAAGCCGGGAGCCGCCGTCATCGACATAGGGATCAATCAAATTGACGGACCGAATGGAGTTCCGATAATCGTGGGAGACGTTGACACCGACAGCGTTAAAGAGATCGCAAGCTGGGTAACCCCCGTACCCGGTGGCGTTGGGCCGGTGACGGTTGCGATGTTTATGCGGAATGCGATTACGGCAC
>Ga0068859_100005920_pt1 | contig 12406 bp, 6 predicted proteins | sample KBSSwiS22_FD_66585 | JGI IMG/M metagenome (GOLD analysis project Ga0068859, IMG submission 66585) | Switchgrass rhizosphere microbial communities from Kellogg Biological Station, Michigan, USA - KBS Switchgrass S2-2 | ecosystem: Host-associated > Plants > Roots > Rhizosphere > Soil ... | reverse complement strand
ATTGCCTCACAGGTATTGGGCATCACGCTTACCAAAAGGAACAATGGCGCTGCTGCTTCCTCCGAGCTGGCAGGTTTTCCGTACCATGCGCTGGATACCTACCTGCATAAACTGGTAAAAGCCGGTTATCGCGTAGCCATTTGTGATCAACTGGAAGATCCCAAACTAACAAAGGGCATTGTAAAAAGAGGCGTTACAGAACTGGTGACACCCGGTGTGGCTACCAACGACAAACTGCTTGAACACAATACCAATAATTTTTTGGCGGCTATCCATTTTACGGAGAATATCCAGGGCATTGCTTTCCTGGATATTTCTACCGGCGAATTTTTTATTGCAGAAGGCAACCAGGAATATATAGACAAACTATTGCAGACATTTAAACCGGCTGAAGTTATTTTCCAACGCAGTTTTCAGAAACATTTTAAAGAACTGTATGGCAATAAATTCTATACCTATACCCTGGAAAGCTGGATCTTTGATGAGGCTTATGCCAGCGAAAGCCTCTTGAAACATTTCCAGACCCATTCATTAAAAGGTTTTGGAGTGGAAGCCATGGCCGCAGGAATCGTTTCGGCAGGCGTAATCCTGCATTACCTGAAAGATACCGAGCATCCCAACCTGCAACACATTACTTCTTTACAGCGCATTGACCGTGAAGATTATTTATGGATGGACCGTTTTACCATCCGCAACCTGGAACTGGTGGGCAACAGCAACAGCGATGGGAATAACCTGCACAAGGTACTCGACAACACAGTATCGCCCATGGGTGCGCGCATGCTGCGGCGCTGGATTGTACTACCGTTAAAGGACATACGAAAAATAAATGAGCGGTTGGATTTGGTGGCCTGGTTTATAAAAGAAGTGGACATTCGTGCCAAAATTACCCAGCATATTAAACAAAGCGGCGATATAGAACGGCTGGTAAGCAAAATACCCCTGAAGAAAATCAACCCGCGCGAAATTATGCAGGTAGCCCGTGGCTTACAACATGCAGATGCTGTTAAACAACTGGCCCAAACAGCACCCAATGACTATCTGAAACGGTTGGCAGATTCCATCAACCCCTGCCACTATATTGTTGAAAAAATAACCCGTGAAATAAATGAAAACCCACCAGCCACCGTTGCCCGTGGCGGCGTAATAAAAGAAGGCATTCATGCGGAGCTGGATACCTTGAGAAGAATTGCCAGTGGTGGCAAGGAATACCTGGTAGAATTGCAACTGAAAGAAGCTGAATCAACGGGCATTTCTTCTTTAAAAATCGGTTTCAACAATGTATTTGGGTATTACCTGGAAGTCACCAATTCGCACAAACAAAAAGTGCCGGCCAGCTGGATGCGCAAACAAACGCTCACCAACGCAGAAAGATATATTACACCGGAGCTGAAAGAATACGAAGAAAAAATTACAGGTGCAGAAGAAAAGATCTTGGCGATTGAACTCGATCTCTATGAAAAATTATTGCTGGAGCTGCAGGATTATATTGCACCCATGCAGGTAAACGGCAATGTGCTGGCGGTAATAGACTGCATTATTTGCTTTGCATCCAATGCGCTTCACTACAATTATAAAAAGCCGGAACTGCACGAGGGCAATGAAACTGATATCAGGCAGGGCCGCCATCCTGTTATTGAGCGACAATTACCTGCCGGCGAACCTTATATAGCCAATGATATTTTCCTGGATCCCGCATCGCAGCAGATCATCATCCTCACCGGTCCCAATATGAGCGGTAAGAGTGCGTTGTTGCGTCAGGCCGCCCTGGTTACATTGATGGCGCACATGGGCAGTTTTGTACCGGCCGACAGCGCCCGTATTGCATTAACCGATAAAATTTTCACCCGCGTAGGCGCCTCTGATAATTTAAGCGGCGGCGAATCTACTTTTATGGTAGAGATGAATGAGACGGCCAGCATCATTAATAATATCACTTCCCGCAGTTTGATTATACTCGATGAAATTGGCCGCGGCACTTCTACCTATGATGGTATTTCCATTGCCTGGAGCATTGCTGAATACCTGCACCAGAGCCCGCATCAACCCAAAACATTGTTTGCTACGCATTACCATGAATTGAACGAACTGGAAAACCGGATGCCGCGGATAAAAAATTACCATATTACCAATAAGGAGGCCGGCAACAAGATTATATTTCTACGCAAACTGGCGCCCGGCGGCAGCACGCATAGCTTCGGTATTCACGTAGCCCGCATGGCGGGTATGCCCGCTTCTTTGATACAGCGCGCCAATGAAATGCTCAAACACCTGGAAGAAGCCCATGCCGATGGACATGCCGCGCAGCAGATCAAAAATATGCCCGCGCAGAAATTGCAGCTTTCTATTTTCGATGCCCATTCAGAAACATTCGATGAGATCAGAAAAATGCTGGAGAGCATCGATATCAATCGTCTTACACCCGTAGAAGCTTTGTTTAAATTGAATGAGATCAAAGGGATATTGAAGTAAATAATTTTATTCGTACACCCGAATAGCTTTCGCAAAAGATTAGCTGAAATGCTAATTTTACACACCAATTTTTTAAACCATTCGCATGAAAAATGCCGATATCGCCGATCCAATTTTTCGCGAAGCAGTGGAAGCAATAGATGCAGGCAATACAGCCCGACTACAGCAATTACTGAATAGTAAGCCGGCACTGGTTGAAGAACGATTGCCCCAACCAACAAAAGGATATTTTGCCCGGCCTTACCTGCTGTGGTTTGTAGCCGATAACCCCATCCGCCACGAAAAGCTACCGGCAAACATTGTTGCCATCACGCGTTTGCTGATTGCCACCGCCAAGCAATATGCGGTAGATTCTTTTCAATCTCAAATCGACTATACACTCGGGCTGGTAGCCACGGGCCGCATACCCCGTGAATCAGGAATGCAAATTGAACTAATGGACCTGCTGCTGGATGCAGGTGCGCAGCCGGGTACAGGATTGGGGGCACTGGCACACGGCAACATGGCGGCGGCCGAACATCTATTGACCAGGGGTGGTAATTTAACACTGCCAACAGCGGTAGGTCTTGGCATGGAAGCCGCGGTAAAACAACTGCTGCCGGATGCAGACAAAGCCGAACTTGGATGCGCGTTGGTAGTAGCTTCTTTTTTTGGAAGCGCCGATCTGATCGGGGTACTTATTGAATCGGGTGCGGATCTGAATGCCTACCCCATTGCCGGCAGCGGTTTTCATGCGCATGCTACCGCTTTGCACCAGGCAGTGTTTTCGGGTTCATTGGAAGCTGTTAAAACACTGGTACAAGCAGGCGCCGATCTCACCGCAAAAGACAAAATATATGAGGGCACCCCACTGGAATGGGCGATGCACATGCAAACGGAAACGAATCATATAGACACAAAGAAAAAATATGCGGCGATAGAAGCTTTTCTGCGTGGCTCAAAACCAAAAGATTGACAGTTCATCATTTTTAAGTAACGCAGCTTTTAATGTTTAGCTATGGCATGGAATCCCAACGTGTACAACCAATTTAAAAAAGAACGATACGCCCCCTTTGATGATCTGCTGAACCTGGTAACCGTTAAACCTGGTCTTTCGGTGATTGATCTCGGCTGCGGCACGGGCGAATTAACCCGCAGGCTCACCGATCATTTGCCAGCCTCATCGGTGTTGGGCCTTGATGCTTCGGCAGAAATGTTACGGGAAGCGGCAGCCTTTTCAAACCAACAGTTGACCTTTGAACACAGCAGTATTGAAACAATCATTGCCTCGGGTAAAAAATGGGATCTGGTTTTTTCCAATGCCGCCATTCAATGGATCGATAACCATGAAACGCTGTTACCGGCCATTGTATCCATTGTAAATACAGGCGGCCAGCTGGCTATCCAGCTTCCTTCCAACCATGAACATATTACACATCGCCTGTTGGATACGGTGGCACTCACCGAACCTTACAAAACAGCCCTGGGGGGATGGACGCGCACCGTTTCTACTTTATCGATCGAAGCCTATGCACAAATATTGTTCGACCATGGGGGAAGTAATATGACTGTATTTGAAAAGGTATACCCGCATGTATTGGAAAATGCCACGGCCCTGTACAACTGGATGAGCGGAACCGCCCTGATCCGGTACCTGGAAAGATTGCCAGCCGGTTTACAAACCGGTTTTGCGGCTGCCTATAAAAAACAACTCGAAGCAATATTTACGGGTTCCCCTATCTTCTATCCCTTCAAAAGAATTCTAATGGCGGCGATATTTGCGCAATAAAAAACCGGCCATTGACAACAGCCGGTCCAATTGTTTAAAAAATTTTCTTATCGCGGTCGCCCCGTAAAAGCAAAGTCAGGATGCTGTACACTGGTAAACCTAACCAGTTGTCCTTCTACCGGGTCATTATAATAATCAACTGTAAAATTGTCTACGTTAATGCGCTGGCCCAGTAAAGGCGCCATATCGCCCACAATCAGGCTTGCATTACCGTCTGTTGCAACCATTGTAAATTTAAAAACACCGGCGGGCGTTTTTGTATAAGTATAATAAAACTGCGCGAGATATCCGTTAGGGCCCTGAAAAACGACCACATTGAGGGTGTCTTTACTTGGAGTAAATGTTGAAAAATCCATTTGATCCAATGTTAGTCCGTAAGGACCGGCAAGCAGTGCCGCTGCTACGCTGGCCCTTCTTGCTTTAAAATCATCTGACCAACCGGGGAAACTGGTTACGGCCGGTAAGTTAATACCCGTGATGGTAGTTCCAATAAGAACGTGCAATGGATAAACATCAGCTGCCGCTACCTGTACCGGAACAGGTGTTCCAGTGCCGGTGCCGGTTAGCTTTATATTATCCCAAATAATTTTTGTTATGATAGTGGTACCATTGTAATTGAACGGGGTTCCGAGTTGCAGGCCGTCGAGGGTAAAATAAAAAGTAGAAGTAAAACTGAAAGCAGTACCGTTTTTTATCCAGAAGAAACTAACGGTCCTGTTTGCGAGGTCAATTGTCACCAACACTTTTATCCCGTCGCCAAAATCAATGTACAACCTGTGTAGGTTCAGGTTTGAATAATTGTTTACTGCAACACGCAGTTTTTTTAAGTCGCCATTGTTATAGGATGTTGCTTCTGCAGCACTGGCCTTGGTAAAAAGAATATCTGCCCCGTTATACCTTCCTTTCAGCGCCATAGTAGTAATGGTATCGGGTTTAGTGCCCTGCAATGCCTGTATCAATGGTGTAGGAAGATAATATTCAATATCGGAGACCAGGCCCACGCCATAATCCGCGCCATTGATAGCGGGTGTTGGGTCCATCAGCACATGCAGGTAGTTGTAAGTATCAAAGATAATGGTGGGTTGCTGCAACGCTTTTAAACGATAGCTGCTTTCTCTTGGTACACCTGCGGCGCTGTCAGAAATATCTGATAGCATGGTTACCCGGTTGGTATTGGTAAACTTCATGTAGAAAGGATAAGACCCCGGCGTCAATGGTTTTACCAGTACCTTCCAGCCATCAGTCTGCTTCACCAGTTTATCCTGGAACGCATTTATTATTGCCGCCAATCGCTCGTCGGGTGATTGATCGAAAACGGGGTCGACCTTCTTTTTACAGGCAGTGGCCAGCAACAGTATACTGAATAAGGCAATTAAATATTTTCTCATAATTTGTTCGTTTAGGGTTAGGGCTATTTCAAAATACCCAACATAAAATCTTTTTCGCCGCCTGCAATATTCAGGCTGCCGGTTTGCGTGGTAAGGTTTGAATTGGGGTGCCCGCCTTTGTAATCAAGCGCCAGCGTATTCAGCGTAAAGAAATCAGTCAGCGGTTTCACACCTGCTTTGATCGCATTGCCGTTGCTTTCTGGTATCCCCCGCGACGGTTGAATGATTACGGGTCCAAACTTCATGCTACCATCGGGATTGGTGGTAATGAAGTACCGGTAATTGCCATAATAAGCCGGTGTGCCCGTGGCTCCCAGGAAACGAACCGTTAATAAAAGCGTATCTGAAAACGGTTTGCTGATAATCAAACTGTCAAGTAGGGTGCCTGTTTTTGCCTTTAATGTATCGGCTGTTTTATTATAGAGCGCAATGAAATTAGCAGAGGTTTGCAAATCTTTGGCAACATTCAAACTGCTGTATCTTTTGCCGGCGCCGAATTCGGTGTATAGTGGATTGAACGGCTGCGGAGCGATAGCATCCAGTGCGTCCTGCACTCTTTGCTGCAAACTGTAGAAATCAATATTCCATACGTCTTTATAATACTGCACTACAAAAGCTTCTTTCTGGTGCAGTTTTGCAGCGGCGCTCGGCAAGCCCTGTGCAACAGACAAGGCTTCTGCATTGGCCACCAGATTCTCAAAACCGGCCCTTCCTTCCACAAGCATGGTAGCTACCATTTCCACCCAATCCTCGCCATAGGCAGATCTTGAATAAGGTGTAACAAAACCCAGCGCATATGAATCGTCAACTGTTTGGTTAGTCCAGTCGGCCGTATAATCCGAAACCGTGATTTGATTGAACGCCGACGGCCATTTTACCTTCTGGTTCAGGATATGGCCAAACTCGTGCTCGATGGTTCTTATCATCATCTTTACGTCGGCACGGCTCTTAGTATTAATGCTGTTGATGGTATACAATAGAATTTTCTTGCCGCCTTCAGCTTCACCCAGCAATATGGTTCCATTGGAATTATAGGCGGGACTTCCTACCAATACAATTTGTTTGGGTATTTCTGTCTTCAGGAAAGTGACTCCTCCTTCTTTTTCAAAAGGATTCATGAAAACATTTTTGATGGTACGCAGCACGGGTATTACCTGCTCTTCTTTGGGCGGCACCAGGGTGCGGTCCAATTGCACTTCAAACTCATCGAAGCGGTATTTTACTTCCATGTTATAGGGTGTGGTCAGCGTATCCAGTATCCATTTGTCGATGGCTGTTGCCGTCACCTTATCACCGCCCAATCCAAGCGGATCACCCGGATCGAGTTTTTCCTTTTTTGAGCAACTCTCCAGCAACAGCGGCACTGCAACAGAAAGTATCAATAAATATTTTACTATCAATTTCATAATAATGTGTTTCGTATTTAAAATTATCTCGGGTTCAGTTCCAGTCCTGACAACGTCACAGATTGCGGAAGCTGGATCAACCGTCTTGGATCGGTAGGCGTGTTGGTAACAGTGATGGTTTGACCAGGTGTACCGCCATCCAGGTAACTATGGGTTACCGTCATCTTATACCTGCAGATATCAAACCAGCGCATGCCTTCAAATAAAAATTCAGGCCTTTTCAGATCCAGCAGCGTGGCTATCAGCGCCTGTTTATCATCTCCAAGGCCATAGAAGTTTTTTGATTTTGCTGCCGTAATATTCATCGTGGCTGCATTATAATTTTTGAATCGCTGGCTGCAGAAAGTATTTAAATCGGCAATGCCCGCATCAAACATGCCGAGTTGTATATAAGCTTCTGCTCGGTTAAACAATACTTCTTCGGTAGTAAACAGGGGCACCATAATATAGGGCAGCCCATAACCGGCGCCTGGAAATGATTCCGCGAAATACTCATTCCATTTTGGAATAAAATAATCGTCCTGGCTGTAGAGATACAATGAGTACCACCATTGAATATTGCCTGCTGCATTGGGACTGGCCAAAGTTTCTCCCCGTATCTGCGTGTTCCATCCAAAACGGCGGGTTGCATAATCTCTCGCATACGTTGAGCTGGCTTCTGTCAGTAATAAATTAGCCGGCTCGGTAGCCTTTGTGTAATTAATGATGAGATCAATAAAAGTATAGTTCTGATAAGTAGTACTCCATTTACGCATATTGGGTACAAACGTGTTGTTTGGGAAGGCAAGGCTGGCATTATCAATTGCTTTCTGGTAATCTTTTTTAAAAAGGAAAAACCGGGAGGCAAACGCATACGCTGCTTTTTTGGTAAAATGATATTTGGGAACGGTATAGTTTTGATCGTTTATAAGTGGAAGGCCCTGTACCAAATCTTTCTCTGCTTTGTCGTACACATCTTTCACGGTGCCCCGGCCATATTTTTTAAACACCACTGTTTCGGGTTCGGTTACATAAGGAATGCCGGGGTCGCTGGCAGCAGTAGCAGCATCGTATGATTTTGAAAATAAATTCACCAGCATGAAATGAGCATAGGCCCTGCACACCAACGCTTCGCCCATTTGCGGCTTATAGTCGTCGGGATGGCCGCTTTTGTTAATCGCATCCAGGGCCTGGTTGGCGGCGGCAATGGCGGCGTAGGCACTGGTCCAATAGTTCTCCGGTGTATCCTGCGAATCGTCAATCAGGTCGCCGAAAATATATGGAACAAAAACTTTTTGATCGAAGCCCAGTTTTGGCTTGTCGCCTGAATTGTCGGACATGGCTTCTGTAAAAGAAGCGAAAGAAGCCTGCGGGTAAGCCGATACCAGCAATTTTGAAATCTTGTCTGCCGAATCCAGGTCGGCCCGGGCGTCCGGGTTTTTTTCAAGAAACTTGTTACAGCCCGACAAAACCAGCAGCGGTATAGTGAGTAAAAGAGAAACGCGTTTTGAACTAATCATAATCATTTTTTTATTCATTACACAAGTGGCTATTTTTTTACAACCCAAGTCTCAATGAAAGGGTGAATTGTTTTTGAATAGGTTGTGCCACCCCGCCTGCATTGAAGAATTCCGGGTCCTGACCTCTTAATTTCGGATCAGCGGCAATCAGCCATAGATTATAGGCCGACAGCATTACCGATGCGGAATTAAGCCGGAACCGGTCTATAAAATGTTGCGACAACTGGTAGCCAAGCGATACTGTTTTAAGCCGTACAAATCCGCCATCGGCTACTCTTTCCTGAGAGTTGTTGTAATTGCTGTATGGATAGCCATCGAGCCTCGCCGCATACAGCCTGTCTGAAATAGCAGGCACATAAGTAACCGCCTCGTTTCCCCCCATCAGCCACCGGTCCCTGAATTCTGTAGGGAAGGCAGTTAGATCAGAATAGGCAGAATTGTATACGGGGTACAGCCTGATTTTATTGCCGGCCTGGAAAGTGACAAATACATTCAGCGTAAGCCCCTTCCAGGTAAAGCTATTGTTAAGGCCACCATTGTATTTTGGGTCGATGGTGCCATTGTACACAAGGTATTTGGTTACCTGGCTTTGCAGGTACACATTTGTTTTGATAACGCTGTCTTCATTGAGCGAGAGCGGTATGCCATTGTCTGCTGCCAATCCTTTATAATCTATAGAAAACAGCGAACTGGTGGGATAGCCTTTTAAATTACCACCCTCTGGTTTTACCAGGTCCTTGATCTGTGGAATATTGTCTGATCTTGTTATTTTATTATAGTTATAACTACCGGTGAAGGTAGTACGCCATTGAAAATTCTTCGTTCTCACAATTGCTCCGCCTATCATTACCTCAATACCATGAGAGGTCATGTCTGCATAGTTGGCGTTTTTAAACACTTCGCCGCCGATACCGGAAGTTTTAATAGTATTGATCAAACCAAAATGGTTACGGCTGTAAACATCCACGCTGGCGTTTACCCTGCTTTTGAATAATGATACATCTATACCGATATTCAGGGTCTTTATTTTTTCCCAGGTGAGCTGGTAATTGGCAATATTCTGCAATATCAGTTTGGTTTCCTTTTCATCGAGGTAGGGCCGGCTGGTGACCAGGCTCTGCAAAATAATATCCGAATTGGTGGCATTGCCCAGGCTGGCTGTTAAACCATAAGAACCTCTCAGCTTCAGGTAGTCAATATTAGCAAAGCGTTCCATAAATTTTTCGCGTTCAACATTCCAGGAACCGTCTACGGTCCAGGTGGGAAGCCAGCGGGCATTCGGTGTTTTTCCCAGGCGGTTGGAACCATCATAACGGCCATGAACACCCACGTTAAACCGGTTGTCAAAAGAATAAGCGGCATCACCAAAAAAACTGGCAAAGCGATCATATCCCGGCTGCATACCATAATACTGGAAATTGGATTCGATCTTTTGTTTTAATATCCTGTAATCAACAAAAGGAACACCCCCCTGCCCATACTGGTAGCCATACCCGGTAAAGTTGGAGCTTTGCCGATCGCTGAGTTTGGCCTGCTGCCCCACTACCCCGCTGATGACATGTTTTGCATCTTTATCGATATTGAAATTGTAGAAGATCTGATTGCGGAGATCAAAATTTTTCAGCGAGTTGTCGTTGGTATTGTAAAACCCGCCAACCGGCAATACAATCTGCTTTTCGTCATTGGGATGATCGGGGTCCAGGTAGAGATAAGGATTCGCCGCGCGGATAGTTGAATTGCCGGCGGCGCGGTAAGCATTGGCTTCGTTTGAATTTTCGTTGACCAAATCTTCCTGCGATGTCTTTACATAACGCGCGGCGCCTACAAATTCATAGCGCAAATGCTTATTGTATGTATAGGTGATATTACCCTGCAATTTTACATCTACTACAGACAGGTTCAGTTTATTGTTGTTTACCTCGTCAATGATATTGAAAGGCGCAAAATTGCGTTTGAAATACTCCAGCTTGCCATTTTCATCATAAGCGGTCAAAGCCCGGCTGGTGTTCAGCGCATAACTAAAGGGATTGATGTCAAAGTCGCGCGAGAACGATCCATCCAGCGGGTTGCTCGTACGCGATAATGTACCCGGTGCTCTTTGCTGGCGGTAAGAACCGGTGGTGATAAAACCAACAGAAAGTTTATCAGAAAAATTATACGTGTTCCTGAAGTTCATATTATATCTTTTCACTTTGTCGGCAATGGTCCAGCCATTATCGCCATAATAACTCAGTGAAAGATATTGCTGTGATTTATCAGTACCTGATGAGATGCTTAAAGAATGATCCTGCATTAGCTGGTTACGGAAAAGAAGATCGAACCAATTGGTATTGGCGCCCGCATATCGCTTAAGGAAGGCATTTTTCGCGTCAACGGTATTCGCCAGCCCAAACTTGCCCGTTACCGGATCGTAGGTATCAATCAGGTCATACATTTTTCCATACACACCCGAAGTACCGGAAGTAGCTACGTTGGCATAGGTGAGATAGCCCTTTCTTTCCAGTTCTGCATAGAGCGACATCTGGTCGGCCGAGTTCATAATATTGAAATTGCTGTACGAAGGTTTCAATTGGGTACTGAAATTGCCGGTATAGTTGACATGTGGTTTACCGGCCCTTCCTTTTTTGGTGGTAATTACAATTACACCGTTCATCGCCCTGGCACCGTATAAAGCGGTGGCAGATGCATCTTTTAAAATATCAAAGGTTTCAATATCGTTTGCGTTAAGACCGGCTACGGATGAACCCAGTAAAGTGGCAGGGTCTCCACTGGAAAGCTGGTCGTTGGAAATATTCACAATGTCTTCCAGCACCACACCGTCTACCACCCAAAGCGGTTTATTTTCTCCTGTTATAGAAGTAGCACCACGAATCCGGATTTTGGGCGCCGAACCGAATGTTCCGGAAACGTTTTGAACAGATACGCCCGCTGCCCTGCCTTCCAGGCTGCGGCTCACATCTATCATACCATCCATTTTAATATCTTCCGCCCTTAGCTTAACCGAAGCGCCCGAAAACTTGTTGCGCTTTACATTTTGGAAACCGGTCACCACCACATCAGTCAGATCCTGCGCACTGATGGATAAACGGATGGGGAACTTTCCCACCTGGCTGGCTTTCAGTTCAACCGCTTTATAGCCTGTCATGGTAAATACCAGTACACTCGAAGGCGCCACACCCCTCAGCAAAAACTGCCCGGCAGTATTGGTACTGGTACCGTTGCTGGTACCTTTAATGATAACCGACACACCCGGTAATCCGGTGCCCAGGCTGTCAGAGATTACCTTCCCGCTTACATCAATCGGGTTATTATTTTGTGCCAGTAAAGAATGTTGGAAAAACAGGAGCAGTAATAAAAGAAAAGTGCTTTGGAAAATGCGGCCGGCATTTCCCCGGATGAGAGCATTCTTTCTCATGCAGATTTTGTTTTGGAATAAACCGGCGGCGGAGAATTACCGTCAGTTTATAGTATCAGTTAGTAAAAAATATCCTCCATTCAAATATATACGGTTTTGCTATATTTTCAGCTTATCATGAGAAACAAATCATCAGATTCCGGTTAAAGGTTCATGATGCCGGTACGATACGATTGCACCAGGTATTTTGTTGTATGACAGGCCGAAACCTGCGAAAGCTGCCTGCTGTTTACAAATCATTTTCAAGCGGGTTTTCACCCGCGATGAGTAATTTTACGAGTTACCGGGCAGGTTTGTTGAATGCAGGGCAGGGAGCCGGATATTCAGATTGAACAACCAAAGATTTTCAAACCAACAACAGATGAACGAGATAAACGTAAGGAAAGCAGGTTTACAGGATATGAACACCCTGCTTCGTTTTGAACAGGGTGTTATTGCCGCAGAACGACCATTCGATG
>Ga0068859_100005919_pt1 | contig 12406 bp, 6 predicted proteins | sample KBSSwiS22_FD_66585 | JGI IMG/M metagenome (GOLD analysis project Ga0068859, IMG submission 66585) | Switchgrass rhizosphere microbial communities from Kellogg Biological Station, Michigan, USA - KBS Switchgrass S2-2 | ecosystem: Host-associated > Plants > Roots > Rhizosphere > Soil ... | reverse complement strand
TTTAAAACTCCTCCCATTTCAAGCCGGAAATCATAATGCAAATGAGAGGCATCATGTTTTTGTACCACAAATCTTAATTTATCCTCACCGGATTTGCCACCCTTTGGCTCCGGCGATGATTTAAAATTTCTTTTTGTTTTGTACGTAGCTAAGCTCATGGCTATAATTTTATACTGTACATTCCATTTTGCTGCTGCTGTCTCAATTTTGATCTGCAAGTTTTACATAAAAGGCGGGGGCAAATTGTTTGGTAGAAAAAGTGTGCCACAAAATAACAATTCTTATGGATATTAATTCTGTTTATTTTATTGATTGAAAAAATGGAGTGAGAAAATAATTCCACACTTATTTACCTGCGTTTTCTATTTTTTGTAAAAAGAGAGCCAGGTGTTGTTCTTCATCATCATACATTAACAACTCCCTGGTTTTAGCATATAAAAAGATAGAAGGGTACTTTCTCGGTTTGAATTTATTGATGAATTCCTGGTTAACATCTTGCAAAATGATAACATTTTTTTTTGCAGTAAGATTACCACCGTACTTAGTTAAGAAGGTATTTATTTTTTCCTGGCTATCAAGTGTCAATAGATAAATAGCTGTATTCGCAAAATCTTTATAATGTCCGGCAATAAACTTAATGACATGCTGGCAATGTTCGCATTCCACATCAAAAAAAACAAATAACAATAATTTATTTGAAGCCAGGTCTTTATTTGTAAAAGCAGTTTTATTTAACCTTGAAAAACTGAATCCAGGTATTTTTTTTGCAGGTTCCTGTGCGAAAGTATCTGAGTATAATATAAAAACAATTGCTACAATGCTGAATACCTGTTTCACAAAAAAAAATTAGTTTACTGTAAAAATACTGTTTCTAACTATTTCCAAATGCTGTTAAGATTAATGAACTCCAGTTTTTTGATCTTAAGAATACCTGTTGATTGCAAATTAATTTTGTTATAGGGAGAGACGGGAAAGAAAATTTCAGTCATCGTGGTAAGTCCATCATCAGCAAATAATTCTACAGAACTTTCGTCTATCACTAATGAAATATCAATATTGGTATTATTTGAAAACCGTGGTGCAATATGCTTTGCGCCAAACCCTTTTTCAAAGTCAACTTTACCAGACCTTGTTCTATCAATAAAATACTGATTCTGCTTTTTATCAAAACCAATTACCAGCTCTTCCCCCTTTTCATTTTGAACGGTTAAAGAAAAATCACTTATTTTTTCAATAGTCATATTAATGCGGCAGGGAAATTGAATTGATCCTACCTTACCAGATAAATCCATGGTTTTGCTTACTAAAACATTTTTTACAATCTGCGATTTTGAATGAAGTACAGCTAATTCTTTTACGGGCATAGAAGCAATCAATATTTTATCTCCAGTATGTTTTAAGGTTAACTCACGCGGCAAAGTAGTGGCGCCTCTCCAAACGGTGGTAGGCACATTTAATGCATATTGCCAGTTACTCATCCAGCCCAAAAATATTTTTCTGTCGCCTGTATTACTCCAGGTGATACCAGCATATTCATCAGGGCCGTAATCAAGCCACTTAATATCTTTATGCGATGCTGTGAATGTTTTTCCATTAAAGCTGCCTAAAAAATATTGAGTAGCAGAACCTCCATTAGGACCACCGGGATTGATATTTACAATTAACACCCAAACTTTTTTTCCTTTATCATTTAATGTAAACAGATCGGGACATTCCCATACGCCTGCATGAGCGCCCTGTGTTTCGCCAAATTCACTTTCCTTAACCCAGTTTTTTAAATCAGGAGAGGAATAAAATGTTACCCTGTCCTTTGTTGCCAAAGTCATTACCCATTTTTTTTGGGGTTCATACCACATTACTTTGGGATCTCTGAAATCTCTGATCCCGGGATTCTTAATAACAGGATTACCCGAAAATTTTGTCCAGGTTTTTCCATGATCATTACTAAATGCAATAGCCTGGTTCTGAAAATTATTTTTGCCTGATTTTTCTCCCTCCATATTATGTGCCGTAAAAATAGCTACCAGTGGAGCTTCCCCGTTTTTACCAAAGCCGCTTGTATTTTTTTTATCAAGAACCGCACTGCCGGAAAAAATGCAACCTAAGCTATCAGGGAATATTGCAATTGGTTGTTCTTCCCAATGTACCAGGTCTTTACTGGTAGCATGAGCCCAGTGCATTGGCCCCCAAACAGAACTATAGGGATGATACTGGAGGAATAAATGATAAACCCCATTGTCATACACCATACCGTTAGGATCGTTGATCCAATGTGCATCCGGTGAAAAATGTACCTGGGGCCGGTACGTTTCACTTTTCGGCTGTACCGTAAGTTGAGCTATTACACTATTCACCAATAAGATTAGTATAAGAGAATAAACCAGTGTAGTAAATATTTTCAGTTTCATATAAAACATTAAGAAATTATTAAAATGCCAATAAGGTATTCAAAGATTAAAATAAGGAGGAGGTAAAAACTTCCTCCTTTCCAAACGTTACCACTGCTTGCTGCTACCGGGTAGTAAACTCAATAAAAAATCCGATCCTGCTTAATAATATTAATATCCCGGATTTTGTTTGTATAATCCATTTGTAAAAGTGATTTCTGATTGCGGAATGGGTAAGTACTCATCCCTTCCCGCAGTAAATTTGGCCGTTGATAAAAAAGGCCTTCTCACTTTTTCAATAGCAATATACGCATTCAGGGTTGGTTCGGCTATTCCCCATCTTACCAGGTCAAAGAAACGGGGGCCTTCTGTTGCAAACTCTAAACGCCTCTCCCATTGCAATGCAGTACGTGCATAGGATTGCGTCCAACCAACAGAAGTATAAGGTTTAACATTATAGTTGGAAGCAAAAGTTCCATCTGCTTTTTTTAATTTTCCTGTACTTGCGGCAGCTCTTGTTCTTACCTGGTTAATCAATGGCAATGCATTAGCGGGTTGCCCTAATTCAATGTAAGCTTCTGCCTGCATCAGCAACAAATCATCATACCTGAGGATATCATAATTTTTAGCAACTCCCATAAAAGGACCGTTTTTAAAATAAGATGAACTGGTAGCTAATTGCTGGTTACGCATGGTATGAAAATTACCATAAGTACCTGCATCACGAATCCAGCTGTTGCTGAAAGGTTTGGTATTATCATACTTGTAAGGGTGGCCATCAATACCAACGGTATGGTCTAAACGAACATCAACTGTTGCTGCAGATAAATTTGCAATACTGTTATTGAAAGTAGTAAAATTAGGCAGCCCGTTTGCATCAGTAGTAAATGCATTTACCATATTTTGGCTGGCAGCATGAAATCCGCAGCAGCCGTATTGCGGTGCCCCATGAGGATAATTTAAACCATCTTCATAATTCAATCTTCCGGCAGTAGTACCATCATTAATAGTAAATTGAATTGCAAATATTGACTCTGGTCCGTTTTCTGTTTCGGGTAAAAAATTATCTGCTATGTCGGCACTTAAAGAATATTTGCCTGATGCAATCACTGCTTGTGTTAAAGTAACCACTTCCTGCAACCTGGCTGCATCAATACTGGTAACATGGTGTGTGGCATCCTGTTTATATGCCTGGTATAATCTTAATTTTGCAAGATAAGCCTGGGCAGCATATTTGTTTGCCCTTCCCAATTCAGGTTGTGTAGCTGGTAAGTTATCAATGGCAAATTGAAAATCAGCAGCAATTTTATTCCATGACGCATCATTGTCCAGGACATTCGATACTTTCAGAATATCATCCGAACTGGCTGTTTCATCAAAAATGGGAATGTTTTTATACAACAGTTTCATGGTAAAATAACTGTGTGCCCGTAAGAACTTTAATTCAGCTATCCTTATTTTTTTGTTAGGGAAACTTGCATCAGTTAAAGAATTTACTGCACGCAATGCAACGTTTGCCCTGCCGATAGATTTAAATAAATTTTTCCAGGTACGTGAAACAAATGCATCCATAGAAGGTGTTACTAAATTATAATGCTCCATCGCATCTATTTCACCTACGTCACCTGTACCGCCACCACCTTTATAGGCATCATCGGAACGTACGCTTCCATAAGCCCAATTGCTGTATATAGGGCCTATCATATCTCCATTGCCAATGCCGGCATATGCAGCTGTAACTAATCCTTCAACCTGGTCTGGTGTGGGTGAAGCCAGGTCGGCAGATGATAGTACACCTGTTGGTTTATAGTCTAATTGTTTTTTACAAGAATTAAAAAATAATATTCCTGATGTTATAAAAATTGTTGTTATTATCTTTTTCATTTTTATTTTATTTTTAGCATTAATTAAAATGATGCATTGATACCAAATGTGAATGTTTTTGGAATTGGCACAGGATCTAAGTCAATTCTTTCAGGATCCGGACTCTGGTAACTTTTGCTTTTGAACCTAAACAAATTTTCCGCCATCGCAAAAACACGTAGTTTGGAGAAAATTGATATTGCTCCAACATTATAGCCTAATTGTATGTTGCGCATTTTAAAGTAAGAAGTGTTCACAAAGAAATAGTCCGAAGTACGTGTTTCATTGTTATTATCTTTTAAGGTAAGCGCCGGAGTTTTTGTATTTGTATTGGTTGCTGTCCATCCGTTAAAAACACCCGGCCCTACATTCTCCCTGCTTCTCATGAGGTTATTAAACAAAGTGTAAACATCAAAACCAGTTCTTCCTGCTACGCCGGAGCCAAATAAAGAAATATCAAATTTTTTGTAGCTTGCATCAATCCTTAATCCATATTCCAACTTTGGTAAAGTAGTACCAATCCAGGTTCTGTCCAGGTCATCAATTTTATCATCTCCGTTAATATCAACATAACGAATTCTGCCAGGGCCTGCACCAATTTGAGTAGGGGCTGCATTTACTTCTGCTTGTGATTGAAACAGTCCCATAGTTTTATATCCGAAAATATCAAATTGAGAATGGCCGATAATAGTATTAACAAGATTGCCTGGATAAGCCGGACGAACGTTTTCTGGCAGCTCAGTTATTTTATCCCTAAAGTGCGAAAAATTAGTTTGAATAGTATAATTAAAATCACCAACAGGTTTACCACGATAACCTAAAACAAACTCCCAGCCTTTATTTGTTTTTGAAGCACCATTTACCGTTTTATTCTGCCCCTCACCTAATGCTGAAGCAACTGGTGGTGTAATTAAAATACCAGTTGTATTTCTTGAAAAATAATCAAGTGAACCAAATATTCTTTTGTTTAAAAAAGAGAAATCCAGGCCTATATTAGTTTCATCAGTAGTTTCCCATTTTAATGCAGCATTCTCCGCCTGTGTTTGAACAAACCCGGATGGCAATACGCCTGTATTACCGCCAGCTAAAGAATAGGCTGTACCAATATTCATATATTGCTCCCAGAAGCCTCCTTGTAACTGAGCCAATGTTGTACCATACCTGGTATCGTATAACCCAAAGCGTGAGAGATCACCTATTTGTTGATTACCTACGCGTCCTACCCCCACTCTTGCTTTTAATTCTGAAATGAAGGTGTATTTTTTCATGAAATTTTCCTGGTCAATTCTCCAGCCCAAAGATGCAGCAGGAAAAATACCATATCGGTTGTCGGCACCAAATCTTGATGACCCATCACGACGAATTGTGGCAGCGGCCAAATATTTATCTGAAAAATTGTAATCAACTCTGCCAAACAAAGAAAACAAACGGTTACCGGTTGATCCGCCTGTAACAGTAGTGTTGCCCGTGGCAGCACTCAATGTCATATAATCTTTAGTTTGTAATGCAAACCCTTCTTTTTTTGTAGTTTGATAATTGAGGTCTGTTTTTATATATTCTGTACCTGCTAAAAACTTAAAGTGATTACTTTTATTTAAGTCCCAGTTGTACCTTACTGTATTTGAAAATGTAGCACTCAGGTAATGGTTCTGATCGTAGAATAAACTATTGGTAGTTCTGTTTAATGCGCCTTCAGAAAAAGTAAGCGTATATACTTTATTCAAATAGTTAGCATTATCTGCACCTATATTAGATTTGAAAAATAAATTTTTAACAGGTTGTATCTCCACATAAACATTTCCAAATGAACTCAGCCGGTTTGCATTGTTCCATTTTGAAAGGTCCTGCATGTGTAAAGGATTGTTCCTGTCAGAATAACCTGCACCTAATTCTCCTGCATAAGTAATTCCATCTGCCTGGTAAACAGGAATGGTGGGAGCAAGTGTTACTGCCAGGTTTGTTGTTGCAGCGCCACCCAAATCCCTTGCAGTTAATGTTTCATCGGAATTGGCCACACGTAAATTAAGGCCGAATATCACTTTATCATTAAAAGAACGTGTGATGGCATTAATACTTCCGCTCAGGCGTTTGTAGCCGGTGTACCTAAGCATACCAGTATTTCTCAGGTATCCAAAATTCATTTCAAGAGAAGAATTTTTATTACCTGCAGCAACAGTAAAACTATTATTAGATACGAGCCCGGTTTTATACATCACCGATTGCCAATCGGTATTTCCCGCAGGAGTATTATGATCACCCCCAACATAAGGCTGAACAGTAACACTATTTAAAACCGGGTTGGCATAATTATTATTCCAGTCAAACTTATAAATATCTCCATAACCAGCAGTTGGATCCTGTCCATCATTCACTGATGCCTGCCATAGTGCTTTACCTCTGTCCACAGCATTCAACATTTTAAAACGCATTGATTTTTCTGACTGCGATGAAATACTGCTGTTAAGTTGAAAGTTTATTTTTCCATTGGTGTTTCCTCCATTTTTAGTGGTGATAATTATTACGCCATTAGATGCTCTTGCACCATAAATAGATTCAGCGGAAGCATCTTTCAATACCTGTATAGATGCTATGTTAGAGGGATCCATATTTTGAAATACTTCTGGCCTGGTAGTAGGTATACCATCTATTACATACAGCGGATCATTGTTTCCTAAAGTATTTGCGCCACGGATCAATATCCTGCCATTTGAACCATTGGGAGAACCATCTTTTTCAATGTATAAACCTGCAACCCTTCCCTGCAACGCCTGCATCGTATTGCCTGAGGTATTATTCTTTACCGGGTTAAGATCAACCACTGCAATGGCACCTGTCAGGTCCACTTTCTTTTGTGATTGATAACCCACCACAACAACTTGTTCAAGGTCACTTGTACCGTCTTCCATTTCAATAGTAACAGCAGTGTTCAATTTACCCGCTGTTATAGTCACTTTTTTCATTCCTACATGAGTAAATGTGACAGTTTCTCCTGCAACTGCTTCAATGGAAAATTTACCATTAGCATCTGTTGTTACTGTTTTATTTTTTGTTTGCACCGTAACACCCTGCAATGGGCTGCCTGTAGTTTTATTGGTTACCGTGCCGGAGAGCTGCTTTTGCTGTGCATGTGAGAACAGCACCACAATCAGCATTGATAATAAGCAAGTCAATTTTCGCATAATCGTAAGTTTTATTTTTTAAAAAGAATACTAAAAATTTTAAGCGTTGATATTAATCAGGTTGTTTACATCCTCCGGTTGATAGCCGGGGCAGGCGCCTCTGTGAGTGGCAATGAATGCCCCGAGACTGCATGCAAAGTCCAGAACTTCAGTTGGAGCAGCATTATCAAGCAACCTGGCTAACATGCCTGCCAGGAAAGCATCTCCGCTACCCACTGTATCCACAACATCTACTTTAAATCCATTATGCAAAACAATTTCATCATTCATGTATAACATGGCACCGTCGCCTCCCATCGTTACAACTATATTGGCAATTTTAAATTTATCCCTTACTAATTTTACCCTGTCTTCTGTACTGTTGTAATTAGAAAGCCATCCTGTTATCAGCTCCAGTTCGGCAATATTCATTTTTACAAAATCTGCTTTTTGTAAAAGCTCTTCTACAATAGCTCTTTTAAAATGCGGGGGCCTGAGGTTAATATCCAACACTTTATTTTTTGCTATTTCCAATAAGCTGAACAAGGTGTTTTTTGATATTTTATTTCTTGCAGCAAGGCTTCCAAATACAAAAAAATCGGCTTCATCCACTAAAAGCCTGAAAGCATCTTTCCATTCTATATAATCCCATGCAACAGGCCGTACAATGTCATAAACTACTTCATTGATGGCATTAGGTTTGGCAAATACTTTTCCGGTTTCGTTTACATCATCTACCTGAAAAAAATTGGTGCAAATTCCTTTTGCAGAAAAAATATTGATCAGTTCTTTCCCTTCATCATCTGTCCCGATTTTAGTGATGAGTGCAGGATTCTTGTGTTGTTTATGAAGGTGATAAGCAACATTCATAGGAGCGCCACCCGGTACAGCGCCAGAAGGGAAAATATCCCAAAGAATTTCTCCAAAGCAAACTACCTGGTGTTTATGTGTGCTACCCATTTTTGGTTTATTATTTAATTAATTTTCTTTCAATTTCTTCAAGAGATACACCTTTTGTCTCTGGCATTTTAACGAGTACCCAAACCAGTTGTAATACCATCATTCCTGCAAAGAATGCAAATATGGGCCAGGGGTTATCCTTAAAAATTCCATTTTCAGCATCCAGGAAATAAGGAGTAATAAGTGTAATAATTGCGGCAAACACCCAATGCACGCTGGCACCAAAAGACTGGCCTGTAGCCCTGATCTTATTAGGAAAAATTTCGGAAATGAACACCCATATTACAGCGCCTTGTCCAATGGCATGAGCGGCGATAAAAAGTAACAGGAAACTCATCAATAAAACAGGACTTGCGTGAGAGGCAAAGCACCCGGCTACCATGGTAAGACTTATAATATAGCCTAATGAACCAATAACCAATAATTTTCTTCTGCCTAACCTGTCAATAAGGTACAATCCTATGAAAGTAAAGACCAGGTTGGTACCGCCAATTGCAATGGAATTTAATAAAGAGTCCTTTGCACCTAAACCGATCTTGGACAATATTTCAGGTGCATAGTATAAGATGAAGTTTATGCCAGACAGCTGGTTAAAAAATGCAACCAGGAAAGCTAACGATATTATTACTTTATGTTTAACACTAAAGAATGCCAGCGGCTTTCCTTTTATCGTTTCGTGTTCATTACTTTTTATAATGGAATCAATTTCAGCGTTGATATCGGTAACGCCTATAAGCAGTAAAGTTTCTTTTGCTTTTACCAGGTCATTTTTTTTTGTAACCAACCAGCGTGGGCTCTCTGGTACACCCATTACCATAATTATATAAATAACAGAAGGAATTGCCAATACACCCAGCATCCATCTCCAATCATTTATTCCCCCAAAGCCCTGCAAAAAATAATTTGATAAAAAAGCAATCAATATACCAAATACGATATTGAATTGATACAAGGCTCCCAATTTACCCCTGGTGGATGGTGTAGCTATCTCTGATATATAAGTTGGTGCTGCCACAGACGAAACACCTATGCCTATACCACCTATAAAACGAAAAAAAGAAAAAGTAAAAGGTCCCTGGGCAAATGCAGATCCTAATGCTGATACGGCAAAAAGAATTCCTATCCAAAACAATACTTTCTTTCTGCCATACTTTTCTGTTGGTATACCCCCGAATACAGATCCGAACAGCGTACCCCAAAGAGCCATAGACATGATAAAGAAGCCGTGAAATAAAGGGGAAGTGTGCCACAGTTCTTTAATGGGCAGATTTGCTCCGGAGATTACAACAGTATCAAATCCAAAAATAAAACCGGCAAGTGCTGCCACAACAGACCATTGGAATAATTTGTTTTTTTTCATACAGCAGCTCGTTTATAAAACCAAATGTAGCTGCTGGGTGTGTCATTCACTTTACACTATTGTATCAATCTAGATTAAAATTGTATTATTGTATTAATTCACCTAAACAATTGATTATTATTTATTTTGAACGTTATAATTATATTAACTAACCAGCCTGGTATATAAACCTGTAACAGTATTTTACAAAATTATACCTTCATAAACATCAACTGCAACAGGCATTTTACGAAAATGAAACAGGATTGTAATAAATGAAACGATTTTGGAAATGACTTTAAAAAAAATACACCAACTTGCTGACATGTTTGCTATTTCAAGTTTTAATAATCTTTGTAAAGAGAGGTTGGCTTATATTTTCCTCCCGTTTATACTATTACTATACATTTCCTGCAACAGCCCTAAATCCGAAAAAATATACCGGGTGGGTTTTTCGCAATGCCAGAGTGACGATGCATGGAGGCAAACCATGTTAGGTGAAATGAAAAGGGAATTGTCTTTTCATAATAATATTGAGTTCATATATAAAGATGCGGCTGCAGATAGTAAAAAACAAGTTGAACAAATCAATGAACTGGTAAAGGACAATATTGACCTGTTGATCGTTTCCCCTAATGAAGCCCAGCCATTAACCCCTGTAATAGAAAAAGTATATAGTTCTGGTATTCCCGTAGTTTTAGTGGACCGCGGAATTAATTCAGAAAAATATACTGCTTTTGTAGGTGCATCCAATTATGAAGTGGGGCAAAATGCAGGACGGTATACCGTATCTCTATTAAAGGGTGAAGGTGAAATAATCGAGGTAATGGGATTACCTGATGCCACTCCATTTATTGAGCGGCACAAAGGGTTCATGGATATTATATCCAAAAACAACGGTATTCACTTACTTAAGACCATACAGGACCATGCACCCGGATATGAAAAAGACCTGGAAAATACTTTATTAAGTAACAGGAATATTAGTTTAATTTATGCACACACAGATTACATAGCGATAATTGTGCACAGGATATGTAAGCTTACCGGAGTTGATAATAAAGTAAAAATAATAGGGGTAGATGGCCTGCCGGTTGATAGTTTGGGAATGGGGATGGTAGATAAAAAAATACTTGCGGCGACACTGTTATATCCAACTGGTGGACAGGAAGCTATTTTAACAGCATCAAAAATATTAGAACACCGCCCTTTTATTAAAGAAAATACTTTAGCTACCGTTGTTATTGATTCGACTAATGTAAGAATCATGAAACTGCAAAACGATAAAACAGTTGATCAGCAAAATGATATTGATAAAAGACAAAAAGTAATTGAGGAACAAATTGCCATTACAAAAAATCAAACCACGGTGATTTTAATCATCTCTGTAACGCTGGCACTGGCATTAATCTTTGGAGGCATCATATTTTATTACCTGCAGGAAAATAAAAAAATCAATAAAAAATTGGAGCAGCAGAAAGAAGAAATATCTACCCAGCGTAATCAACTGGTAGAATTGGTGCAAAAGGTAAAAGAAGCAACAGAAGCCAAGTTTAATTTCTTCACCAATATCTCTCACGAATTAAGAACTCCGCTTACTTTGATCATGGGGCCTTTAGAAGACACTTTATCTTTGCCCAAACTGCATTTTACAGTAAAAAATAACCTTGACCTGATTCAAAGAAATACGCTCAGACTTTTACGACTGATTAACCAGTTAATGGATTTTAGAAAAATTGAAGAAGGTAAAATGAGGTTAAAGGCATCAGAAAATAACCTGCCGTCTTTTGTAAAGGAAATTGCCAACGCTTTCAATGATATTGCAAAGAAAAAATTAATCTCGTTCAATATCTTAAATAAAGTAACAGACCTTAACGTATGGTTTGATGTTACAATGCTGGATAAAGTTTTATTTAACTTGTTGTCCAATGCTTTTAAGTTTACCGGAGAAAACGGCACTATCAATATTACTATTGATAAAACGCCAGATGGAAAAATGGCACAGGTTAAAGTTGAAGATACCGGAATTGGTATGACTTCGGAAGATGCCCTGCATGCATTTGAATTATTTTACCAGGGGCACAATGGCAGTTTTAAAGGAACAGGGCTGGGTCTTTCATTATCAAATGAGCTGATCAACCTTCATCATGGAAATATTGTTGTTAAAAGTGACAAAGGAAAAGGCACTACTTTTGAAATTACACTGCCCCTTGGCCATACGCACCTTCGGGCAGAAGAGATGCTTTCCCGGGAATCTATCCCAATTAATACCTACGAGGATATTAAAATTTATACCACTGATATAGCGCCTGTAATGCTTGAAAAAGATACTGGTGCTTATTCTCAAAAAGAAAATTCTGTATTAATAATAGAAGATAATGATGACCTCAGGGCTTTTCTAAAAAAACGGCTTGGAGATCATTACGAAGTTCATGACGCCGAGAATGGAGAAAATGGTAAAGCCATTGCCTTTGATATTATCCCCGACCTGATCATCTCGGATATTGTACTGCCCGGTCAAAATGGTTTACAAATCACTGAAACACTTAAGCAGGATATCCGGACATCTCATATACCTGTCATTTTATTAACCGCAAAAGGAAGTATAGAAGAACAAATTGCGGGTATCAGATCACAGGCTGATGCATTCATTGTAAAACCGTTTAACCTGGAGTACCTGGAGGAAAATATAAAAACAC
>Ga0068859_100005914_pt1 | contig 12416 bp, 7 predicted proteins | sample KBSSwiS22_FD_66585 | JGI IMG/M metagenome (GOLD analysis project Ga0068859, IMG submission 66585) | Switchgrass rhizosphere microbial communities from Kellogg Biological Station, Michigan, USA - KBS Switchgrass S2-2 | ecosystem: Host-associated > Plants > Roots > Rhizosphere > Soil ... | reverse complement strand
ACCAGCACCGCCACCGCCGCCAGGGCCGGCTGTCACGGCGATGTACTGTTTACCGTCGACTGCAAAGGAGATCGGCGGACCCATCTGAGCAGTGCCAAGGTCCAGATCGAAAATCTTTTCACCGGTCTGCGCGTTGTAGCCGAGCAATCGGTTGTTCACGCTCGAGAAGACGAGATTGCCTGCCGTTGAAAGACTGCCACCGGCGAACGGTCCAGCGCCGCCACCCTGTACTCGCCATCGTTCCTTGCGAGCGATGGGATCCCATGCATACAGAACGTTGCCCGTCACGCCATCCGGACCAATCACGGGAAGCGGTTCTGGTGAGGCCGCGGGAGGCGCCGGGGGAGGAGGTGCCGCAGCACCCTGAGCTGCAGCGACAGCTGCAGGGAGATCAGCCGGTGTGTTCGCGTTGTTGCCACCGCGCCCGCCGCGTCCTCCACCACCGCCACCACCACCACCCGTACCCATATTCATCTGCCCACGTCCGGTTGGACCCACGTCGGTCGGCTTTGGAACGAAGTTGGGATCGGCGCTATATCTGGAACTGCCTCCCGCAGCGCCGGGGAAGTAAACAAGTCCCGTAAGTGGGCTGTAGGTCCAGGGCTGCCAGACGTGTCCGCCGGAAGGGCCGGGCATGACGGTAACCGGAGTCGTTCGATAGCGTGCTCCGGGATTGACGATCGGCTTGCCCTTGGCATCGAAGCCCGAAGACCACGAAACTTTTGTGATGGGATCGCCGGAAATGAATTCTCCGGTAACGCGATCGAGGACGTAGAAGAATCCGCTCTTGGGAGCGTGCATGATCACCTGTCGCGTTCGTCCGCCGATGTTCAAATCGAGGAGCATCAGATCCGCAATCGAGTCGTAATCCCAGTTATCACCGGGCACTTCCTGGTAGTACCAGACCAGCTTTCCCGTTGCGCCACGAACCGCGACAATGCTGTTTGCGTAAAGGTTGTCGCCAGGCCCGCGCCAGGTATCGGTCCAGGGCCCCGGTTGTCCGGTGCCGACGTACACGATGTCGTTGTCGCCATCGTAAGCCATGCCGTTCCACACACCCGCGCCGCCACCGAGCTTCCACCATTCACCGCTCCAGGTCTTTGCTGCGGCCTCCAGATCGGGATGCTCGAAGGGTTTGGAAGGATCGCCAGGGACGGTATAAAACCGCCATGCCATCTTGCCGGTTTCCACGTCATACGCGGAGAAGAAGCCACGAACCGCATATTCTCCGCCGCTCACGCCAATGACGATGCGACCGCCCTTGATGACTCGCGGCGCCATCGTAATCGTGTACGGCTGATTGTCGGGAGAGACACGCACTTCCCAGAGGACTTTGCCTGTGGCGGCATCGAGTGCTCTCAGCCGCCCATCGACGACCGGCGCAACAACCTTGCCTTCATAGAGCGCCAGGCCGCGATTGACGACGCCGCAGCAGATTCGCGATCTCCAGATCCCCTGGTCTACCGCCGGGTCCGCGCGCCAAAGTTCCTTGTGGGTCCGGAGGTCGATTGCATAGGTGATACTCCACGGCGTGATGCCGTAGAGGACGCCATTGAAGACGAGCGGAGTGTTCTCCTGATGGGTCTCATTTCCCGGAGCCAGGGGAATCTCTGCCGACCAGGCCAGCCCGAGACGGCTTACATTTGTCGCATTGATTTCCTTGAGGGGGCTGTGCCGCTGCTCGGCCCAGTTTGTGCCGTTGGCAACCCATTCCTCGCCGCTTGTGCTTCCTGTCTTCAAAAGGGCGTCATTGACCCGCCGAGGCTGCTGGGCAAGACCGATCAAGGTCCCCACCAAAGTGACGGCCACGATCGTCAAAGAAAATTTCCAATGGCTGCGTGTCCGGACCATGCGATTTGCCCTCCGCGTTGTCTAACACTATCCGAAAAGATGAAAATGTCAGTTGAGCTTTATATCAGATCCTTGACAGGATGGCTTTCTTAATGAACGACCTATGACGCATTGGCATATCAGAATCGAGGGGCGAGGGGGGCGATTAACCGTTGTATACTTCCCGCCACGACTTGATGGATAGCTCAGGGGATTTGGAGGAGAAAAACGCAATGCGCATGGTGTTGCAAAAAAAGTCTCTACTCGTAGTTTTCGCTGCGCTGATGCTCGCGGCGGTCGGGGCGATGAGCCTTGCCCGACCGCAGTTTGCGCCGCCGCAGCGCGGGGCACGGTCAACCGCACCGCCCGCCGGAGTCACACCGCTGCCGGTTGATTTGTGGACCACCAAGAATTTCTATCAGGATCGACAGTACTGGCTCGACAAGCGATACGCGCGCTGCAATACCCCGCACCAAATTACCGACATGTGGCCTGACGGCACGATAGGCGTATGGGGAAACTGCGACACCGACATCCCCGTGAATCAGATCGTCAGCCCACTGAAATACAAGACGGCCAAAGAACATTACGAGGCCCTGATGGCTGAAGCCAAGGCAGCCGGCGGGCCCACGAAGCATACCCGCCAGACCCTGCCGGATTGGGATGGCTGGTACCAGCGCGGAGGCGGTGGAGGTCGAGGAGGACGCGGTGGCCAGGCACCTGCGGCCGGAGCCGCGCCGGTTCAGCCCGCAGGCCCGCAGTGGATGTATGGCGACATGCAGGTCGCGACAATGCTTTCCCTGCTTACTCCCGAGTACCAGAAGCGGATGACGCAGATCAACTACCACGAAGCCGTGACGAATTCTCCGCAGTGGATGGCGTCATTCTGTTATCCCGAAGGTCTGAGCCGTTGGTACACCCAGTTTGCAATCCGCGGCGTCGAATTCATGCTGACGCCGAATCAGGTGCAGATCCTCGCGGGCGTCGCCGATAACTTTGTCCGGAAGATTCATATTGGCGGGACGCACGTTGAAAAGGTGCCCCAGTGGTACGGTGAAACCATCGGCTTCTGGAACGGCAACACCCTGGTTGCCTGGACCAACAACGTTCAGGGTTGGACAACTTCTCACTCGATGTTCGAGTTCAGCAATCAGTTCGAAGTGATCGAGGTGTTCAAGCAGAACGGGAACGGGCTACTGGTTGAACAAACCTTCTACGATCCGGAAGCCTTCAAGCAGCCGCTTCAAATGATCTCTCAGTTTAACAAGACATCCGGACTGGATACGAATACGCGCTACACCTTTGTGGAATGCCGCGTGCAAAGCACGATTGTCAACGGACCTGATGGACGACCGACTCAGCTGATCTTTGGCGATCCCGGGTTCGTGGACTACTTCGGGCGTCCGTGGGCGGTGAATTGGGAAGAGCATTTCGAAAAGGATTGGGTTAAACCTAAAGACTGATGCGGCACACGCATTCATAAGGAGAATCAAGAGATGAAACTCAAAAGAATTTCAGGGGTGATCGCAGGAATCGCAGCAGTCTTATTTTTTGGAGTCACGACTCTGCCTGTTGCAGCTCATCATTCGTTTGCGATGTATGACACCTCCGTCGAAAAGACGCTGACCGGTAAGCTGGAACGCTTCATCATCGGAGCGAACCACTCTCAGTATGTAATGAAGGTTGTAGACGCGAAGGGCAACTTCCTGAAGGATGACAAAGGAAAGGAAGTTGTCTGGACCATAGAAACGACTTCGGCCGCCCAGCTCGGGCAGATGAACATCACTGTAGAGACCTTCAAGATCGGCACGATCTTTACGGCGACCTTCAGCCCGCTCCGAGATGGAAGGAACGGTGGCGCACAGCGCGGAACCACGATCATCATGTGCGGAATGACAATGCCCGCGGGTGGCTGCACTGAAGCGACCGGCAAGAAATACGGCGGGGGGGGTGTCGTTCCCGGCGCCCCACCTGCAGCGACGCCTACGGCGCGTGGTGCGGGGCAGCGTCAGTAAGGGAAACCTCAGACCTGAAAGTCCATCGGCGGTCTGCTGAGATCCTTCCGCAGACCGCCCGCAGACCGCGGCGCTTCCCCACACCCTCCGAACTTTCGTGAATTCCAGCCCTCCCTTGAATAAACTCTCGTAGGTTGCTAACCCATTTCATCGTGGAGTCTATGAACAAACTTGCCGTAACCACGCTTGCTGTTGTCACCTCTGCTTTGATCACCGCCATCGTGGCCGCTCAGGCCCCGCGACCGTTCACGCCGGTGACTCAGAAGATGCTGGAGAGCCCGCCTGCCGACGACTGGCTCATGTTCAGCCGCACCTACGACGCCCAGCGGTTCAGCCCACTAAAGCAGATCACGAAGCAGAATGTCGGGCAGCTTCGCGAGGCATGGACCGTCGCCATGGGCAACGGACAGACAGAGACCATCCCCCTCGTTCACGACGGGGTGATGTATGTCGTCATGCCCGGCGCCATCGTTCGCGCTTTGGATGCAGCAACCGGCGCCACGATCTGGGAATACAAGCGCCCCGTTGCAGCGAACGTAGCGAGCCAGGGACGAACGAAGTCACTGGCGATCTTCCAGGACGTCATTCTCTATACGGCGCCCGACAGTCATGTCGTGGGTATCGACGCGCGAACCGGACAGATGAGGTGGGAAACGAAAGTCGACACCCGCGGAAATACTTCCGGGCCTCTGGTTGCGGAAGGCAAGGTCATCTCCGGCGGCGCGTGCAGCGGGAATCGCGCGAACTGCTATATCTCGGCGCACGACGCGCTCACAGGCAAAGAGGTGTGGCGGTTCTATACCACTCCGGCGGCAGGCGAACCTGGCGACGAAAGTTGGGGCGGAGCGGCAGTGAACAACCGTCAGGCTTCCACCTGGGGACTGCCTGGCAGTTACGATCCTGGCCGACGACTCCTCTACTGGGGCATTGCCAATCCCATGCCCGACCAGCGCTCGGCGCGCCACGACGGGAACGTCGATGCGGTTTCGCGAACGGCGCCTGCAGATCTCTACAGCAATTCCACTGTCGCGCTCGATGTGAACACCGGAAAGCTTTCGTGGTATTACCAGCACCTGCCTGGCGATGACTGGGATTCAGACTACACGCATGAACGCACGCTCGCGCGCGTGCGAGTGAACCCGGATCCGCGGTTTGTGAAATGGATCAGCAACTCCATTCCTCGCGGACAGGAACGCGACGTCGTCGTGACGGTCGGCGAGGCCGGGGGCATCTTCGTGCTCGATCGCAACAGCGGAGACTTCCTGTGGGCTTCACCCTTCCCGGCCGATGCGCCGGAGTTCGTCGTCTCCGGCATCGATACGAAAACCGGCAGGACATCGCTGAACTGGGACCTGGTGTTCAAGCAGCCCGGCGATCATCATGTCATCTGCTACTGGAACACCCGAAGCTACTGGCCTACTGCTTACAGTCCAACCACCAACTCCTTGTATGTCTCGTACACGGACAATTGCCGTGATCTCACTCTCGCCGGCCCGGCGGGCCGCGGTGGATGGAAAGTCGTTCCGCGTCCCGGAGCGAAGGAAAATGAACTCACGGGACTGGCAAAGATCGATCTGTCGACCGGAGAAATTCTGAGATTCGATGTGGGCCGCGTTCCTGGAAACGGCGCGATGCTCGCGACGGCGGGCGATCTGATCTTTCACGGAGACATGGGGCAAAAGCTCAAAGCCTTCGACGCGGCCAACGGAAAGCAACTCTGGGAGACGACACTCGTTGGGAATATCTCCGTCAGCACGATCACGTACATGGCTAAGGGAAAGCAGTATCTGGCGGTGATGACCGGAGACAATCTGAAAGTGGCGGAGCTTCTGGGTGAATTCCCTGAGATCAAAACACCGCGCGGGAACAACGCGATTCACGTCTTCGCGCTGCCGTAGACGGGTCTCTCTCACAACAACGCGGGATAGGTGATGCGGAGGTCTTCTACTCTGGCGAATGGCGTGAGTGTGTGGGCCTGGACCTTGCCAGGTCCCATGATGTGGCCGATACGATAGCCGCGGATCTGCAGGGCGTCCGACACGAGCTGACGGTGACATCTCCAGAACACCGCTTCCGTACAAACGTAGACGCTCCGCTTTTCCTTCATCAATCGAATGAGTGCTTCAAGCGATTCTTCAAACGCAGGCGACTGCATGTAATCGGCATACCCGCGGAACCCGTCGTTGCGCCATGCGGCGTTCACCGTGGAGTCCCTCAGGGGCTTGCGAAGGCCGCCCAGGGATTTCATGTGAATGTATTCGATGCCTGCTTCCGGCAATTTCTCCTGCAGGTTCTCGAGGTTGAATTGCGGCGTGCGCCGCGAACCGGGCAGCGTTCGGATATCGACAAGGCGCTCGATGCGTTGATGGTGAAGAATGTCGATTGTCTGATCCCAGGTTCGATTCGAGAACCCCATCGTGAAGGCATCGAACTCCTGTTCCATGCCTTCACGATAACGCGGAACAGTAGTGTCTCAGTTGAATTGCGAGAATTTCTCTCACGCCGAAGGCGTGCAAGCGAATTGCATCGTTTGACTATTTGGTCACTTTGCAGGTCGCCGTGCTGGTTGAGGTGTTGCCTGCAACGTCCGTTGCAGCAGCGACGATGGTGTACGTACGGATTTTACTCGATGGCGATTTTTCCGAGCGGAGTTGGACGGTTCCCCCAATGATGACGATGTCCCCTGGATCGTCACCACCACCCTGCCCGCTATCGGGTTCACTGCTTGTCGCCGTGACGGTCAAGTCTGCAAGACCAGAACTTGGATCGGAGGCAGTGATCGTCGCGACTTGAACGAGTTGATGCCTGGGAGGCGATAGGGTGCATCCCTCATCAGGCATTCCGGCGATGACCGGTGGTGCTTTGTCAATCGAGACTGTTGCTGACCGGGACGATTCCACGTTGCCTGCATTGTCCGTTGCCGCAAACTCCACCGTCGTCGAACCCTCTGCAGTAAGGGTCACGGTCGCAGGATTTTCGGTAGCTGTAACGGAAGCTGTATGTACTCCCGACAGCGAATACCGGATGGAGTAGATACCAGATCCGGTGCCATCGGCCGCGCTCAGGGTGACCAGGACGTTGCTGCGATTCCAACCTGCACCGTTGGGGGATGGTGTGAGTGCAAGCGAGGTAACAGGAGGTACCGGATCGAACAGGGGTACTTCATACACGCCCATATCGTATTTGACGACAACGTCGCCGTTCCCATCAGCGGGGCGACTCACTCCGTCAAGATCTCTTGGCAGACCCCCGAACGCAGGTGGCGGTTCCACTGCCGCGTCGATCGCGGGAGATCCATTCAGCAGGTGATAGTCCCCTGTGGCTGCGTTTCGAAACAGGGGATCCAAAGAAATATTTCCATTTAAGCCGGTTTGATTCGTGCACCCCCCCGAGTAGGCAAGACCTGAAGCAGACATCACGTCGTTCGATTGAAATATCGGCATCTTATCGGGAGGCAGACTGCTGCAGGTGACTGCATTTTGTCCCGCGGGCGCGATAAGAAGATTGTTGATGAGGTGTGCAAATCCGTCAGCGAAGATGGCGGACCCTTCCTGTGCCAGATTGTCCGTGATCGTATTGTTGATGAGCCACGGCCCCGCGGTGCCCGTGGGGGGCACTAACCAGTACACTCCTCCGCCGAAAGATGCGCTGTTTCCGGCAACAATGTTCTGGAAAATAAACGGTACAGAGCCCTCGAGCGCGGAAATCGCACCACCCTGAATCGCGGTATTGTTGGTGATGATATTGTCTCGGAGCGTGGGCCTCCCTCCTCCCAGAACGCTGATGGCCCCACCATTTCCTGTAGCCCAAGAGTTTCCAAAAATCGCGTTGTTCTCGATAAATCCAGACGCCAGGCCCGTGAAGTGTACCGCTCCGCCGCCTGCGCCCCCGGCAAAACCGGCGGCCTGCCGATTATTTGAAATGATGTTGCCTTGAACAATCGGTACAGAATCGACACTTGAGATAGCGGCTCCACCGTCTGTCGCAATGTTGCCGGTGATGATGTTCCCGAGGATATAAGCGATTGTATTGTTCAGCCGGATGCCACCTCCACGAAATGCGCTGCCATTCCGGATCGTGAAGCCGGTAACTCTCGGTTCTCCGGAGCCGACGAGTATTGAAATCACCGGGCCAGTCTGATTGCCGTCAAGAATCGTGACTTGAGGTCCCTGCTCGCTTTTGAGCTCGATTCCCTTACCCAGAAAGTCGATGTTCTCGATGTAAGTCCCGGGCGCCACCAGAACGGTCGAATTAATTCCCGCCGCGTTAATTGCAGACTGAATAGTCGGGTACTCTTCCGGTACGCGAATAACGGGGCGCGGGATTTGGGCAAATGCGTCAATGCAACATAGAAACCATAAACTGAAGACGGCTAACCAGCGCTTGCTTCGGGACATCTACAACCTCGATTCATTTGGAGTCTGAAGGGTCTGAGACAAGACCGGAGCTTAGCGACACGTCAATCCAAACGGCAATAGACATAAGGTATTATGCGAAGGTTCTATTACAGAGTTATGAGCAGCTACGAACAAAGCCTGAACTTCAGGTTGTTCTCTTGAAACTGGAAGTTACAAATGTCTGCAAGGATTACCCGACTCCCAGCGGGTCGCTGACGGTTCTATCCGATATCAGTTTTTCCCTCCAGTCTGGTGACGCCACCGCATTTACCGGGCCGTCCGGAACTGGTAAGAGCACGCTCTTATTCATACTCGGCGGGCTTGAGACACCGTCAAAGGGCAGCGTCACGCTGGGCGACAAGAACGTCTTTGGCATGAGTCCCGCGGAGCTTGCAAAGTTCCGTGGTGCCGAGATCGGCTTTGTCTTTCAGGATCATTGCCTGCTGCCTCAGTGCTCTGTCCTCGAGAATGTTCTGCTGCCGACACTCGTTTTACCACCGGATAAGCACGAAGCACGAGCGAGAGAGCTCATCAGTCAGGTTGGCCTTTCAGACAGAATCGATCATCGGCCTGGGCAACTCTCCGGCGGAGAAAAGCAGCGCGTCGCCATTGCGCGCGCTCTGATTCGCTCGCCTCACCTTGTCGTCTGCGACGAACCCACCGGCAATCTCGACGAAGCGACTGCCGCATCCGTCGCTTCCTTGTTATTGGATCTGCATAAAGTGCAGAACAGCATCCTCGTCGTCGTGACGCACAGCTCACGCCTGGCTTCGCAGTTCCCGATTCGATTCGAACTATCAAACAAGCATCTGAATCGGGTGTCGTGATGACAGTTCGACAGCTCATCTTCCGCAGCCTGGCGTATCACTGGCGAACAAACATCGCTGTCATCCTTGGAGTGGCGACTGCCGTTGCCGTGCTTTCCGGGGCACTCCTTGTCGGGGATTCTGTCCGCGGGAGTCTACGCGCCCTGGTTCTCGAACGCCTCGGTCAAACCCAGCAGGTTGTGCTTTCGACCGGTTTCGTCAGAGAGCAATTAGCTGACGACATTCAACGCGATTCCAGTTTCGCTGGCGGCAGGATTGCTCCGATGATCCTCGCCCAGGCTTTCGTGAGCGTGCAGAGCGGCGAGGGAAAGGCCGGCAAAGTTGCGGTCTATGGTGTGGACGAACGCTTCTGGAGGTTCCATGGTGTCTCGGTTGATGGTCCGGCGGACCGTGATGCCCTGCTGAGCCCGGCCCTTGCCGCAGAACTCCAGGTCCAGCCCGGCGCGACAATCCTCGTTCGAACGCAGCATCCTTCTGACATACCCATGGAGTCGTTGCATGGACGCAAAGACGACGCGGTTCGGACCGTTCGCGCCGCCGTGCGCTCCATCCTGCCGCGAGAGTCGCTGGGAGAGTTCTCGCTACAACCCCAGCAGGGGGCGGTTCGTGCAGTCTTCCTCCCAGTTGCCCTGGTTCAGCACGAGCTCGATGTCGAGTCCAGAGTGAATGCTCTGCTGGTGTCGGGTCTTCAGAATACGAGCGCTCTCGAATCTCTAATCCGGACTCACGCGACACTCGAAGACCTCGGTCTGAGACTTCGTGTGCTCCCCGAATCGATTGCATTGGAGTCCGCAAGCGGTCTTCTCGACAACAGCACGGCCGATGCGATGCTCGCCGTGGCGGCAGAAAGTGGTGCCAGGGCGCAACGGTTCTTCACCTACCTTGCCAACACTCTGCGTATCGGAAACCGCGAAGTTCCCTATTCCGTCATCACTGCGGTGGATTCGCTCGGACTCGAGCCAGGTTCACCGGAGCCGATAGCGCTCACGGACTGGGCAGCGCGCGACTTGAATGCGAAGCCCGGCGATGCGTTGTCGATGGATTATTACCTCTGGGAAGAGCCGGGCCAACTGGTCACGCGCACGGCAGAGTTTCGCGTCGATCGCTTTGTCCCGATCAGCACCGGCGATTCTCAGATGACTCCGACCTATCCCGGTATTACCAATGCGTCGGCGCTGAGAGACTGGGATCCTCCTTTTCCTGTGGACCTGAAGCGGGTTCGACCTGTCGATGAGGAGTACTGGAACAAGTACAGCACGACGCCAAAGGCTTTTATCCCCTTTCAGACGGGTCAGAAGCTGTGGAGTTCGCGATACGGAGCGGTGACGTCAATTCGCCTGGTTCCCTCCGTTTCGATTGAGGACGTTTCGCGCCGCCTGAGGCAGCGGATCGATCCGATCCGCTCCGGTCTGCTTGTTCAGGATGTTCGCTCGCAGAGTCTCGATGCGTCCCGTGGCGCCACGAATTTCGGGGAGTACTTTGTATACTTCAGCTTCTTCCTTGTCGTGTCGGCGATCCTCCTGTCGGCGCTCTTCTTCAAGCTGAACGTCGAGCAGCGCGTTCGCGATATCGGGCTGCTCAGAGCCGTCGGCATTTCACCTGCAACCGTTCGACGGGTTTTTCTCGGTGAAGGTCTGTGTCTCTCAGTGATCGGAGCCGCGATTGGCGCAGCCGGAGGAGTTCTCTATGCGGCTGGAATTCTCTGGGCATTACGCACGTGGTGGATCGGAGCGATAGGCACGGAAACTATTTCACTCCATATCTCGCCAACATCAATGGTGTTGGGCGTGATTGGCGGCGTTGCGGCTGCCCTCGTGTGTATTGCTTTGACGTTGCGCAGTCTGAGAAGGATTTCAGAGCGAAGTCTTCTCGCAGGAGAACTGGAGACTGTGCACCAGGCTGTAAGTGTCGGACGGGCTTCCGGAGTCGTCGCGATTCTGACGTTTATCGCAGGAGTTGCTTTCCTTATCGCCGGAGCAATGAAAATGGTGAACGAAACAGCAGCATTCTTCGGTGGCGGGATGCTTCTGCTCACCGCGATGCTCTTCCATGTTCACCACCGCCTGAGCCGGCCCGCCAGAACGTCGATTGGGTCAGGGCCATGGCCGTTGCCGAGGCTCGGATTTCGCAATGCGTCGTATCGGCCTGTCCGGAGTGTCGTCGCTGTGGCCACGATCGCATCGGCAACATTCATTCTGATTGCCGTGGATTCCTTTCGTAAAGGCGCGCCCAGCGAAGGAGTCGGCGGCTATGCCGTTCTGGCTGACACGCTCGTGCCGATCGCTAACAATCCCAACACAAAGGAAGGACAGGAGGCACTGGGCCTGTCCGACCTGGAATCGGTTCACTTCGAGGCCTTTCGCGTCCGGCCTGGTGATGATGCCAGTTGCCTCAACCTTTACGAGCCGAAGAATCCGAGAATCCTTGCTCCAACCAAAGGCTTCGTGAACGCAGGGAGGTTCTCCTTCCACTCGTCGCTGGCGTCCAACACCGACGAGCAGATGAATCCGTGGCTCTTGCTCGATCGTAAAGAAGCTGACGGAGCAATACCGGTAATCGCCGATACGAATTCGATGACGTACGTCCTGCATCGCAAACTCGGCGAAGACTTCGTCATCACCAATCATGGCGAGCAGGTGCGGTTGCGCTTCGTCGGCGCGTTGGCAGACAGCATCTTTCAGAGTGAAGTCCTGATGTCGCAGGAGAACTTCCTCAAACTCTTTCCCGAGCAGGACGGCTATTCCTTCCTGCTTGCGGACAGTCCTCGCAAAGATACGGAAGCGCTCGCCGCCGAGATCGAAACCGCTCTGTCCGCGTATGGGGCCGATGCCACACCGACCGCCACACGACTCGCTGAGTTTCACCGTGTAGAGAACACGTATCTGTCCACGTTTCAAATGCTCGGAGGCCTCGGACTCCTGCTCGGAACAATCGGGCTTGCTGCTGTCCTGCTCCGGAGTATTTTCGAGCGCCGCCGCGAGCTTGCTCTGTTGCGCGCATTGGGCTACGAGCAAAAGCATTTCTTCCTGATGACCCTGATGGAAAACGTTTTGCTCCTCGGTGGAGGGCTTCTGACCGGGAGCGCTTGTGCGATCCTGGCAATCGCTCCCGCGGTGACAGCGCAGGGCGGCCGATTTCCAACGGCGGCCCTCGCAATCCTTCTCGGAGCCCTTTTCCTGGTTGGAATCGCGGTCTCCGTCATCTCTACGAGATTCGCTCTTCGGGAGGCTGTCTTGCCCGCGCTTAGATCCGAGTGACCTTAGGACTTTGCTCCTGTATCCTTACAGCACGAAATTCCAGTTCTTAAAGGAGGAGAAGTGACGCGATTGCGCATCTGCCTGTTGACC
>Ga0068859_100005912_pt1 | contig 12419 bp, 8 predicted proteins | sample KBSSwiS22_FD_66585 | JGI IMG/M metagenome (GOLD analysis project Ga0068859, IMG submission 66585) | Switchgrass rhizosphere microbial communities from Kellogg Biological Station, Michigan, USA - KBS Switchgrass S2-2 | ecosystem: Host-associated > Plants > Roots > Rhizosphere > Soil ... | reverse complement strand
TGCTCCGACTCCCGGCTCGCCGCCGAGATCATCTTCGACCGTGGGCTGGGTGACCTGTTCGTGGTCCGTACCGCCGGTCATGTCGCGGGGCCGGAGGTGCTCGGCAGTATCGAGTACGGCGTCCACGTGCTGGGCGCGCCGCTGGTCGTCGTCCTCGGCCATGACTCCTGCGGTGCCGTCACCGCCGCGTCGGAAGCCGACCGCGCCGGTGTGGCGCCGGCTGGCTACATCGGAGACCTGGTGGAGCGGGTCATGCCCAGCATCCTCGCGGCGCGCGCGGCAGGGTGCACCGAGATCGACCAGTTCGTCGAGGCGCATATCCACCGGACGGTGGACGGGCTGCTGGGACGATCGGTCCTGCTGGCCTCCGAGGTCGAGGCGGGCCGCTGCGCGGTCGTCGGGCTGTCCTACCGTCTCGCGGACGGCACCGTCAGCGCCGTCTCCCACAAGGGCCCGCTGCCCGAGCTGGTCGCGTGAGGCGCCCAGCTTCTCCGTCGTCGACATACGTCCTGTCGGGCCGATCTCAGGCGACGGATCCCCTCGCAGTGGTGGGTGCATGACCTCCTGACCGTGTGGTCACCGGAGCACCGGGCCTCGGCCCGCGACACGGGGGCCCGCTCGCGGGCCCGCGAGCGGGTGCTTCTCAGGCTCGTTGGGCGCCGGGGCGGCCGTCCTCGACGACCCAGGTGGTGTCGGTGGTGACCGGGGAGTGGCGTTGGGAGATGTCGGCGACGATCCGCAGGTCGGCGCGGCATTCCGCGGGTGTCAGCCGGATGCGGGTGTAGCCACGGCGGTCGCCGCGGAAGTAGCGGACGTGTGGGTTGAGGCGGGCGTTGTTGTCGCGGACGAAGTCGTCGCTGACGAGGAAGAACGCCGAGCTGATCGAGGTGCAGACGAACTCGGTGGCCACGACCGGCGTCTCCGGCCGGTCGAAGTCGACGCGCAGGTCGTTCACCCACGCGCAGTGCAGATCCCCGGACAGCACGACCGGGTTGCGGGCCTGGCTGTCGCGCACCCCTGCCAGCAGCCGGCTCCGGTACGGCCGGTAGCCGTCGTTCTGGTCGAGATTCGTCAGGATCTCGCCGCTTCCCGGCGGCAGCTGGCCGTCGAGCTGCGCCATCATCGTCTGCTGGGCGATGAGGTTCCAGCTGGTGCGGGAGGCGGCCAGTCCCGCCTGTAGCCACCGTTCCTGCTCGGCGCCGGCCATCGTGCCCGCGGTGTTGGCACTGCCCAGGGCGGCAGGGCCTATGGCGGTCGCGAAGTTGCCCGGCGCGGGGGTGCGGTACTGGCGGGTGTCCATCACGTTCAGCGTCGCCAGGCTGCCGAAGGTGAGCCGGCGGTAGATCCGCAGGTCGGGGGAGCCGGGGTTGAGCGTGGCGCGGATCGGCATGTGCTCGTAGTACGCCTGGTAGGCGGCGGCCCGCTGGCGGGCGAACGTGGCGGGATCCTGGTGTTTGGCTCCGGTGTCGCCGGGCTCGTCGACGAGGCCCGCGTAGTTGTTCTCCACCTCGTGGTCGTCCCAGGTGACGACCCAGGGTGCCGCCCGGTGCGCGGCCTGCAGCGCGGGATCGGCCTTGTACTGGCCGTAGCGGTCGCGGTAGTCGGCGAGGGTCTGGAGCTGGTCGAGGCCGGGGGTCTGCGGCGTGGTGTGCCGCCGGTCTGGGAACCTGCTGTCCGGGTCGTACTCGTAGATGTAGTCGCCGACATGCACGACGAGGTCCGGCCGGTCCGCGGCGATCGCGTCGAACGCTGGCCAGTAGCCGTTCTGGAAGTCCTGGCAGGATACGAGCGCGAACGTCAGGGAGCCCCCGGCCGGAGCTGTTGGCGCCGCCGCCGTCCGGGTGCGGCCGACCGGGCTGATGACCGTCCCGGCCCGGAACCGGTAGTAATAGTCGCGCCCTGGCTGCAGCCCGCGGGCGTCGACGTGGATGGAGTGGGCGAGCGCGGGCCGCGCGGTTTGCGTGCCGGCGCGCACGACCGAACGGAAGCGCTCGTCGGTGGCGATCTGCCAGTCGACGGGGAGGTCGCGGGCTGGCATCCCGCCGCCCTCGGTGGGCTTCGCGGCCAGCCGGGTCCAGAGAATCACGCCGTCGGGCAGCGGGTCGCCGCTCGCCACGCCAAGACCGAAAACCTCGTCCGTCACCCCGGGAAGGGGAGTCGCCGGGCGCAGGGTCGGGATCGCGGTCGATGGGGCGTCCCCGGTGCCGCCACACGCGGCCAGGCCTGCCCCGGCCAGCGCCGCGCCGCCGAGACTCAGCCCGCCGAGCAGGAACGAGCGCCGATGCGGTCGAGTGGGGCTCACGGGTTCAGCAGGATAGGCGAAATCCGACCCGTGCGTAACGGGTCGTCAGGCCGGTGGCCACAGGCCGGTGGCCACGTTCGCGGGACGACGGCCGGGGCGAGGCCCCCGTCGACTGGCCCGCCCCGTCCCCGCCACGGATCAGCTCTCGCTGGACGAAGCCCTCCCGGCTGTCCGGATCGTCCAGCGTCGAACGCGGCGAGCCGGGTGTCCGGACGTAGTCGGTCTGGATCGCGCGGTGGGATGGAAAAGGCTCACCGGTCGGGTCGTTCAACGAGGAACCCGTTCGCGGACGACGTGATGGGGAAGTCAAAGTAGACGTCTGGATAGGGTTCGTCCTCCAGCGAGTAGTGCCACCACTCGTAGTCGTGCGGGCTGAAACCGCAGGTCTCCATGAGAGACCGGAGGCATTGACGATTGCTCGCCTCGACCTGGGTGATTCCTGTCGCCCCGTGATGCGAGATCGAATCCATCAGGTCATGGTCACCGCCCATGGCGGCAAGTTCGTCCGTGCCAAGGTGATAGAGCGTCAGGTCGACGGTGCTGCCCCGGCTGTGGCCCGACTTCGCGGCTACATATCCTTTCTCGAACATCTCGGCCCTGTCGATGTTCGGATAGTGCCGTAGCTTCGTCCGGCCATCTTCCGGCTGCTTTGACCAGCGCAGGAAGCAGTCCACGGCGCGTTGCGGGCGGTAACCATCCCACAGAAGCAGGCCAAAGCCGCGGGACGCGGCCGCGTCCCGCGCTTTCTCCAGGGCCGCGCACAAGGCTCTCGTGCCGACGATCCTGTTGGCCAGGTAGCCGTCCACCGGTTTGCCGGTGAAATTGTCCCAGGTGGCGTACTTCGCGTCCCAGCGTACGCCGGGAACGAACTCGTCGACGAAGACGAAGTCATCTTTCATCGGTATAGCGCCAGCGACACCGTCCGGTCGATAATTTCGCCGAGCGGCAGCCCGGCGGCCGCCATCATCCGCGGATAGCGGCTGTACGAGGTCAGGCCCGGCAGGGTGTTGACCTCGTTGAGGACTACCGTTCCGTCCTCCTTGAGGAACATGTCCACCCGCGCCAGGCCCCGGCACCCCAGGGCGCGGTAGATGGCCTTCGCCGTCTCCTGGACGAGCGAGCGCGACTCGGCCGGGATGTCGGCGGGGACGATGAACGTCGAGTTCTCGGAGCCGCTCTCCGGGTTACTCTCCTGATGGATTCTGAAGAAGCCGTGGGAAAGTGAGACCCGGTCGACCTCGCCGGCGATCAGATCCGGGTCGTCGCCCAGTATGGCGCAGCCGATCTCGCTGCCGACGACGGCCTCCTCGATCAGCACCTTCGAGTCGTACTGTCTCGCTGTCTCGAGCGCGCTCGCCAGTTCTTCTTTTCGGGACACCTTGCTGACGCCGAAGGACGACCCTGAACGGGCCGGCTTCACGAAGACGGGATAGGCGAGCCGGTCGGCGTCGATGTCCTCGTCCGCCGTCACGATCCAGAAGTTCGGCGTGGCAATCCCCGCGGCGCTGACGACCGTGTACGTAAGGGATTTGTCCATGCACAGGGCGGAACTCTGGATGTCACAGCCCACATAGGGAATGCCGGCGAGCTCCAACAAGCCCTGCATCGCGCCGTCCTCGCCGAGCTTGCCGTGCAGGACGGGCAGGACGACGTCCAGGCTGATCGTTTCGTATTTCCCCTGATCCAGGACGAGCAGGCCGTGCACGCTTCTGTCCGGTGACAGCGTGGCCTGGCGGCACTCGCCGTCCTCCCAGTCCGCGACGGGCCCGTCGCAGAGCATCCACGCGCCGCTCTTCGTGATTCCGATGTAGAACGGTTCGTACTTCGCGAGGTCGAGGCTCTTCGCGACCTCCTGCGCGGACTTGACGGACACGGGATGCTCCTCGGAGCATCCCCCGAAGATGATGCCGACCTTCAACCTATCCATGGTGGTTTTCGCTCTCAAATCTCAGGCAGTTGATGATGGAGTTCTCAACTGTGTCGCGCAGGGCGTGGTCCGTGTAGTAGGCGGTGTGGGGACTGATGAGCGCGTTCGGCAGTTCCTGCAAGCGCACCAGCAGTTTGCTTTCAATGGGCTTGTTTCTGCGGTCGGCGTAGAAGACTCCCTCCTCTCCTTCGAGGACGTCCAGCGCCGCACCGCCCAGTCTGCCGCCCTCCAGCGCCGAGACCAGGGCCTCGGTGTCGAGGAGCGAACCGCGCCCGGTGTTGATGACGAACGCGCCGGGTTTCATCCGCTCGATACGTTGACGATCCAGGAGATGGTACGTGTCCGGGGTGAGCGGCGTATGGAGCGTTACGATGTCGCTCAGCCGTAGCAGCTCATCGAGAGGAACGTAGTCGGCGGCGGTGTCGGGTCGGCTGTCGCAGGCCAGTATTCGGCAGCCGAAACCTCGCAGCCTGTCCATGACCGCCGCGCCGATCCGTCCTGTGCCCACTACCCCTACGGTCAGGTCGCGTAGTTCTTTCCCGCGTACCTCGCTCAACCGGTAGTCGTGGACGTCCGCACGGCGGACGATGGACTTCGCGTTCCGCACCGCCATCAGCATCAACATCAGCGTGTAGTCTGCCACGCTGTCGGGGGAATAGGCCACGTTCTCGACCGAGATGTCGACGCTCGCCGCGTAGTCCAGATCGATGTGGTTGTATCCGATGCTTCTCGTGGAGATATAGGTCACGCCGGCTCGACTGAGCGCGAGAAGGGTGGTGTCGGTGATTTTTGTTTTGTGGCCGACGCTGATGCACCGGTTTCCGCGCGCCAGTTCTGAATTGGCCGCGGACACCGGTGCCTCCGTAATGTGTGGCAGTACCCCGAAACGAGGTGCCATCTCTCGGAACAAAGCGGCCTCGTCCTGCCCGCACTCATAGATTGTGATTCCCACGGCGGGGACGGCCGAGGAGGACGAGGACGCCAGCGATCGGATGCGGCGGTCCGCTGCTCGTGCTGGCTCCGTGTAGGTCACGCCCCCCAGTCAAGCAGCAAGCCGTTGCGGGCACGTATGTGGTTCTCGATACGCCGGCTATATGCTACCAACCGGTAGGGTCGGGGCTGCCGGTGTCGATCGTCGAAGGCGAGCCCTTCCGTCGGCCCGAGCCCCGTCAGCCTGCTGCGCTTGGCCGGCCCCGCGCCCGTGCCACCAGTCAGCTCGCCCTGAAGCTGGTCCGGGAGTTCGTCGGAACCAGTCGTCCCCCCACCTCCTTCCGCTCGAGGAGGCCGCAGGCCCTCGCCGCGGCGCGAGACCGGCCCAAGGCGGGCAAGGTCCTTCTAGCCTTCGGCTGAGGACATAGCCTTCGGGTGACGACCTGCCGGAAACGGCCGCATGGCGCGCGCTCATCGGCGAGTGCCCGCTCGGCGCGGCTGGCTGCGCCGTCAGCGACCCACCGGCGTCATCAGCCCCATGGCCGGCACTGGCGCCTTGGTGCCTGTCCCGCCTGGCTACCCGGCGCCGAGCCCGCCGCGGGTGCCCACCCCACATGCCCGCACCGCCCGACAAGGAGTCTGCTCAGATGAGCCCGGCATCGACCGACCTGAACCGGAACGATCTGGACTGGACCGAGCTAGACGCCCGCGCCGTGGACACGGCTCGGGTGCTGGCCATGGACGCCGTGCAGAAGGTGGGCAACGGCCACCCGGGTACCGCGATGAGCCTCGCGCCCGTCGCCTACCTGCTGTTCCAGAAGCTGATGCGGCACGACCCGGCCGATCCCACCTGGGTGGGCCGCGATCGTTTCGTGCTGTCTCCCGGCCACACCTCGCTGACCCTCTACACCCAGCTGTTCCTCGCCGGCTATGGCCTGACGCTGGACGACCTGAAGTCCTTCCGCACCTGGGGCTCGCTGACGCCCGGCCACCCCGAGCACGGCCACACCGCCGGTGTCGAGACCACCACCGGGCCGCTCGGCCAGGGCATCGCCAACGCGGTGGGGATGGCGATGGCGGCCCGCTACGAACGCGGCCTGTTCGACCCGCAGGCGCCGGCGGGGGAATCGCCCTTCGACCACACGATCTGGGCCATCGTCTCTGACGGTGACCTGGAGGAGGGCATCTCGGCGGAGGCGTCGTCACTGGCCGGCCACCAGAAGCTCGGCAACCTGATCGCCTTCTACGACGACAACCACATCTCCATCGAGGGCGACACCGCGACGGCCTTCTCCGAGGACGTGCTGGCGCGTTACGCGGCCTACGGCTGGCATGTGCAGCGGATCCAGCCCGCCGACAACGGGGACGTCGACATCGCGTCGCTGTACACGGCGTTGCGGGCGGCCCAGGCCGAGACCTCCCGGCCGTCGATCATCGCGATGCGTACGATCATCGCCTGGCCGGCGCCCAACGCCCGGAACACCGAGGCCGCGCACGGCGCCGCGCTCGGGGAGGCGGAGGTCGCCGCGACCAAGCGGGTGCTGGGCTTCGATCCCGAGCGGCACTTCGAGGTCGCCGACGACGTGTTGGCGCACACCCGCCTAGCAGTGGACCGCGGCCGCGCGGCGCACGAGGCCTGGCGCGAGGAGCTCGGCCGGTGGCGCGCCGGGAACCCGGAGCGGGCCGCCGAGTTCGACCGCATCCAGGCTGGGGAGCTACCGGACGGCTGGGAGCGGGCGCTTCCCGTCTTCCCCGCGGGCAAGGCGGTCGCCACCCGCAAGGCGTCGGGCAACGTGCTGGCCGCGCTGGGCTCGGTGATCCCCGAGCTGTGGGGTGGCTCGGCCGACCTGGCCGGCTCGAACAACACCACCATCGACGCCTCGTCTTCCTTCCTGCCGGCCGGAAACCCGCTGCCGGAGGCGGACCCGTACGGCCGCACGGTGCACTTCGGGATCCGCGAGCACGCGATGGGCTCGACGATGAACGGCATCGCGCTGCACGGCGGGACCCGGGTCTACGGCGGCACGTTCCTGGTCTTCTCCGACTACATGCGACCGGCCGTCCGGCTCGCCGCCCTGATGAGGCTGCCGGTCACCTATGTGTGGACGCACGACTCCATCGGCCTGGGCGAGGACGGCCCGACACACCAGCCGGTCGAGCACCTGGCCGCGCTGCGCGCCATCCCGGGCCTGAACATCGTGCGCCCGGCGGACGCGAACGAGACGGCCGTCGTGTGGGCGGAGGTGCTGCGCCGGCACGCGAGCCGGCCCGCCCCGCACGGTCTGGCGCTGACCAGGCAGAACGTGCCCACCTACGAGCCGAACGCCGACGCGGCCAGGGGCGGCTACGTGCTGGCCGAGGCGTCCGGCGGTGAGCCGCGGGTGATCCTGATCGCCACTGGCTCGGAGGTGCAACTGGCGATCGCCGCCCAGGAGAAGCTGGCGGCCGACGGCATCCCCGCCCGAGTGGTGTCGATGCCCTGCGTGGAGTGGTTCGAGGAGCAGGACGCCGCCTGGCGGGACCAGGTCCTGCCGCCGTCCGTGCCGGCGCGGGTGGCGGTCGAGGCCGGGATCGGCCTGACCTGGTACCGCTACGTGGGCGCCGCCGGCCGGATCGTGTCCCTCGAGCACTTCGGGGCCTCCGCCGACGCCAAGGTCCTGTTCGACGAGTTCGGCATCACCACGGACGCGGTCGTCGCCGCCGCCCGAGAGTCGCTCGTCGCGGCGGCCACCCAGCCCACCCCGTCGTCGGCCCGCCCCCCGGTCGGTCCCGTGGGCCAGGGCGCCTGATCACTGTCCCGCTCGCGGATCACGTCTGGCAGTCGCGCCCGCCTGATCCGCGAGCGGCACGTTGTCGGCCAGACCACCACTGCGGTCATCGTCCCCGCGGCGATCTCGTCCCGGGACAGCGGGGTGGCCATGGGCCGCGCCGACCGGCCTCGCCACCTCGCCACCCGCGGCATGGCCCGCTACGAGCGCATCCGGCTTCCCGAAGGACGTCCCGTGCCCCAACACGACGCCTGATCCTCGCGAACGGGATGGCGGAGCTCAACGTGTTGATCGGGCAGCGTCACCATGGGCGGTTCACCTGGCGGGAACGATAGGGCAATGCGGCGGGCGTACCGTCCGCGACGTGAGTGGTCTAGGCGGTCTGAACAAGTCCCCGAACGGCGTGGTACTCGGCTTGGTCCAGCTCCAGCTGCCGGTAGTCGTCACACCCGACGACCTGGCCGCCCAGACGGCCCGTGTCTGCGAGATGGTGGGCAAGGCCCGACGCGGCAACTCCGCGCTCGACCTGGTTGTCTTCCCCGAGTACTCGCTGCACGGCCTGTCGATGAGTACAGATCCAGCGATCATGTGCGATCTTGAGGGTCCGGAGGTCGCCGCGCTGCGGCAGGCGTGCGTCGAGCACTCCATCTGGGGATGTTTCTCGCTCATGGAGCGCAACCCTCGGGGGAACCCATGGAACAGCGGCATCGTCGTCGACGCCGCCGGCGAGATCCGCCTCTACTACCGCAAGCTGCATCCATGGGTGCCGGTTGAGCCGTGGGAGCCCGGTGACCTCGGTATCCCGGTCTGCGAGGGACCGAACGGCAGCACGCTCGCGCTCATCATCTGCCACGACGGCATGTTCCCGGAGATGGCGCGGGAGGCCGCCTACAAGGGCGCCGAAATCATGATCAGGACGGCTGGCTACACCTCGCCCATCCGGCACGCCTGGCAGATCACGAACCAGGCCAACGCCTTCTGCAACCTGCTCTATACCGCGTCGGTGTGCATGTGCGGCAGCGACGGGACCTTCGACTCCATGGGCGAGGGGATGGTCGTCGACTTCGAAGGCCGGCCACTCGTCACCGGCAGCGGCCGGCCAGACGAGATCATCACCGCCGAGGTGCGCCCTGACCTCGTGCGTGAGGCCCGCCGGGGATGGGGTGTGGAGAACAACCCGTACCAGTTCGGCCACCGCGGCTACGTGGCCGTCAAGGGCGGAGCCGGCGACTGTCCCTACACCTACATGCAGGACCTGGTGGCTGGTAGCTACCGCGTCCCCTGGGAGGGTGAGGTCGTGCACGTCGACGGCACCTCGTGCGGTTTCCCGCCACCAGACCGGATCTACGCGCCCCGCGGTTGAGTGTGTGGCTCCGGCTACTCGCAGATCGACAGCCACACGCTGACCAGCGGCTCCCTGCTCGGCTTCCGCCAGTGCGCGGGACGCTAGCGGCCGGGCCGATAAACCTGTTGGCGGGTGGCCGATCCTGCGTAATGATCCCGCTGGTCGTGGGCACAAGGCCCCAGCGTCCGGTCGAGAGGAACGATGGCGAGCAGGGTCGACGGATCGGTGTCCAGCCCGCCGCGGGCCCGGGTGGCGGGCGGGGTGCTGCGCGGCACCCGGGAGGCGGGCGTGGCGGTCTTCCGCGGCATCCCGTTCGCCGAGCCGCCGGTCGGCGAGCTCCGCTTCGCGGCGCCGCGGCCGGCGCGCGGCTGGGACGGCGTCCGGCCGGCCGTGGCGTACGGCCCGCCGCCCCCGCAGTCCGAGGTGCTCGGCCTGGTCCCGTCCGTCCAGGGCGACGACTGGCTGACGGTCAACGTCTGGACACCCGAGCCGGACGCCGCGGCGAAGCTGCCGGTGATGGTGTGGATCCATGGCGGCGGCTACGCCCTGGGCGCCTCCGGCCGGCCCGAGTACGACGGCGGCCGCCTCGCCAAGGACGGCCGGGTCGTTGTCGTGACGTTCAACTACCGCGTCGGCATGGAGGGTTTCGCCCAGATCGCTGGGGCGCCGGCCAACCGCGGCCTGCTCGACCAGGTCGCCGCCCTGGAATGGGTCCGCGACAACATCACCTCCTTCGGCGGCGACCCGGAGCAGGTCACGGTGTTCGGCGAGTCGGCGGGCGGCGGGTCGGTCGCCGGCCTGCTGGCCATGCCCCGGGCGGCGGGGCTGTTCCGCGCGGCCATCGCCCAGAGCGTCCCGGGCGCGATCTTCTCGGCGGAGCTCGCCGCTGACATCGGCGCCGCCTGCGCCGGCGAGCTGGGCTGCCAGGCCACCGTCGCGGACCTGGCCACCGTCGAGCCGGCCCTGCTGGTGGCCGCCGGGGACACCGTCGCGGCCGCGATGGCCGAGCGGGCGGGCCGCTGGGGCCAGGCCGCCTACCGCTCGATCCTGTTCGCGCCGGTCGTCGACGGCGACGTGCTGGCGGCCACCCCGTGGCAGGCCGTGGCCGCCGGCGCCGGCCGGGACGTCGCCCTGCTCGCCGGGCACACCCGCGACGAGCAGCGGCTGTTCACCGCCCTCACCGGCCTGCTCGGCCAGGTGACACCCGAGCAGGCGGCGACGGCGCTCGAGGTCCTCGCGCCCGGTCCGGACGGCGCCAGCCGGTACCACGGCGCCTACCCGGGGGCGAGCCCGGATCGGCTGTACGAGCTGGTCCAGTCCGACTGGCTGTTCCGGATGCCCAGCCTGCGCCTCGCCGAGGCGCAGGTCGCCGGCGGCGGCCGGGCCCATCTCTGCGAGTTGGCCTGGGCTGCCCCGGGGATGGGCGGCGTCCTCGGTGCCTGCCACGGCCTCGACGTGCCGCTCGTCTTCGGCAACCTCACCAGTGGCCAGCCCGCGATGCTCCTCGGCCAGCCCCCCGGCCCCGAGGCCGAGGCGCTGTCCGCGCGGATGCGCGCCGCCTGGACCGCCTTCGCCACCCACGGCGACCCGGGCTGGCCCGCCTACGACCCCGGCCGGCGCCTCACCCGGATCTTCGACACCGCCGACACCGTCACCGCCTATCCCGAGGAACCGTCGCGGCTGATCTGGCAGAGCCATTCCTTCCCGATCCTCCCGCTGCTGGGCACATAGCCGCGGTCGGTCGTCCGCGGGGCCGGGCGCGCCGCGTCAAATCGGCGTGGAAATCCGGGGCGTCGGCGTCAACGTCGCGCGACACCGGGGGCGCGGCGCCGCTGGCGGGGTCAAGGTGGCGCTGGTGGCGCCGCCGGTGCGGGGGCGCCCGGGCGTCCCCGCCGCCGGAGCCCCGGCGGGGACCGGACTTCGGAGGCCCCGGTGCCGTTGCTGGATCGGCCGTACGGCCAGGCGTGCCGGCCCTCGGCAGAGGCTGTGCTGTTCGGCGGGTTCTGCGGCCTGCTGGTCCTGGCGGCGGTCTTCGCCTGGGTGCCGCCCGGGCGCTCTGCCGGGGCCGCCGTTCTCCTGGTGTTCACGGCGCTGCTGGGCTCTCGAACGTCGGCCTTGCCGGGCGCCGGGCTCGGCCTGCTGGCCTGGGTGTTCTACCTCGGTTTCGTCGTCCACTCAGACGGCGAGCTGGGCCGGCCGACGACCGGCGCCCTCCTGCTGCTGGCCGCGCTCACCGCGACCGCCGTCGCGTCGGCCGCCGCCGCGGCGCTGTGCCGCCGGTCTGCCGGGCGACGGGCGCGACCCGGCGAGCCGCGCGACGAAGCCGGCGCCCGAGGGCCCACCGCCCACCGCCGGAGGCGCGGAGCGCCCGGCCGGGGGCTCGCGATGCCCGGCCTGGAGCTGACACCGCCGAGCCAGCCTGGCTCGCCGGTCGCCTGGGTGCCCTATCCCCGCGACGGGGCGAGCCCCCAGGCGCGGTGAGACTGCCAGGTCCTAACCCTGGCCGTCATGGCGGCGATGTCGGGGACGCTGCTGTACTGGGCGCGGCGCCGGGGCTGGTGGTGACCAGGCCGCTGCCCGGGGCTACCTCCTGGCCCGGTACTGGACCTGGGTCTCGGTGAAGCCGGCGAGGCCCCAGGGGCCGTTCTCGACGCCGACGCCGCTCCACTTGAAGCCGCCGAAGGGCTGGTGCGGCCCGAGCGCGACGTGCGCGTTCACCCAGACGGTGCCGCAGTCGAGGCGTTCGGCGACGGCCCCGGCCCGGTCGACGTCCGCCGACCAGACGGAGCCCGACAGGCCGTACATGGTGGCGTTGGCGCGGGCGACGACCTCGTCGACGTCGCGGTAGGAGATGACGGGCAGCGCCGGGCCGAACTGCTCCTCGTCGACGATGCGGGTGCCCTCGGCGGCGCCGGTGAGGACCGTCGGCTGGAAGAAGTAGCCGGGCCCGTCGATCGGGCCGCCGCCGGTGGCCGCCTTCGCGCCGCCCGCGAGCGCCTCGGCGACGAGACCGGACACCCGCTCGAACTGGGGGCGGTTCTGGACCGGGCCGAGCTCGGAGGCTGGGTCCATCCCGTCGCCGACCCTGACCGCCCCGACCCGGGCGGCCAGCGCGTCGACGACGTCGTCGTGCAGTGACTCGGGGAC
>Ga0068859_100005910_pt1 | contig 12423 bp, 12 predicted proteins | sample KBSSwiS22_FD_66585 | JGI IMG/M metagenome (GOLD analysis project Ga0068859, IMG submission 66585) | Switchgrass rhizosphere microbial communities from Kellogg Biological Station, Michigan, USA - KBS Switchgrass S2-2 | ecosystem: Host-associated > Plants > Roots > Rhizosphere > Soil ... | reverse complement strand
AACGTCGGCGTCTGCTGGCAGAGCACGGCCAGATGGGGCGTGACTATCCCGACGTACGGGCCAACACCGTTCCCGCCTTCGCGCTCGGTGATTACGAATGGATCCTTGCCTTCGAGGCCGACGACCTCACGCGCATCGTCGACCTGATGCGCCACCTGCGTGCCTCCGAGACACGCAGGCACGTGCGAGAAGAGGTCCCGTTCTACACCGGCGCTCGTCGCGAGATCGCCGAGATCGTCGACGCGCTGCCGTAGGTGGAGGCTCGGCTGCGAGAGGTCGCCCGCGACTGGGATCTGACCCTGGACGGTCCGGTGCTGACCGCGAATGCGTCCGTCGTCGCACCGGTGATCTCACGGACCGGCGAGGCGCTGTTCCTCAAGGTCGGGCTGCCGCACGACGATGCCGAGCACGAGCACCTCGCCCTGCAGCACTGGCACGGCAGGGGAGCGGTACGGCTGCACCGGGCAGACCCGCGGCGCTGGGCACTGCTGCTGGACCGGCTCGGCAGTGATCTTTCGAACGTCCCGGACGACGAGGCCTGCCGCGTCGTCGCCGGGCTGTACACCGAGTTGCACATCGCGCCCATGCCGCAGCTGCGTGATCAGGCCGACGACGTCCGCCGCTGGATCTCCGCGTTGGAGCGCGACGCCCAGCAGGTGCCCGTCCCGCGCCGGCTCGTCGAACAGGCCATCTCCCGCGCCACAGACCTGACGGCCGAGCCGGCGACGGCCGTCCTGCACAACGACCTGCACTACGGGAACGTCCTGCAGGCGCAGGACGGGCAGTGGCTGGCCATCGACCCGAAGCCCACCAACGGAGATCCGGCCTACGAGCTGGAACCGATGCTGCGCAATCGCTTCGACGAATACGGGACGAGCATCAACTCTGTGCGCGACGACATCCGCTACCGGTTCTTCGTCCTGTTCGACTCGGCGGGATTCGATGAGGAGCGGGCCCGGGACTGGGTGATCGTCCGCAGTGTGATCGACGCGCACTGGACGTACGAAACCGCCGTGGAGGAGAACCGCCCGCTGTCCGCGGCGGAACGCGAGCACGTGACCCGCTGCGTCACGATCGCCAAGGCCGTCCAGGATTAGAAGCCGGCGGCGACCGGGATGACCTTCTCGCCGTAGAGCTGGATGAGGCGCAAGTCGCTGACCTGGGGCAGGCCCTGGTGGACGTGCGCGACGCCGAGTCCGGCGAGGCGTTCCAGGTTCGCGAGGAATTCGTCCAGCCCGGTGCCGTCCGGTGCAGGGGTCTCGTGCGACATCACCGTCTTCTCGATGTCGTCGTAGTTGCGGCCCAGGCGCTCGCAGTGCTCACGCAGCACGTCCAGCTTGTGCGGCAGGTCGGGGGTGTCGAACAGGTTGCACGCATCGGCGTACTGGGCGACCAGGCGCAGTGTCTTCCGCTCGCCACCCCCGCCGATCAGGATCGGCGGATGCGGACGGGTGAGCGTCTGCGGGACGTTCAGCGTGCGGCCGAGCTTGTAGTGCGTGCCCTCGTACGGCGCGTCGCTGTCGCCGCACATCTGCAGGTAGATCTGCAGCGCCTCTTCGAGACGCTCGAAGCGTTCGCCGGTGGGCGGGAAGTCCAGGCCGAGACCGGCCGACTCCTCGCCGTTCCAGGCCGCGCCGATGCCGAGCATGGCCCGTCCGCCCGAGAGCACGTCCAGGGTCGAGACGGCCTTCGCGAGTAGGCCGGGAGCGCGGTAGACGACCGCGGTGACCCAGGCGAGCAACTGCGCGCGGGAGGTCTTGGCGGCAAGGAACCCGAGCGCGGTGTAGGCCTCGAGCATGTCGTGTTCGGGCGGGCCGATCACGCCGATCTGCCAGACGTGGTCCATCACGCTGATGCGGGCGAAGCCGGCGTCCTCGGCCGCCTCGGCGATCCGGCCCAGGTCGGCCGCGAGGGTGGACGGGCCGCCTGGCCAGGTGAAGTCGGCGATGTGCAGGCCGAGCTTCATGCGGTCTCCTCGAAGGTCATGCTGACCGAGTTGATGCAGTACCGCAGGTCGGTCGGGGTGTCGTAGCCCTCGCCGGCGAAGACGTGGCCGAGGTGGCTGTGGCAGTTCGCGCAGACGACCTCGGTGCGCACCATGCCGAGCGAGTCGTCCACGATCTCGATGACGCTGTCGCCCGCGAGCGGGGTGAAGAAGCTCGGCCAGCCGCAGTGGCTGTCGAACTTGCCGTCGCTGCGGAACAGTTCGGCGTCGCAGGCGCGACAGCGGTAGATGCCCATGCGCTTGTTGTCGGTGTACTCGCCGGTGCCCGGGCGTTCGGTGGCTGCTTCGCGCAGGACCGCGTACTCGAACGGGGTCAGCTGGGCGCGCCACTGCTCCTCGGTCTTCTCGACCGCCGGCTTCGGCAGATCAGTGTGGGAAGTCATGCCTCCACGGTACCCAGCCGCTCCCGTACACCGAGCCGATCGGGTCGTCGTGCCATCCGCGGGGCTGTCGTCGCCGGGCGCCGCTACGGTGTGACCATGGCGTCGCCCGCTGTGGAGATCGAGGTCGGTTCGCGCACCGTGCGGATCAGCAACCCGGACCGCGTCTACTTCAGCGAGCGGGGCGAGACCAAGCTGGACCTGGTCAACTACTACCTGTCGGTCGGGGACGGGATCGTCCGCGCACTACGGGAAAGGCCGTGCATGCTGCACCGGTATCCCGAGGGCGTCGACGGCGAGAAGATCTACCAGAAGCGGCTGCCCAAGGGTGCTCCCGACTGGGTGGAGACGGTTGAGGTCTCTTTCCCGTCCGGGCGTACGGCGGACGAGCTGTGCGTGACAGAACTGGCGTCGGTGGCGTGGGCCGTGCAGATGTCCACGGTCGAGTTCCACCCGTGGCACACGCGCCGCGCCGCCGTCGAGAAGCCGGACGAGCTGCGCATCGATCTCGACCCGGGGCCTGCTGCGGGTTTCGCCGAGGCCAAGCAGGTGGCGGCCGTCGTGCACGAGGTGCTGGGCGAGCTGGGCGCGGTCGGCTGGGCCAAGACGTCCGGCTCGAAGGGTGTGCACGTGTACGTCCGCATCGAACCGCGCTTCGGCTTCCGCGAGGTGCGCCGCGCAGCGCTGGCGTTCGCCCGCGAGGTCGAGCGACGGGCTCCCGGTCTGGTGACGACCAACTGGTGGAAGGAGGAACGCCCGGACGGCGCCATCTTCCTGGACTACAACCAGAACGCGAAGGACCGGACGATCGCAGCTGCCTATTCGGTGAGGGGAAAGCCGCACGGTCCGGTGTCGGCGCCCGTCACCTGGGACGAGCTGCCCGACGTTGAGATGGCCGACTTCACCATCGCCACGATGCCCGCCCGATTCGCGTCGGTCGGAGACCTGTGGGCCGGAATCGACGACGCGGTGTGGGACATCGAGCCCCTGCTAGAGATGGCCGACCGAGACGAACGTGACGGCGTCGGTGATGCTCCCTACCCGCCGAACTACCCGAAGCAGGAGGGCGAACCCCCGCGCGTCCAGCCGTCCAAGAAGGTCGCCGCCCACTGGGATGACCAGGGACACCGGATGAAGGACTGACACCTGGTGGGAAACGAGAATGCGGAGGGCGTTGCCTTCACTGTTATGGCGTTCTCGCGGCCGGCGACGACGCTGGTGAGGCTTGCCGGGCCAGCGGTGCACGTTGTCCAACGCGTGATCACGGCTCGCTACCTGCGAGCGTTCGGCTGATTCGGGTCAGCGCCCGGAAGGGCACATGCCGCTGTACCGCCAGGGAGTCGGTGACGGTGTGCGGCAACCCAGCGATAGGCGCGACGGCAGACGCTGTCGAGAGGACGCATCACCATGAGCCGCCCCAGCGCTCGCAGCGGCGCCGGTCCGGTCTGCAGCGCGGCGGAAACCGCGGCGTGACCGTAGACGACGGACCCATTGGCCCGGACGAACGGCATCTCGACGAGGGCGCGTTGGGCACTGACTCCCAGCGCGGCGAGATCGACTGACTGAATCGCAGCGACCTGCACTTGCAACCTGAGCTTCGGCGCCATGCCGGCCGCTCGCGTGCAGAACCCGCAGTCGGCATCGAACAACAGCAGCGGGAGCACATACCGAGTCTAAGGAGGGCGCGGCACCATGGAGTGATGGTGGTTGATGTGCGTGCCCGGCTCGGCGAACTGGTGTTCTCGCGAGTCGCAGGTCCGGACGGGCCGCGGCACAGCGCGCGCATCCATGACGCGGCCGGTGAGCGATGGTTCGCGGAGGGGCGTCCGATCCGCAGGGTGCACGGGGACGCCTCGATGTTCGTGGGCGGTCTGCGCGCGTTGCTGCTCCAGTCGCTGCACCCGCTGGCGATGGCGGGCGTGGCGGGCCACTCCGGGTACCGCGGCGACCCTTGGGGGCGCCTGCAGCGGACGAGCTACTTCCTCGCCGTGACCACGTTCGGACCGGCGCAGGACGCACGTGATGCGGTCGCGCGCGTCCAGCAGATCCATGAACGGGTCCGTGGCGTGGCAGCAGACGGGCGTGCCTACGCAGCGTCGGATCCGCACCTGCTGCGGTGGGTCCACGTCGCCGAGGTGGACAGCTTCCTGCGCACCCACCAGACCTACGGGCGCGCGCCGCTCGACGCGGTGGAGCAGGACGCGTACGTCGCCGACACAGCTCGCGTCGCAGGTGAGCTGGGGGTACCTGACCCCCCGCAGACCGTCGCGGCGCTGCGCGATCAACTGGAGGCGTACCGACCGGAGTTGCGCGGCACGCCGGAGGCTCGCGAGGCGGCACGCTTCGTGCTGATCCGTCCGCCGCTGCCGCTCGCGGCACGTCCGGCCTATGCCGCCCTCGCCGCGGCGGCCGTCGCCTCGTTACCGGCGTGGGCGCGCCTGCCGCTCCGCCTGCCGTACCTGCCGCTCACGGAGGCGACCGTCGTCCGCGCGGCTGGTGCCGGCATCGTCCGGACCATCCGGTGGGCGACCGGGGTTTGACCTTGAGGCAGTGCCGGGTAGCAAGTGTGTGTGACTGCCGTCCTGCCGCCGAAGACGCCCGCGGACCTCGGAATCGAGACCGTGTCGCAGGACAGCACCAGAGCACTGGTGCAGGCCACCGGCCCTCTGGATCATCGCGGCGCGGGGCGACTGTGCAGTGAACTCGAGCAGCACCTGGCGGCGCGGCGCCGCTTCGTCCGGCTGGACGTGCGGAACTTGCGCGTCGTCGACCACGAAGCACTCGCGCTGCTCGGGCGCACGCACGAACGCTTCCTCGCCGAGCGAGGGACCCTCGTACTCACCGGCGTGACCGACAGCTTCCTCGAACAGGTGCGGTCCGCCGGGCTCGCCAGCGAGTTGTTCTGCGTGGAGCTGAGCACGCTCGACATCCCCACCCCGAACTGACCGCAACAGCGAATGTGGACACCACGACCGCGGCGGCGTTCAGCTGCATCACGTCCAGCTTGGACGCGCCGCTGATCGTCGTGACGGTGGCGGTCGACGGAGAACGCGCCGGCTGCCTGGTCGGCTTCCACTCGCAGTCCAGCATCGAACCGCGGCGCTACTCCGTATGGCTCTCCAAGGCGAACCACACCTACCGCGTGGCGACCCGTGCGGCGCACCTGGGCATCCACCTGCTCACCGCCGACGACCTGCCGCTGGCCGAGCGGTTCGGCACGCTCACCGGCGACGACACGGACAAGTTCGCCGCGCTGGACGTGGGCGACTCGCCGGACGGCGTGCCGGAACTGCGCGTCGTCCCCAACCGGCTGGTCCTGCGCCGCACCGCCCTGCTGGACGAGGGTGGTGATCACGTCTGCGTGGCGGGTGAGGTGATCTCGGCCGTCGGCACCGGCCCGTTCACCCCGTTGCGCCTCGCGGCCGCGGCACACCTGCGGCCGGGGCACTCCGCGGACGACGTCTCCCCGGACAGTTCGGGTTAGCGGCCCACTACTCCACGGGTTCGAGCAGGAACAGCGGCAGGAGGCGGGACGTCTTCGTCTGGTACTCGGCGTACGTGGCCCAGGTGCGGACCGCGTGGTCCCACCACTCGTCCCGCTCCGGGCCGGCCAGCTCGCGGGCGACGTACTGCTTCTTCACGGGTCCGTCCTGCAACTCCATCTCGGGGTGGGCGCGGAAGTTGTGGACCCAGTTCGGGTTATTCGGCGCGCCGCCCTTGGAGCCGACGGCGAGGTACTTACCGTCCTTCTCGACACGCATCAGACCGATCTTGCGGATCGCGCCCGTCTTGGCGCCGCGGTGGGTGATGACGACGATCGGGTCTTCGCTGTCACGCAGCGTGTTCGCCGCGGCGCCGCGGGAGGCCTCGAACGCGGCGACCTGGTCGCGCACCCACTGGGACGGACTCGGGATGTAGTCGCTGCTGGTCATACCGGCTTGAACCGGCCACGGTGGCGGGTCATTCCGCTCACCACCCGGTCTCGTGGCATTGCCGCGTGGGCTGCGCCTCGACCTGCAGGGTGGCGTGCTCGATGTGGTGGCGTTCACGCAGCACCTGCTGGGACGAACCCAGCACGTCCTGCGGATCGGCGCCGGAGGCCAGCACGAGGTGTGCGGTCGCGACCGTCATGCCGGAGGTGAGCGTCCAGGCGTGCAGGTCGTGCACGTCCGCGACGCCGGCCAGCTCAGTGAGGTCGCGGACGACGGCGGTGATGTCCATACCGCGCGGGACGTGCTGGCCCAGCACGGCGAGCACCTCCCGCCCGAGCACGACGGCACGGAAGGCGACGAAGATCCCGATCGCCAGCGCAACCACGGTGTCCCAGTACGCCTGGTCGGTGCTAACGACCAGGACACCCGCGACGAGCACGCCGATGCTGCCGGCCGCGTCGGCGACGACTTCGAGGTAGGCGCTCTTCACGTTGAGCGAGGCGTCGGCGCCGCCACGGAGCAGCAGCAGGCAGAGGACGTTGACGACCAGACCCACCCCGCCGACCAGCAGCATCGGGCCCGTCTGGATCGAGACGTCCTCGCCGATGCGCGCGACCGCCTCGTAGACCACGTAGCCGGCCACCAGCAGCATCAGCAGCACGGTGAAGCCCGAGGCGAACACCTCGGCCCGGTAGGACCCATAGGTGCGCCGGCCCGAGCGGTCCTGCCGGGTCGCGATCTTGGTGGCGGCGAGGGCCGCGCCGAGTGCGACGACGTCCGCGGCCATGTGCCCGGCGTCGGACAGCAGCGCCAGCGAACCGGAGATCAGGGCGTAGACCAGTTCGACCACGAAGAAGGCCGCGACCAGCCCGAACGCGGCGGCCAGCCGCCAGCGATGGTCGGCGCCGGCATGCCCGTGGACATGGCCGTGCCCGTGCCCCTGACCGTGCCCGGCACCCATCCGCGTCTCCTCCTTGATCGGCACCGAGTCTAGGGCGGGACGATCAGGGTGACGGGCTGACCGAGGTCGTGGCGCCTTCCGGCGTCGTGGATGTGGACGGCGATGTCGGTGTCGGTGTCGGGCTCGACGTGGCGGCGGCCGGGGTCCGGCTCTGCGGCGGCGTCGATGTGGGTGCTGGCGTCGGCACCGTTGCCGAGCCGACCGGGGATGAGGTGCTCGGTGTGCTGGAGGGCGCGCTGCTCGCGGGAGCCGAGGTGGTCGGGGAGGGGCTGCCGGACGGCGTGCGGTCCGCACTCGCAGGTGCCGGCGTGGGAGATCCGGGAGATTCAGCCGGGGTCGAGGTCCCTGTCCCCGAGGGCGGAGTTGCCGGGGACGACGACGCGGAAGGGCCGGAGGACGGGCCGGTCGGGGCACTGGGCGAGTGGGTTTTACGGTGCGGGGGGTCGGCCACGACGTGCGGGGTACGGGCGGGCTCCCGTCCGGCGCTGACGAGCGCGACGACGAGCGCTGCCACCCCGGCCGCGGCGGCCAGCCCGCCGAAGCCGAGCGCGCCCTTGGTGACCGCCGGACTGCGCAGGAACTCGGTGGCGCGGCGGCGGGACAGGTCCGGTGGCAGGGCCGCTCGCTGTGCGGCGAGGCTGTTGAACGGCGCCGCGCCGTACCCGAGGGTCGGGACGAGCAGCAGCACCGCCAGCAGGATCCCGCTCAACGTCCCGGCGTGGAACAGGGCACCGGCGATGCCCAGCAGGCCGAGTCCGGCGAGCGTGCTCTCGGCCCAGTTCGCGCGGACGACCTGCCACCAGTCGGCCCGGTCGAACGTCTTCGGCGTGCGCAGGAAGACGGCCTTTTTGGCGAAGAGTCCCTGCACCGAGGCGCGGGCGACCACCAGCGAGGTGGCCTGCCAGATGAAGAACGCGCCGAAGGCCTCGCGCCACCGGGCGCCCGTCCCGCGCCGGACCAGGGCCACCGCGCGCAACAGGCCGAGCACGACCAGGACGGGGACGGCCGCCACCAGGAACCCGGTGAGCGTGCGGAACAGCTTCCCGCCACCGAGGGCGAGGTTGACCGCTCCGACGAGCAGGAAGACGTAGAACAGCAGGCCGAGCAGATCGCCGTACCACTGCATACCACCGGCGAGGTAGCCCCAGCGCTGGCCGAGGGTGAGGCGGTTGCCGTCGTTCTTGCGGGACGGCAGCAGGTCGCGCCAGTACATCCGCAGGATCTGGATGCCGCCGAAGCACCACCGGTAGCGCTGGCTCTTGAGCGCCTCGAAGGTCAGCGGCATGACGCCGTGCCCGAAGGACTGGTCGACGTGGAGGCCGGACCAGCCGGCGCGCAGCAGGCGCAGGGACAGTTCGGCGTCCTCGGTGATGCACCACTCGTCCCACCCGCCCAGGTCGGCCAGGGTGTCCTTGCGGATCAGGCCCATCGTGCCGGCGAAGATGGCGGCGTCGCGCTCGTTGCGCGAGGGCTGCGACACGGCGAAGAAGTACTTGTACGAGTAGTAGAGCCGCCGGTAGTAACCGGCCTGCTCCCAGTCGCGATAGTCCTGCGGCGCCTGGATGAACCCGACGGAAGGGTCGGCGAACAGCGGCGCGCAGGCCCGCAGGAAGCCTGGCGTGATCTGGTAGTCCGAGTCCACGACGCCGATCACCTCGGCGCGGGGGTCGGTGAGCTGCTCCAGCGCGAAGTTCAGGGCACCGGACTTGAAGCCGGGCCAGTTCTCCAGGTGCGCGAACTTCACATCGTGGCTCTGGCACCACGCCTCCACGGGACGCCACAGCTCGGGGTCGTCGGTGTTGTCGTCGATGCAGACGATCTCGTAGTGCGGGTAGTCGATCCGGGTCAGCGCCGCCAGCGTCTCGATCACCATGTCCGGCGGCTCGTTGTGCGCCGGCACGTGCAGGCTCACGAACGGCGTGTGGTCCGCGGCGGAGACGGCGGGCTTCGGGCGCACCACGCGGCGGCGCCACTCCTCGGTGCCCAGCACGTCGCAGAGCTCCCAGAGGTACGCACCGGCGAAGAGTCCGGCGAGCAGTTCCAGCAGCCACAGCACGACCCCGCCGACCGTTCCGGTGACCCCGAGGCCGCTGTCGAACGTCCAGACGATGATGAAGGCCAGGTAGGCGATATAGAGGTACGTGCAGGCCGCCCAGCAGACGTGCGCCCGTCCGTTCCAGCGGCGGGTGGCCGGCAGCAGCAGCGCACTGAACACGGCCAGGACGGTCCCGGCGACGACGGCGTGCGCCGGGCGCGCTCCGACGGCGACCGCGAGCGCCGCGCTGGTCCCAGCCAGCAGGACGCTGCCGAGCAGCGCCGAGGCGAGCCGGCGCGAGAACGCGACCCGGCCGCTCACCCGCAGCGCGAACACGCCGGGGACGAACATGGCGACGGAGCTGAGGGGCGCTGCGAACAGGCCGGTCAGCAGGAAAGCACCGAGCACGGAGGTTCCTTCCGAAAGGTGGGCGGGAGGTGTGGGCTGGCGGTCAGGTGGTGCACGGCAGGCGGCCGTCCAGCAGCGCGTCGCCGAGCGCGACCCAGGCCGCGCCGTAGTAGGTGGGGTACTGGCGGTCGATCTGCCGGGCGCGGTCGCGCAGGGTGGCCGAGGCGGTGGTGTCGCCGGCCGCGCGGGCGGCCGCGGCGGCGGCGATGGCGCTCGTCGCCGAGACCTCCGGCTGCCGGGGGGACCCGTCCAGGTTGCGGCTGAGCGGGGCCGCGGCGGCGCTGCCGGAGACGAGGGACCACCAGGCCGCAGCGAGGTGGGTGGTGCTCGGCTCACACGCGGCCCAGACGAGGGTGCGCAGGCCGTCCTGCCCGGACTGCACGGGAGCGGTGCCGTCCGGGGCGGCGACCGCCTCGTTCGCGCCGCCGCCGTAGCGCGCCCAGTCCGGCGGCAGCGCGTTGCCGCCGCCCGTCAGCGCGTCGAGCTGCCCGGCGCCCGCCGGCACGAGGCCCTGTAGCCGCTTGTCGCCGGTCAAGGAGCCGAGGTCATGGGCCGCAGGCCACGCCCAGTAGCCGGGTTCGATCGTCGTCGGGCCGTTCGGGCGGAGGGCCCAGGGTCCGGCGGCGAGGACGGGCGCACCCGAGTCGTCGTACCCGATCTCCTGCTTCGCGACGGCCGCGCCTACCGCGCGGGCCGCGTCGCGATAGGCCGGGTCGCCGAACCGCTCGGCCGCGAGCAGCAGCGCCCAGCCGATCAGCAGGTCGGCGTCCGCAGCAGGCTGGGGATCGGTGATCTTCCCGGCGGCCCAGTGGTAGGCGAAGAGCCCGGACGGCAGGCGCAGGTTCGAGCGCGTCCAGGACCAGAGCTTCGCGAACGCGGACCGGTCCTTCTCAGCGACCGCGATCAACAGCGCGTACGCCTGCCCCTCGCTGACGGTGTCGCCGCCCTGGTCGCTGCGGGTCACCCGTCCGTCGGTCCCGACGTACGTGGCCAGGAAGTCGCGGCCCGCATTCATGGGTGCTGGACTGCCGGTCGACGCGCCGTCGCCACCGGACGCCGAACACGCCCCGAGCAGGACCGTAAGGGCCGCGCAGAGCGCGATGACGGCACGAACACGCACGCAGAAGTCGTTTCCCCGACACCGCGCCGGAGCAAACGCCCGGCAGCCGTACTGGGGTTTACCTCACGGAAATCGGGCATCCCTAGCCTCGAGTCCGTGACGACGCACCGCCCGTTCGAGTATGGCGTCCACCCCGTCGACTCGTCGCCCGCAAACCTGGCCGACATCGAGGCCTTCTACCGCGCCACCGGGTTCGTGGTGCTGCGCGGGCTCCTCTCGGAGGAGCGAGTGGCGACCCTGACGGCCGAGTGCGCGGCGGCCCAGCGGGCCGTCCTGGCCGGCACCGCCGATGCGCGGCACGGATCGGTGAAGTACCTGGACGACGCCAGCAAGATCGGGGGCTTCGTCAACTACGTCGAATGCGTCGAGGAACTCGCCCCGTCCGTCGCGGAGGCCGCCGTCGACCCGGCGCTGCTCGCGATCGTGCACCGCCTCGTCGGCGCCGAGGCCTGGCTCAATACGCAGGGCATCATCTACCAGGACGCCCGCCCGGGACGGGAGTCCGGCTACACCCGCATCGGCTGGCACTCCGACTGGCAGGCCGCGCCGTCGCTGGACTGCTGGCCCTCGGTCGCGTTCACCTTCCACATCGACGGGACGAGCCCGGCCAACGGCTTCTTGCGTGCCGTGCCCGGCAGCCACCTCTGGGCCACCCCCGCGCCCTACCGCAACATCAATGACGTCGAGGTGCCGGAGGACGCGAAGCCCTTCGGCGGCTACACCGACACCCCGCCTCCGTTCGACATGCCGCTGGGATTCGACAAGATCCCGGGTGAGATCGCGATCTACGTCGAGCCCCGCGACGTGATCCTGCACGACGCGTACCTCTGGCACTCCGCCGCGCGCGCCACCGACGACGAGGCCGTCCGGCGACACATCCGCTCCAGCTACCAGACCGGCGATGCCGAAGCGCGCGAGGCGTGGACGAACAGGAGGCAATTCATAAAGAACGCGGCACGGTAGATCATGGTGGGGTGCTGGACGAGCTGATCGGCCTGTTGCCCGACGGATCCGTGGTCACGGACCCGGACATCGTAGAGGGCTACCGGCGGGATCGCGCCGAGGATCCCGCCGCGGGCCATCCGCTCGCCGTCGTCCGGGCCACCTGCACCGAGGACGTCCAGAACGTCCTGCGCTGGGCGAGTGCGCACAGGGTGCCGGTCGTGCCCCGCGGCGCGGGCACCGGCCTCTCCGGCGGGTCGACGGCCGTGGACGGCGGCATCACCTTGAGTCTGGAGCGGCTGCGCAACCTCACGATCGATCCGGTGTCCCGTGTGGCGATCGTCCAGCCGGGTCTGCTGAACGCCGAGGTCAAGCGGGCCGCCGCCGAGCACGGCCTCTGGTACCCGCCGGACCCGTCCAGCTTCGAGATCTGTTCCATCGGCGGCAACGCCGCCACGAACGCCGGCGGGCTCTGCTGCGTCAAGTACGGCGTGACGACCGACTACGTGCTCGGCATGCAGGTCGTGCTGGCGGACGGGACGGCGCTGCGCCTCGGCGGCGCTCGGCTCAAGGACGTCGCCGGACTCTCCTTGACGAAGCTGTTCGTCGGCTCCGAGGGGATCCTCGGCGTGATCACCGA
>Ga0068859_100005909_pt1 | contig 12423 bp, 8 predicted proteins | sample KBSSwiS22_FD_66585 | JGI IMG/M metagenome (GOLD analysis project Ga0068859, IMG submission 66585) | Switchgrass rhizosphere microbial communities from Kellogg Biological Station, Michigan, USA - KBS Switchgrass S2-2 | ecosystem: Host-associated > Plants > Roots > Rhizosphere > Soil ... | reverse complement strand
TAAACTGCGCCCATTCCGCCGACGCCGAGGGTATCGACGACCTCATAACGATCGGCGAGCACAGTTCCGGGCGAGGGAGTTTGCGGCTCGTCCGCCGGAGTTGAAGAATGTGAGGCGACTGATTTTTGCATCCTTGCGGCAGCAAAAGTCCCCTGCGACGTGGAAGCGGACATCATTGTCTCCGCAGCACCACCACCGCATTTCGGACAAACCTCAGTGCCAGGCGGGTTGACGTTCCCGCATCGGGAACACTCAACCGATGATCTTCCTGAATAGCTCATGATGCAAAGAAGCCGAAAGAACAGACGTCAAATGGTCGATTGAACGAGAAGAATTGTCAAGAAAGGAGCGGGGAATTAGGGGACGGACTACTGAACCCCCAAACTCCCGCCCGAGATTATCGATGTCCGGACAAATTCGGGCAGGAGTTTGGGGGTTCAGTAGTCCGTCCCCTAATTCCCTAAAAGCTCAGCTTCGCCCCCCATTGAACGATCCGTTGAAACGGCGCGTTCCCAAGACCGCCGCTGAAGATGTTGCTCTTCAGGAACTGAGACGAACCCGGCGTAACATAACCGGGAGTATTTCGGGCCGGAGAGTTCGCCGCCGTCAATCCCAGCACTGTACCTGTGCCCAGCGTGAAGCTGGGATGGTTCAATGCATTGAACATCTCAACTCGAAGCTGAAGCTTCACGCCTTCCGCGACGTTGACGTTCTTGAAAAACCCGAGATTGGCCGTGCTGATTCCCGGCATGATGAAAGTATTCCGACCGAGATTTGTAACCATTCCCGCCTGCGCCTGGATGTATTGCGCGTTGGGATTCTGAGCCGCATAACCCACGACGTTGGCATTGCCTCCGCATGCCGCAGCCGACACCGCGATGCTCGCCGTTGTTCCGTTCCAGCAGACGAAACTCACGTTCGTACCTACGTTCTTTTGTCCTGCAGGATTGAAATAAGCTGTATCTCCGACATTGTCACCGTCACCGTTCGCATCAGCAAACGACAGGATGGAGACCGGTTGGCCCGATTCGAGGATGTAAGAGCCCGTAAACTCCCACTGGTTCAGTACCTTTTTCAGCCACGGATTGCCCTGATATTCCGGCAATTGGTAGATCCACGACGCGACAAATTTGTGCGAGCGATGCAATCCCGATAGCGCCTTGTTCGACGGAACATCCCAGGCATCCTTTGGCCGGCGAGGATTCAACTGACTGGTGTTCAGGTCGTTTTCGATGATGTCGGTCGTCTTGCTCCACGTATAGCTGGCGTTTACCAAAAAGCCACGGGACATCCGCTTCTCCGCGATGATGGACGCGCCGTTATACCAGGACTGGCCGTGCGGAGCTATCGTCGAGAGCACGCCCTGGAAGCCGTAAGGAGAGAGAACTCGCGTGCCCACGGCGGTCGAGAACTGCGCCAGCGTCGGTGCTCCGGCAAAGTTCGTGCTCAATGCATCCGCCGCGTTGATAAACACAGGCAATCGCACGACAGGCACAGCCGCATTCAGCTGTTCCTGTACCGGAAGAAACACGGCTTTGTTTCCGACATAACGGAATTCAAAAAGCCAATCCTTAAATTGCTCGCGCTGCACCGAAAGGCTCCAGGTATATGTTTCGGGGCTTTTTTCCTTTGGCTGAACGTAGGCTGCGCTGGCATTGCGAGCAACAAACCGGTTGATACGCGTGCCCGTAAGTGCACCCAGCAATGCGCCGCCTTCAAGGAAACCCGTATTGCTGTACCGGATGTTCGGAGAATTTCGCGGATTGTTTGCCGCAACAAGCGGACACCACCCTGGCGTTGGCGCAAAACTGCACGCGTTGGTCTCGCGATTTTCAGCCTGCATTTGCGGCACCGGCAGGAGCAGCGGCTGATTGCCGTAGAGAACATCATGCGCCACGCCAAGACCGGCGCGGACCGACGTCCGAGCGTCGCCAAATGGGTCCCAGGACACTCCGAGACGCGGGGCAAAATTATTTCGATCCGGCTTTGGCTGACGGAAAAGCAACTGCTCGCCGATGCGGGAGATGATGGCCTCCTGGTGGTAGGAAGGGAGGGAGTTGAAAATATTGGTTCCGATCAGCGAGGCATTCGACGTCAGCTCCGGAGTGTACACCTCATCGCGAACGGAAATGATGTTTGAGATTCCGTTCAAATCCTGCAGGTTTTCGTCGCGAGCAGGCGTCGTGAACTCGTACCGCAATCCATATTCAAGGGTGATGCGGGGGTGGATCTTCCACGTATCCTGGGCGAAGGCGTAATAGGCGGTACGATTCTGCGCAAACGTACCGATGCCCACGCCGCGAATCGAGAGCACGGCAGGATACATATCGCGGACAAAGTTATCGAGCGTCGCCCATGTGTATTCGCCGCGAGACCGGGGAAGAAAGTCAGAGCTGCCGATGATGTTTCTCACGTCGGCGCCAAACTTCACAGTGTGTGAACGAAAGGCGACACTGGTGGTGTTGCTGAACTGATAGATGTGGAATTTTCTCGACTGCGCGTTGACAACAGGGCCAACGAAGAGTGTGAGGTCGTTGATGTTGTAGTTTCCGAAAACATCTGTTGTCGCCGGCGGAGCCGGAGGATTCACGGGACGATCTTCAAGACTGCGGTTATAACCCGCGCGAAATTCGTTCACGACTCGTGGGCCTGCTACGAACACATCGCTGAACACGATGCGGTGTGTATTGAGCGAGCCCGGACTGTTGAACTCCGATACCGGTAGCGTTCCTGCTGTGATGAGGTTTTGGTGGCTATAGCTGTAGCGTCCACTCAAATGATGCTTGCCGGCCTGATAGTCCGTGTTCCCGAGAAACAAATGCGTTCGATCGAAATTCGGGGTGAAGGGACGCAACAACCCCATGCTGATCGGCACTGTCGTAAGGGTTCGCTCGTCGACGACATTCCGTGTTGTGGTTTCAGAACCCGCCAGCGGAACGTGTTTCGCAATAATATCGACGTTCACCGGACTGACTCCCGTTCCGGCGATACCGGCAAGATTCTGCAGCGTGGCTAAGCCCGCCGCGGTGGGCACCGTGATCTGAGATGACGTTCCAGCTACCGTTTTGTTCTGGTATTCGTACGCTGTAAAGAAGAACAGCCTGTCGATTGGGGTCGGCCCCCCAACCTGTCCACCGAAGCGGTTCCAGTCGTAACGTGGCTTCGGAGTACCCGCCGAAAGGTTATCCAGGGAATTCGTATGGCGGTTCTGGCTGTACCACCACCCGCCGCCGTGGAATTGATTGGTTCCGGATTTTGTTGTTGTGATGAATTGTCCGGCGGTCGAATGTCCGTATTCGGCATTGAATTGGTTGGTTAGAAGCGTGAACTCCTCAACCGCATCCGCAATGACAGGCGTCAGCGTTCCGGTCGTGCTGGGATCGTTGTTATCGACGCCGTCTACAACGAAGTTGTTGTTCTTGGGACGATTCCCTCCGATCGCTCCGCCCTGCCCGCCGACACCACCGGCCATCGTCGTAGTTCCCGGAGCAAGAATCGCGAAATTGTTGGGGTTGCCCGACAGCACGGGATTCGGCAAGTCCACTACATTTTTCGTCGACACGCCCAGCAGCTGTGAGCTCGACAGATTGACGACCTCTTCACCCGCCGTCACAATCACGGACTCCGTGATTGCTCCCAATTCCAACCGCACCAGCACATCTGAGACGGTGTTGGCCGTCACCTGAATGTGCTCTCGCGTGTATTTCTTGAAACCAGGCAATTCCGCGGTCAGTGTGTAGACGGCGACAAGAAGGTTCGGGAAATCGAATCCGCCCTTCTCCGAAGTGACAACGGAGCGAGTCTCGCCAGTGCCGACAGCTGTCAAATTCAGCGTCACTCCAGGGACAAGAGCGCCCGACGGGTCCCTGACGTCCCCACGAATCGTTCCCTGAAACCCCTGGCTCCACAGCGGGCTCGCGGTGAAGAGCAACACGAGCAGGATAGTCGCCCACCGAAGACGTGAAAGCTTCACAGAAATCCCCCAGTCATGTACTTCCTGTAAATCTAGCCGGGAGACTGCGCATATCCATTTCAGCCGATCTATCGCGATGAGTCCCCTGACCGCTTGGGACCTGGAAATCAAATTTCCGAACCAGCCCTGGCAACCGCGGTCCGTAACTTGTACTTCAGTCCTACGCGCAGAGCAACAGACATTAGAGACCTTTGAAGAAAACCGTCACTACACTCTTGTAGGAATCGAACTGGATAGAGGTCTCGAAAATTTTTATCGAGCCATGATAGCTGCGCCTCCAATTTCCCGCCTTAGTAGACATAGCGAAACAATGAAATCGCAGGGAAAGCTGGAGGAGGCCCATATGAAGTTCACAAAATGTTTGTTGACAGTATCTGCAGCGCTCGCCGGGATGGTTCTTGTTGTGGACCTTCCGCTTCACGCTCAATCCCTGGCGATGAAAGTGACCATTCCGTTCGAGTTTCATGCTGCGAATAAGACACTTCCGGCGGGAACCTACATTGTCGAAAGACGCGGAGACGCGATCGTGATTTCGGATGGAAAAGGCAGCATAGCCGCGGCGCTAGCCAACCCGGTTGCTAACAAGGCGTACAAGGTAGACGACATGGTTGTTTTCAATCGCTATGGAGACACCCGGTTCCTGTCGGAAGTGCGTTGGAGAGGTTATTCAACGGCCCGAGGCTTGAGGGAGACACCGGCCGAACATAAGCTCGCAAAGCTTGTTCCCGCCGAACCGATCAGCCTGGTGGCCAGTCGTTGAAGGTTCTCTCCTGGTCGATTGCCGATCGTCTTGGGTCGGTTGATCGACGTTGAAAAGCGCCCGGCAATCGTGGCCGGGCGCTTTTGTTTTGTCTTCGCGACAATAAACGCCGTTATTCAGAATCTCGTTGCGTCATGTAGCGGTCGATGAGGAAGATTGTGACCCACTGTATTGTCGCGATCGGCAGGAACGACAACACGAAAGCGATCGCGAACGAGTGCCGCCCGTGAGCATCTGCAGTGCGGGTCGCCACCCAGTACATCGGCCCCTCGGATAAAAAGTAGTAATAGAACAGCACCAACGCCGTCCCGCAGACGATCACGTTCGCTGCGAGCTTTCCATTTTTGGAGAGCAAGCTGCAGGCCGGGCTAGACATGGACCGCCTCGAGCGCTGAAAGAAAATCTGAATAGAACAACATTCGAACGCCCTCCATATTAACGGGCTCAGTACTGACGGATTCGAAGGTTCAGCCCTGAATTACGAATGGGGCGATTGTAAATGGGGGACATCATAAGCAAGCGTTGATTCTGGGTGACCGAGCCGAGGAAGGGCAGGCGTAAAGTACCACCTGATCCCGGAGTATTCCAACCTATTCGGAGGGCCGCCTACGGCACCCTGAAGTCGACGAGCGGTGGCGGCGTAATGGACTGCTCCCTCGGCCGTTGGATTTGTGGAAGCCAGTCGTAGGGTATCCGATAGCCTCGATAGACACCATTCGTGGAATTCGCGCCACTAAATATGGGGTAGATGTACTCCCACACAATCCTTCCTTCTTTTGTGATCTCGAATAAGCGCCCACTGGCGCCTTCTGTGATCAGCGTGTTGCCATTAGCGAACCGCTGCGCACCGCTGATGTTGGAACTATAAAACCGTGGTCCAGCGTACGACCACACGAGCTCCAATGTGACTGGGTTGATCTCGAGAACACGCGAGTTTGCGCGGGCAAACGAATTAGCGCCGTCCGGCGCGTTTGGATTAATGAAGCCGTAGCCGCTGGCTCCGCCGTTGTCGAATACGAGCACATTCCCCGCGCCCGGCAGACCCTTCGGGATGAAGTGCGCATGATGCTGGCCGATAATCTGGCGAATCGCCCGTAGCTCCTTCGATTCGCTGAAGTCGGGACCGAGTCGCCAGACGATCTTGCCGTCCCGCGCGACGATGGCGAGAAAGCTTGCCTGTCGGCTGCTGATGATGACATTTTCCGGAGCGAACCGCCTGTCTCCTTCATCGAACCAATGGTTCGGGCCCACATAGGTTGCCGAGTTGATGTGAAGCCAGTCAAAGCTGCCGCGCGCCGCATTAACTCCTGGCGCAGCCATGATTGCTTTTCTGGCCTCGGGACTGAAGCCGAACTCGTCGATGTGGTCGCTCGCGAGCCACTCCCAGACGATGTCACCGTTCCAATTCACTTCGATCAGGCGATCATCTTCGAGCGCTGCCTTGGCAACATTCGCGCGGCTGTGATTCGTGTGCGTCAGAATGAGCGTTTTGCTGCCCTGCACAGCGGGCTGGATTCCCGGCGAATAATAGCCGGCTGGAAAATCTTCTCTTTGCCAGTCGTGGTGCTGGCGAGCCGACCAGATTGTCTTGCCGTCGCGCGTTTGGATCTGCTCGTTGTGATCGAATCGCCAGAGAACGCGGCCGTCGAAATCGCGCTGAATGAGTTCGAGAGATTCCTGGCGCGGGGGATTCGTTCCGCTGGCCGCCATCACGACGCCGTTAGGAAAGACACGCGCCGGGCCGCCTGCCGAGTTGACGTAGCCGTCCCATTGCTTGACGACATTCCCATTCATGTCGATAACAATCACGGCCTGAGTATTCAGCGGAGAAAGCACCGTGTATCCGTTCCACGTGCGAGCCGGATCATAAACGGTTGTACGAGTCGGATAGACCGACTGTGCCGCAACAATTGCAGTACAGACGGCCAAGAGGAAGATGGCGACAACAAGATGCGTATGGCGTTTCATGGTCTGACTCCAGTCTCAGGTTACTTCGGCGCCCAAAAGGGATCACCGCTGCGGATCAGTTCAACCGGAACCTCCGGAATGAATGACTTCACCCATTGAGCCATTTCCAACATTCCCTGTTCTTCGGAGATCGCATGACCGAGCATTATCCAGCCCTTGGTGATTCCGAGTGCCACAGCGTCCAGTACGTATTCCGGGCTATCCAGGGCTCCATCAGTCTCCTGTTGTTCTCCGCTCACAACAACGTCGACGTCGGTATTGTTTATCGCCGGCGTCGCGTAGCCAACGCCCAACAGGACGCGGCGCACTCTCGCATTGGGATTGCCGACGACGCGAACCGTGCGGCCTCCGATTCGTTTCTGAAAATCAGACGCGAGCGCGCCCAAAGTCGTTTCGGGAATGATAAAGCGATGCGATTCTGGCGCCGTTTCGTATTTGCTATCCAGGCCAAGAGCGCGCGCCAATCCGACATACAGGAAATCCGGCCGTTGCGAGTGCATGTGGTCGTGGACGCGAAAAATCACAATGTTGTGTTCCCGCATGAAGTCGACTTTGGTTTTGTAGAGAGGGTCGCTGCTGACAATCGAGATATCATCCCGATCGTTCCAGTATGTGTCTTCATGCGGCAGGATCATGTTGTATCCGGCCTCCGCCGCGCGCTTCACGACATCAAAGGTACAGAACATTGCCGTCGCGATGCCTCGCACTTCGGTTTCCGGGCCGCCAAACTTGAAGGTGTCTCTGTAAGTGTTATCACGCCATGGAATGCCGAGCCTGGCTTTCATGCGCGAAATAACTTCTCCGGCAGTCAATACGCGCATCATGCCGGCCTCCAGTAGGGATCTTCCACGGGAATCCATGTCGTCCGGACTTCAGGTACGAAACCCTTCAACCACTTCGCGCATTCATTCATGCCTGGATTCTCCGAAACAACCCGTCCAATCAACATCAGGCTCTTGCGTTCTCCGGCGGTCACTCTATCGCGAGCGAGTTCCACAGTTTCCCATTCCCGAACTTCACCAGCGATGATGACATCGACGAGTGGGAAAAGAGCGAGTGCGGTCTGCACCGGCGTCGTGCCAGGAAGTAGCCCGACTTTTGCGACGCTCAACTTTGGATCACCGATCACGCGGATACCGCCGCGGCTGTTCAGTTTCTTCTTTATGTCGGACGCGAGCATTTCCAATGTCGCCGGCGGTATTGCGACAAGTCGTGAATCCTCCGCTGCTCGAAGTTTGCTCCATCGGAGTGCATCGGCCAGCCCGACGCTGAGCGGATCCGGCGTGCGTTGGCGCCAGTGATCGCTGAGGCGCCAGACGACGAGCCGGTTATTTTTGATGAAGTCACTCTTTGCCGTAAAGACGGCGTCCGGACCGGCGGCAACGCCTCGGCGGCCACCTGAAGGTACAGCGGAGTCGGCTCTGGCATAAAACGTCGGTTCGTTGGTGATGACCAGGTTGGCGCCAGCCTTGACCGCCTGCTTCAAGACATCCAACGTTGCCATCGCGGTCGTTGCTATTCCCTTGACCGGGGTTGCCGGGTCACCGGCTTTGAATGTGTCGACGCCATCTGTCTTCCACTCGGTGCCGATTTTCTGCTTGATGCGTTCGACGATCTCCTGCGCCGTAAGGGTTGCTCGCGATTGCAGAATGGCGGGCACACCAAAAGGGGCGGCGGTCGCGAGCGTGACGAAGTCACGCCGTGAAAAAGTCTTCATGGCAAATGTCTCTCTGCTGCGGCACTTTAACCCAGGACCCAGCCTGCTTAGAACGAAAGTTATGCGTGGCAGTCCAGCTACATGCCGGTCGGTTCTGCGATTGCAGAAAAGCGATGCCTTTGATCCACCGCTCTGATAGCCTTTGCCCCGCAATCGACTAATGTTGGGGGAAGGTATGAAACGAGGAATTCATGCGGCACAGTTTGCTGCGGGTGTTGTGTTATTGACCATATCGACAGCCCCTACGCTGCAAGCGCAGGTGCCGCCGGCGATTGAAGCGGAGTTGGTCAAGATGGGACGCGTTGTCGATCCGGGCTGCACCGGGAAGCTCTATCGGCCGCTATTCGGTAAGAACGATTACAACACTTATTGGCCTGTTGACGCCGCAGCACCCAATAAGAATTTGAAGCTGTACCCGGGCGTTACGGTCATGCGCGACGTGTCCTATGGGCCTGAACCCAAGGATCTGATTGACATCTTTGTGCCTGATAAACGCAGCTCGAACCGGACGGTTTTCATCTTTGTGCCCGGTGGCGCCGGAAACAAGATCGAACAGCAGTCCGTCGAATCCAACATGTTCTACGACAACATCGGCAAATGGGCAGCGGATCAGGGCATGGTTGGCGTGACGATGCAGCGGGGCGGCACTGCCGCGGGTCAAAACATCGCGCTTGTCATCGAATATCTTCAGACCAACGTCGCCAAGTATTACGGCAATCCCAACGACATGTTCCTCATGGCACACTCCGCCGGCACCGGACCATTGACGCAATACATCGGGCGTCCGGATCTGTATGGAATCGGCGTGCAGGGGGCGATTTTCATGGGCGCGCACCCGAATATAGGCGGCCCGCTCGCAGCAGGCGCACGAGGAGCTGGCGGTGGTGGTGGTGGCGCGCGAGGCGCCGCAGCGGATCCGGCCAACGCCGCAACATGTCTGGCAAATGCGAACGTTCAGGCGGGCCCAATCCGTGGGCCGAGCAGTACTCTTCCCGATCAGGGGGCAGGTGCTGCGAAAGGAAGACAAGATCTTGCCGGAGCTTCACCGTGGCGTTGGGACGGCAAGATGTGGATCTCGACTGGTGCGGCGAGTCCTGCTCCCGCGCCTGCAGGCGGAGGTGCCGGCGGTTTTGGTGGTCGCGGTGGCGGCGCGGGCGGCGGAGCAGGCCGTGGCGGAGCAGGCGCTCCCGCTCCAGCGGGAGCCGCCAATACGGCGCAACCCGCTCCCGCCTTCACTGTATATGATGGATTCCGGTCCACTCGAGCCGCGATCGCGCTGGCGTGGGGTGAACTGGATATCGACGCCGAAGCCGGCAAGGGTATGCCGTCACGTTCCGTCGCCATTCACGATGAACTTTGTAAACTCGAAGGTCCGAAGGCCAAAGACGGCGTCGGCCACTGCCCCACGATGATGTGGTTTAAAGGCGAAAGCCATATGTCGGAAGTCTTTTCAGTCGGCAGTGTCGATAAAACAGTCTCTGATCAGATTCTCGCGTTCATCAAGCAAAACAGGTAAGCAATCAAACGCGCCCCGCCGTTCTGAGTCTGACGCGGGGCGCTTTTCCTTATGCCGCCCGTCGCGCAAATACAATTCCTACCGGAGCAGACCTAGCCGGTCCGTAATGACGATGACGCCCAGCCCGAAGAAAAACAATCCCGCCAACGCCAAGGTGATCTTTACGAACCAGTTCGGTCGCAACGCGGGTGGCAGTAGCGTCAGGTTCACCCCAAGCGTATGCCAGCAACTAACACCCAACGCTATGTTGTAAAACATCGTCGCGTAAGTAATCAGGGTGCCCGGCGTCAGCGACAACATCACGACGCCAAACAACGCATAACCCAGAAGAACCTTGAAGTAGACCGACTTGATAGCTTCAGGATCCATACGGCGCATCCGAGCGCTGCCGGTCCAGAAAACATCCACCCATCGACGAACAATCCCGTCCGCTGTCGCGCAAACCGTCGGCGCAAGGACAAGAAACCCGCAAAAGATTGTCATAAACCAGCAGAAGTTGCCGAGCGCGACGCCGGAACTGCGCGTCACGCTTTGTTGAACGCCGCCGGCTGTCATGACAGCCATGCTCCAGTCGTCACTTTGCGTACCGAAAGGAAGGAACTGGACCGAAAGCATCGCCGGCAAAGCGAGTCCGATAAAACAAGCGGGCATCCATACTACCAACTGATCGCGTACGACGTGTTTGTACCAACGGCGCCACCTTGGCAATGACTTCTGATTGACCTCGAAGACACAGCCCACATGGGAAAGCGAGAGCCCATGGCTGCCGAAGACGCTTGGAATCGCTCCGACCTCATGTCCCATACCCCATCCCTGGTCGCGCGTATAGTTGCTGATCGGCGTGTTCGTCAGGCCGCCCGAACCCGCGATCGCAGCGAGCGCGGCGATGAACGCGATAAGTGTGAAATCAACAGGCGGTGAGCCGCGTCCTTCTACCAGCGAGACAAAAACGTTCTCAACGTTTCCGCCGCGCACCACAGGAACATTTGCAGCGGTCTGAATGGGAACAGTTCCGAATTTCACAAAGCCGCTCAGGATCTCCACCCACGTTGAGCCCTGGGAAAAGAAGATGGCGAGAAATAGAAGGAACCCAAATACGACGACGATCTTGAAAGCCATGACGGCCCGCAGCGAATTGTAGATCTTGCCGCCGAACAATAGCGGGACGAGGGCGAGAAGAAAAATGGCATATCCCAGTCCTTTCATGAACCAGAAGTCTCCGGGATTCGTCGCAGGCGTGGGAACAACGCCGCCCTTCAAAAGAGTGGCGACGGGCGTCGCGGCGTTCGCTGCCAGATAAGGGAATATCGATCCAAGGTCCAGAAACAAATACGCCAGTAGCCAGACGCGCGGGCCGGGAAATGTTCGGAATTTTCCAGTAAAGATCGGCTCGCCTGTGTACAACGTATAGCGGCTGATTTCGATGTTGTAGATGACCTGGCCAAGAACGCTGAGAGTCGTCAGCCACAGCAGTGCCCCGCCGTAGACGGCGGTCACTCGCGGCCCCAGCAGCCACTCCCCACCTCCGATCGAGGCGCCGCCGAGAACAAGTCCGGGACCGATCAGCGCGAACCAGTTCTTCCAGGTGAAGCGGGGCGCATCGATCAGCTCACCCGTATCCCAACGCGGCATTTCGGTGGAACCCGGGTGCGGCGCTTTGAATGTCTTCTCGCTCATGGATTTTGGAAACGCGAGCAGCAAGAATAGGCGGCAACGCCGCCAAAATCGACGGAAGTTTATGGGCGCCTGCATTCGTTCCCGTGGCGCGTCCAAGGTGCCGTCGCTTCGCCCGACGGTTCGGGGAATGGAATGTCGGAAGTCTCAGTCGAAAGTATTGGAAGAATCGCGCGCGTTGCAGCAGTATCCAATCTAAGATTCGCGACGGGAGCATGCATCATGGCTAAATCTTCAGAATTTCCACTTGGCAGACGAGACCTTTTCAAATACGCGGGAGTCGCCGCAGTCGGCCTCGCCGCCAGACGACCGATCTCTTTGGCCGCACAGCAGCCAACGGCGGGAGGCACGAGTCCCTTCTTCCCGGGTTTCAAGACTTTCAAAGTCCAAACCTCAGGCGCCACGATCAATGGTGTGATTGGCGGCCAGGGGCCGCCGCTGCTATTGCTGCACGGAGCGCCGTTATCGCACATCAGCTGGAGACTCATCGCTCTCGATCTGGCGAAGACTTATACAGTTGTCGCAACGGATCTTCGCGGATACGGCGACAGCAGCAAGCCGGCAGACAAGCCGGACCATTCGCCATACTCCAAGCGGACCATGGCGCTCGATCAGGTAGAGGTGATGAAGAGCTTCGGATTCGAGACCTTTCGCCTCGTAGGTCATGATCGCGGTGGTCGTGTGTCGCATCGTCTTGTGCTGGACCATCCTGAACGCGTTAGCAAAGTTGCTGTGCTCGATATCGTGCCCACGTATTACCTCTACACGCACGTCACGGAAGGATTCATCAACTCCTACTTCCACTGGTTCCAGAA
>Ga0068859_100005904_pt1 | contig 12431 bp, 10 predicted proteins | sample KBSSwiS22_FD_66585 | JGI IMG/M metagenome (GOLD analysis project Ga0068859, IMG submission 66585) | Switchgrass rhizosphere microbial communities from Kellogg Biological Station, Michigan, USA - KBS Switchgrass S2-2 | ecosystem: Host-associated > Plants > Roots > Rhizosphere > Soil ... | reverse complement strand
CATCGGGCCGCCGCCGGCTGCAAGCGATGTTAGACCGCGTGCCAGCTACGACTTCGGAACGGCCAAGGCGATGACTTGTGCCCGGGCAAGTCTTTGACGCGGTGAGCGACGAATCACCCCCTCGAGCCATGGAGGCGCGTTTCGCACATAGGGACGAAGGTCGTAGCCAATCGGAAATACCTTGCCTATCGGCCGTCTCAGGGCTGCCGCAAGCACACGTGGACCTCGCCTCGAGACGTCGATATCGTGATACCGAGCCAGATGAAACCACCTGCGCGCGACGAACAACGACAGCGTGATGAAATGCTCGGTCAACTCAGGATTGTCCGGGTCGACGTTCGAGAGCAGAGCCCACCGTCGACTACCGTCCGCTAGCGTGACTTCGGTCCCGACGATCTTCCCCGCGAGTCGCGTCACACGCCTCGCGCGCGCAGGCAACACGTAGGCTTCGTCAGGTTCGTCGTCATCGACGAATCGCCAGATCGGATGCTCCTTCAAATCATCCGGCCGTAGGCTCGTCACGGTCTGAGGGCGAGGTCGCAGGTGCATCAGTCGCTTCCGATTCTTCACGATCGGCAAGTCTGCATCTGTCGTTCGTTCAGCGGTCTAACGTCTTGCCGCTCACCTGCGGCACCCGCGCGCCCACGATAGCACCGCGCGCGAGGGGCGCGCGCGAGCGCGGCCGGGTGCCGTCAGGTGCAGCCGCGTGTTAGACCGTCCCTCGCTTCGGGCTTCTACGTCACTTCTATCGAAGTGGAACCGGGTGATCGTTCGCCCACGCATGGAGACCCAAGTAGTAGCCACCCAGGTACACCGCGAAGAATGCTGCCAGCATCGCAGCTGCACCGACCACGCCTATGACTCCATAGCGGCGCGTTCTCGGCACCACGGCAACCACGACTGATACGATCGCCACCAGCAGCATCGTGAATACCGCCTGCTGCCAGACCAGACCCGCGAGATACCCGCTAGACGTACGTAACACGTCGTATCCGGCTACGCCTCCCACTCCGAGCACCACCAACAGCAGTGGTGCGCGCGCGCCTCTGTAGGCTACCAACAACCAGCCTATGCCCCACACGAGCACCGCGGTGATGACAACCACCACGAGCAATACCGCCAGCCCGAATGGATCGTTCAAGAAGCTCTGACCGTTCATTCGTCGCGATACGGCATAACGGCCTAACGCATTGCCGCTCACCTGCGGCACGCGCGCGTCAACGATAGCACCGCGCCGCGAGGGGCACGCGCGAGCGTGTCCCGGTGCCGTCAGGTGCAGCGGTTGGTTAGATTGCACGGTTCGATAGAATGCATCGGTCCTTCGGCGCTTCACCCTCAAAGTAGGCAAGAGCACCGGGAACGCAAGACAACAACGTTCCTCCTCCGTGTCCTATCACGCTTTCCAACGCGAATTCGAGCGACAGTCGCTTGCCGTCAAGCTTAGGATTCTCCGAGATGATGTGGCACGTACTCCCCGCACCACGCCGGCGGAGGGCTCGCGCCACGGCCTCCGGACTGTGCTCCCGGGCATCGAGTCGCAACTACGAATCGAGGGTCGAGATCTCGGAAGTGCGCGAGCCCCGCTGTCGCTTTCCGCCGGCGCTTCGGGCTCGCCAAAAGCTCGGCCAACCGATCGCGCTTTCCTTGACGACGAACGCCCGAACCAATTCCTCTTCTTCGCTCATGCCCGTTCGTCTTCGTGCAATCTAACGTATTAGGCTCACGCGCGGCCCACCAACAGGTGAGAAACACCGCCAACTTCAAAAAGCCGTCGCGTGCAGCCGCTGGTTAGGCGCCCCGGAGTATTACGGGATTTCACCAGCAGTTCTCCCATTGGGTGGTCCGGCTATTGTCCATACAGCACGATTTCCCCAACTCCAGTTGCATGACGCAGCATAAGTATCATCGAATGTAACGGTGAATGATTGGAGTTGTGGCCAATTAATTCTTACTTTCGTCGGGGTATAGTCGATCCAGAAATACCGAAACGATGTGACAGGATATTCACCACGACGAAGAGTGACAATAAAATGGTGAGACCGTGTTACGGGGACAGGAACTTCGCGCACTGTCAGAGTGAAAGGAGCGATGCCAGGATTGAATTCGGCCTCCGCCACCACCTTGCCATTTCGCCAAATTCTCCACCCACTTTCGAAAATTAGAAACATAACGACGATAAGTATCGGGCCCAGGAAAGCCCATTTCGACTGACCTCGTTTCCAACTTATGAAAGCACCAACGGAACTTGCTACTAACACGAAGAGAAGGGGTAAGTAGTCGTCTATTTTCATAAAAATATCACGTTAGGCGCCTAACGTAATGCCGCTCAGCCGCGAGCGCGCTCACCTTGATTTCAATTGAGCTCGGCGCGGCCGTGCCGCTCGTCGGCTGCAGCCGCTGTTAGGCAGCCCGCAACATCCGAGTTCGTTGACTAGCCGCCGGCACACTGTCGCTCCCATTCAGTTTGAGCCCGTTTGCGGCCCCTCTCGTCGCAGTCATTGCACGTAATTTCTGCAGGCGGCGCTCGCACGTCCACCTTCGTGGACTCGGAGACAGCAGGCTTGCCGCGCTTGCGAAGCGCTTTGCTCGACACGAGGGTGAAATTGAATTGGACGACTTGCCGTCGTTGCGTCTCTGGAACTGCTTCGAAACGCCATTGCTTGGCCGCCGCCAGCGCCACTGGTTGCAGTAGCGGAGGACCGAAGATCACTTCCGCGCTGCTCACAGTTCCGGTATCGTCGAATGACACCAGCACCGAGACGATGCCTTGAACACACGCAGTCCGCGCTAACGGCGGATACTCCGGAATTACCCGGTTCACTGGAGTGGCACCGTCGAAGCGGCTTCGGCCTTTGGTTGTCTGTGCGCTCGCCAACCCACTCGCCAACATTAAAACGAGACAGACGATGATCGTTCCGGACATCACGCGCACAGATTCATTGCTCCCTAATCAGCCGACGTTGCTTGAGCGGCCTAACTACGTACTAACTAGACCTCTCCTAGATGCCGGCTTTGCAGCCAACCGCAGCATCCACACGTCCGGCGTTCTCTGCGAGTCGTTGACCCGCCGGATCCTAGCACTGCCCGGTACGCTCCCGCCGAGATCTGTTGGCTGCAAAGGCCAACTCCAGGAAGTGGCGGGTTACCCTGCGGCGCTTACAGGCGTAAGGCGGCGGAGCCCGTGGCCGCGATGCACGGCAGCTCGCAGGTGGAGAAAGGGTTCGAGTCTGAATTCGCTCAGGCGCTGGCAGCTGTTAGACGGCGAGGCGTCGCCGCGTAACACGGTCACAGCCGATCCACGGGGCTTCGCACCCTTAATCCCCCGCGATTGATGACGTGCGTGTAAATCATCGTCGTGCTCACCTCGGCATGCCCAAGCAGTTCCTGAACGGTCCGGATGTCATACCGTCCTCGAGCAGATGCGTCGCAAACGAATGCCGGAACGTATGACAGCTGGCCTTCTTCGGAATTCGTGCTTTCCGCACCGCATCCGCGACGGCGCGCTGAACAGCCGACTCGTTGCAGATGAAACCGGCACGGGGGGCCCACCGTGCGTCCCGGCAATCCGCCCCGCGGGGAATACGAACTGCCACGCCCACTGCGAGCCTGCGTTGGGATACTTTCGATCGAGCGCGTCCGGCAGCGGGGCGCGCCCTAGTCCACGGGCCAGATCTGTCATGCGCCGATGCCCGACCGCTGAAAGATGCGCACCGCAGCCCGCTCCGTGATCGCAGACGGCAGCATCGTCACCCGATCCTTGCGCCCCTTCCCCCGGCGCACTGTGATCTGATGCCGCTCGAAGTCGATGTCCTTCACCCGCAGATCGAGCGCCTCCTGCAGCCGTATTCGCGCGAGGATGGCCGACACGGATCGCCTCGCGCACCTGTCGAGATCGCGGATCCGCGCCGCTGTCGCAACGCGTCGTACAGCAAGAAGGCACGGAGCAATGAATCTCCGTTCCGACGTGAGCCCTCGCTTTGAGCCCTTTACGTCCAGTAGGGTTGTTCGGGGTTGGGTGCAGCGGTCAGTTCCAGACGAACGGCGGTATCGCTGGCAATATCGACGGTCATCGAAACCATTTCATACCCGTTCTTCCACGTGCCCACGTGGTGTGGGCCGCCCGGCACGTCCACGTGCGCGATCCCGACGTCATTAGACGTTCCTCGGAACCTGCCTAATCTCAGTTCGACGCCACCAAGCGGCAGGCCGCTGTCCTTGTCAATCACCTCGAGCGTGACGCGGTGTTCGAGCGGCCTGCTAACAAAGAACGTCACAACGGACGTCGCCTCGGCATGCGGCGACGCTGGTGAGGCGTGGACATTCAACGAGACATCGCCTTCGCGCTCGGGAGCGACGAGATCAACCTCCGTCCAGTAGAGCGCTGCGGTTGCGGGCCACGGTGCGGATCCCAGCGTTCCGGCGCCGATGTGTTCGCCGGTCTCGTTGTAGACCTCGACGCAGGTGCCAGACAGATTGCATCCGTCGGGACAGCTGACGCCGACCTTCAGCTTCGCGCGGCGTCCGGCGACGATGGGTGACGGCAGGTCCCAGACGGCAAGACTGATCTCGTGACTCACCGATCGGTCGGCTTCGACCGGCCAAGGTCGCGGAACTTGTTGTAGCCGTCCACTTCGTTCATCGGCGCGCAGATACTCTCGGTGATGCCGGCGAACAGCCCGTTCCACCCGAAGTAGGTCATCGCCTCGTCCGGCGTCCGCTTGTAGATCTTCTTCGAGCCGACGTACGGAGCCGTGTAGTACTCCGGATCGTAGAGGGTCATCTGCAGTTCGAGCGTGTTGTAGTCGACACGCCGCCACTGTTCCTCGATCCGCGCATGAAAGCTCTTGGGATTGCCAACGTTGTCGAGCCACGCACGGTCGTCGAGGCCCACCGTGTTGACGACGAGCGTATTGCCGTTCCACTTCGCGACGGAATGTCCGTACCAAGCCGGCCCGAGATTCTCGAGGTTTTCGCCGGACGGCACCGGCCGTCCATCGGTCCACAGCATCCGGATTCTGTGCTCCGACTGGAACAGCTGCAGAATTCTGTTCGGCGTCATGATGAATTCCATCGGCTCGTCGTCGTTGACGAGCCGCGGAAACCCCATCGGATTGCATGCGTACCACGGGGCGTTGCCGTTGGCGCCACCGGCGTCCGGCATGCGACCGGCCTTGGCGGCCTGCCCAGCGGCCGTCAGCGGAGGCGCCGGCGTGCCTAGAGAGTGATCGTTCTTCGTCAACTGCCAGATGCCCGACAGATCGTGCGGATCAACTTTCTTGTTGCTCGCCTGCGCGTCGTACCGGGCCTTGTACTTCGATTTCTCGTCCTGCGCCTGCACGACAGCAGCGAGTAACAACACGACGATCATCGGTGTGAGACGCCGCATGGATGGTCTCCTAGTTAGCGGGATTCTCGCCGTTGTCCCGCGACATGATTTCGGAACCATCCGCGAGGACGATCTTGACGACGATCGCGGTCGGCGCGCCGTTGGCGGCGGGATTGACGATTGCCGTGATTGGCTGGCCGACCTTCAGCGTGTTGCGGTTATATCCCTCCTGCGCCAGTGTGCTGACGCCGGAGTTCTCGAAGCCCCAGGTCACAACCTTCCCGTCGGCGTCTTTCACGTCCATGTAGATCAGGACATGCGGATTGCGCCACTCGACGCGCGAGACGGTTCCCTTCAGCGTGACTCGCTTTTTCATATCGTAGGTCGCGCCCCTGCCGTGATGCGCAAGCAGGGACGCTGACAGAACGGCAATCAAAGCGACAAGCGTCAGCAGTCTGTTCATGATTGTTTCCTGGCACGCGCGGCCTCGCGTCCTGCGATACGACCGAACACGGTCACTCGCGGGAGTCCGTGCAGCGCGAAGCCGCCTGCGGATTCGCCGGCGCAATAGAGTCCCGGAATGATCTGCCCGCGAATATCGAGCACTTCGCAGCGGTCGTTGGTGCGCAGGCCGGCGAGCGCGTCGTGCAGAATTGGCGTGGCCCACGCGGCGTGGAACGGCGGCTTCTCGATCTTGAACATCAGGCCTGGTCTGCCGAACTCCGCATCTTTTCCTGCATCCACTGCGGCGTTGTACTTCGCGACCGTGTCCGCGAGCGCCTGCGGCGGCATCGGCGCGAGCTGATACGGGTTTGCAATCTTCCGCGCCAGCTCCGAGAGCGTGTCCGCCGTGAAGAACCAGCCGTTCGGATCGACGTTGGGAGGCTTCGGATCCCATTCTTCCCGTCGCACGGCATCGGCGTCGAAGATCGCCCAGATGGGACCGCCGCCGTTCAACTTGCGGCTCTTGGCATCGGTGTCATGTCTGCCAAGACACGCATTCAGGAATCCGTAGGTGTCGTCGAGTTCATTCCAGAATCGTCTGCCGAACTGGTTGACGCAGATCAGATCCTGATAACTCTTCACTGTCAGCCCCGCGCCGCCGACTTGCGGAAACATCGGGCTGTTTGGGTTCCATCGCAGGTTCTCGTATCCGTAGCGCGCCCCGATGTGACGCGTCTTGGTGACCGAGCGGCCATGCTCGCTTGCGACGTTTGACGTGCCCCAGAGCGCGGCGCCGATCCCAATGGCCAGCATTTCGCCGTCGGCGTTCTGCTTGCTCCATGGCTCGCCAGCGACCTGGTACTCTTCGGTCAACCGTGGGTCGAACATCCTGCGGAACGCGACGTTGCTCGTGAACCCGCCCGTCGCGATGATGAAGCCGCGCTTCGATTCGATGTTCACCCGCCTGTTGTCAACGGTCGCGGTAATCCCCTGGACGCGTGATCCGTTTTCTCGAACGATCCCCGTCAGGCTGTGGCGAAGCAGAATCTCGACGCCCTTTGCCCGCGCGCTCTTCTCGAGCGCGCGCACGAGCCCGGAGCCTGGACTTCCGTTGATCGTGACCTTGAGATCGTCGGAATAAGCCTTCGTGCGGAACAGCCGCGGCACCGTTCCCTCGTTCACGAGCGTTGGCATCACCTCTTCGAACTGGACGCCGTTGTCGAGCAGGAAGTCGAAGGTCGCCGCGTTTTCATCGGCCCACACGCGTACGAGATCGCGATCGCTGTAACGAAGCTCGAGATTGTGGAAATTGGTGTGGTCCAGATAGACCTGGTCGGCGGAATCGACGACCCCGAATTTCTTCTGCAGCCGTGTGCCGCCGCCGAGCGGGATGCGGCCTCCGCTCACCATCGCGTGGCCACCGATGTCGTGGTTCTGCTCGACGATGATGACGGACGCGCCCTGATCGCGCGCCATGATCGCGGCGCACAACCCGGATGCGCCGGCTCCAGCGATCACGACATCGGCGGAGCGATCCCACTTCGTGACGCGCTGCGCACTCGCTTCGTCCTGTGTGGCGATGCCGACAACGGCAGTCGCGCCGATGCCGAGCGCACCCTTCGCGAGGAACTTTCGCCGGCTTGCGCCGACCTTCGTCGAGCGGCTCATTTCACCGTGACGTCCACGTCGTACGTGGAGAACGTCTGGCCGTCGCTGGCGATCGCTCGCAGCCGATACGCACCCGGCGCCGAGAAGCGCGCCTTGGTGTCGAGCGTCGCCGGCTTGCCGAACACCCGCTGGCTCATCATGTCGGGCATCAATTGAACCTTGCCGGCGCCGCGGTAAACGATCCACCGCACGCGCACGCCCTGCTGCAGCTTACCGGTCGGATCCGGAATCGGTTTCGGATGCCCGTCATCATTCGCCGTCACGCTCAACGACAACGTGTCGGACACGTTAACTGCTTGAGCGACGCTGCCAGTGATGACGGGCGGGCGGTTCTCATGATCCAAGTCGGTTTCGTTGGTGCCATTGGTCATCAACGAGGGATCGCGGGCCGCGTTCTTCGCGATCAGATCCTTGTCGACTTCCCACTCCGACTGCAGCCAACCCTTCGCCTGATTGGCCTTCCCACGCGTGACCAGCGTCCAGGTGACGCGCTGTTCCTTTGGCCAATTGGCGGGAACGTCGATCTTGAAGACCCACCATTTCCGGTTCGGATAGAAATGCGTCGGCTGGCCTCGATCGGCGGTGCCGCCATCGAACGTGTTGTTCGGACCAATCGGAACGTCCATCTCTTCATCGGTATTCCGATTGAAGTAGCCGAAGTACAGCGAGTACGTTCCGTCGGCGTTCTGTTCCCAGCCGTCATAGGTGGGACTGATGTCCTGCCCCCGGTCGTAGGCCGAGGGTGCGGGTGTTTGGGCGGCCGCGCCGCGGAGGACAAGCACGCCGCTGAGGACAAGCACCGCGACAACGGACAGGAAGGTCTTCATGGCCGCCTCCGTTATCGCGTGCTCGTCGGAACGCTCTTCGCCGCGCGACGCGCGTCCATCTCCTTCTTCAGGTCCTCGTCGGACATGAAGTACCAGCTGATCCAGGCTGACGCCATCTCGTCGATCGTCCGCTGCCCGTAGGTAATCTGCGCATCCGGATCCGGGTTGAACGGATTGCTGGCGGTGTTGTTGTGCCACATGATCGAATGCAGCACCGTTCCCGCCGGCAGCAGCGGAGCGGCATCGTCGGCGTAGACGTAATTGAGGTGCCAGTTGAAACGGAAGCTGGCACACGAGAGCGTCTCGACCCGTCCTGACGGGTAAATCGCTTCGAGACACTCCGCCTTTCCCCGGTTGTGCATGTGCGGCTGGAATGACAGCAACCGCGCCGCTTTCTTCAATGTCAGATAGCCGTCCGAGCGGACGTTGTCGGTGTGCGGACGAATGTCGACCTCGCGCGCGCTCACCGTCGTCGAATTGATCGCATGGTTCGGGGCGTATCCCTTGGGATAGAACTTCAGGCCGAGCATCACATTGGTCGGCGTGTCTTCCTTGCCCGTCGCATGCAGATGCATCTGGAAGTTGATTTTCGTCCCCCTCCTGATCAAGCGGCCCGAGCCGTCGGGGAAGACGTCGCCCTGCTTGCCGATGGCGTATTCGTTCAGGAAGACGCCCTGCTCGCCGACTTCGAGCGGCACGTCGGCGTCATCGAGTTTGCCGCTGCCGAGCGTGGCGTCGGTCGGCTCGACGATCGATGTCCGAATGTGATGGATGACGGTGAATCCCTTTGAAGGAATGATCTGCACCGCTTTGATGTAGCGATCTTCGGTGAGGTGCGGGTCCACAAGGATGTCCGGCCACCGATCGGGCGCCTTCGCCGGAACGATGTAGTCCTTCGGCAGACTGACGATGACATCGGGCTGACCGATCTGCCACACCTCCGCGGCGGGGAACTGGCGTGGCGGCGGCATGTCGGCCGGATTTCCCTCAGGGGCGCCGGCATCCACCCACTTGACGATCGTGTCGATGTCGCGGCTGCTCAGCGACCGATCGTTGCTGAAGTGCTGCACGCCGACGTTCTTATCGATGAACCATGGCGGCATCTCGCGCGCGGCGACCTTCAGCTTGATCGATCTCGCCCACGGGCGCGCGTCCGAGTACGTCAGCAGCGACATCGGCGCGATGCTGCCGGGGCGATGGCACGCCTGGCAGTTCTCTTGAAAAATGGGCGCGATGTCTTTGGTGAACGTAACGGACGATTGACTGGTGGCCGACTGTCCCGCGTTGATGGACACGGCAGCCGCCGTGAGGATCAGCGCGATCGAGGCCGGAAGAGTGAACCGCATGACGTGTCCCTCCTCGGAGAACCGAACGTAGAGGCGACCTTCAGGTCCGCCTCTACCTAACAGAACAAGGGGTCGGGTTCCACTTCGATCCGTCGGGCAATTTCTTGAACGCGTAATTAACAATCCACGGCTGCGTCAGGTACTCGGGATCATCGACGATTTGCGTGTATCGGATCCACTGACTTCGATCCGGGAGTTCCATCGTCCGGAAATACTCGGTCATGGCGACATTGGCCGTGTAAGGCATGCCGTTTTTCCAGTAATAGCCCGGATTCAGACGACTTGTGGCCACTCTCAGGTTGCCGCCGCGCTCGAAATTGCCGGCGCCGCCCATGACGGTCCACTGAGCAATCGAATAACCCTGCGCGCTTGGTCCAGTGCCGGCGGGCGGTTCCAGCTTTGCCGCCCTCGCTGGAAAGAGCGTCGCGTTGCTGTAGTCGAGCCGGCCTTCGGTGACCGGCGGACCGAAATGCAGCAGACGGGTCTGCGTGCCATCGTCGGCTTCGATCTTCAGCGTGTTCTCGTCCTGCCACGTGATGTGCAGGTGCGTCGGCATCCGCATGACGCCGGGCGCGCCGTATGCCTTGCACGCGTTGCCCTCGGCTTCGTCTTTCGCGGGATCCCACGCCATCGCCACCTTCGCGCCTGTGACGTTGAAGGGGATGTTCCCCTGCGCCGACGGGTTCGGCCCCGCGCCGACGAAGCCGACGCCCGGATTTTCGATCGTGCCAGTCACGCCGCTGCCGAAGTCACCTTTCGCCGGCGTGAGCATGCGCACATGCCAGTCTTCGGTGACCACCGCGGTCCAGTAGCCCGTGAGATCGATGGGAGCCATCGCTCTCGCCGTCTGCGGGGGAGCGGCCTGGCCGCCACGACCTTGGGCCTGAAGGTCCGTCTGAAGGCGGCCCCCGCAAACCGCAAGCGTGACCATGACGAACCACGCTCCGTGCCTTCGTGCCTCCGTGGTTCGTGACAGTGAAGTTCGCATCTAGTTAACGGTCTCGCCGGCCTTGCTGCCCCAGGACTTTCCGTCAGTCGTGCGTGTGATCTGAATCAAGCGGCCATGCGTGCTGTTGGGACTGCGCGACGGATTGACGACGACCTCGACCGGATCACCGATCTTGAACGCGTCCTTGTCGATACCCTGCCGTGCGAACTGCGCGGCTGTCGCGCCCTCGATCACCCACTGTTTCGTAGTGCCATCCGGATCTGCGACTTCGACATAGAGGAATGAATGCGGCGCCCGCAGCGTGACCTGCACCATCTTGCCTTTGATCGTCATTGTCTTGCTGACGTCATACGTGCCGCCGAAGGAATGGTGGGCGTGGAGTGGTACTGCAGCCAGCGCGATGACCGCCGCTGCAATGATGAGAGACAAAAATTTCATGTGTGCTCCTGGGGGCTCAAGACCCGCCCTACACCTATTTCTTTAGACTCCGATACACCGCCTCCACGAAGCGCGACGTCACGCCCGGCTCACGCCCATATTCCGGATCGAAGTCCATCGTCGGCTTGGCGGCCTTCACCTGTGCGAGCGTCATCCCTTTGTCCACCATCGCCTGGATGCGATCGCGGATGACCATCAGCATGTCGCGGTAGTAGCCGACGTCGGCGGCATCACTAATCCATCCACGACCTGGGACGACTAACGTGCCGCCCTGAGCCATGAACTCCGTGACGGTCATGTCTATGAGCTTGTTGAGCGCGTCGATTTCGCCGTTGATGCTTCCGCCTTTGTCGACGTCGATCGGCGGATAGACGTCGCTGTTGTAAATATCACCGGCGGCGATCACGTCAGAGCGGCGGAACCAGACGATCGAGTCGCCGTCGGTAACGGCATTCGGCGTGTGAAACAGCTGCACCGCCTGGTTGTTGAAGAAGCGGTAGAGCGTGTACCGCTCCGACAAATACGTGTCGGTCGGCACGAGCCCGTCGGGCGCCTTTGCTTCGACCATCCGGCCCTGCACGTTCGCATGCGCGAGCACTTGCAGGCTCAACGTCGGATCGCGATAGCCGAGTAGCCGGAACAGCGGCGACTTCCTGATGTTCGCGTTGCCGCCGACGTGGTCGGCGTTGCTGCTGGTATTGATGATCAGACGGATCATCGGATCGTTGAACGCATGGTCCACCAGCCACTGGTTGCCAAACGGCGAAGCGGTCTCACGTGGTTCCGGTGGCCGTAGCGATTGATTGATCTGGCGGACAGCGCCGAGCACTTTGTCAGTTGCCGCCGGCGCGCCCGAATCCACCATCACGATGCCGTCGCCACCCGCAGAGACGACGATGTTTCCTCCCGCGCCGGCGATCAGATACACATTGCCGTTGACGTGTACCGGCTCGACCTTGTCGTAGGTCGGTGCGCGCCTCGGCTGCGCGTCAGCGCGCTCCGCGATCCGCGTCGATTCGTCGGTGTAGGTCGGCTTGATGGTCGACTGCGCGGCCGGCGGTTTCAGCGTGGCCGCCTTCGCGCGCCACTCCGGATAGAGCGTCTCGGCGCCGCCGCGCGAACCTTCCTGCGGCACCTTGTACTTGAATGCCGATTCGGTGAGGTAGGGGTTCTCGCCGGGAAGGTAGTGCGGGACGCGGTACTTCTCACCCGCCTGATATTCCTCCGGCTGACATGGATACGGCGGGAGCTGCAACGTCGGCGCGCGCATGTACGTCGCGCTGCGCACGAAAGGCTCGGTCAGATAGTCCGGATCGATGACGGTAAACGTCACCTCGAGGTACGGCTCTTCCAGCGACATTTGTTCGATGACGGTCGCGCGGAAGCTCGTGGCGACGCCATTGCGCCGCACATAACTCTCCTTGATGTGCGTC
>Ga0068859_100005902_pt1 | contig 12432 bp, 6 predicted proteins | sample KBSSwiS22_FD_66585 | JGI IMG/M metagenome (GOLD analysis project Ga0068859, IMG submission 66585) | Switchgrass rhizosphere microbial communities from Kellogg Biological Station, Michigan, USA - KBS Switchgrass S2-2 | ecosystem: Host-associated > Plants > Roots > Rhizosphere > Soil ... | reverse complement strand
CAGTTTGTTTGTCGAATAAAACTGTGATTGCTTTTGTGCTCAATTTCAGTTTTGAAGAAGTTTCAGAAAACTGAAATGCCGGCACAGGAAGTTTATTGATCAAAACAAATTCTCTTTCTTCTCCGATCTCTTTTTTCCATTGCACTCTTATTGCTTTATCCGATAAAGGAGTAATATTCAAAACACCTTCGGAAAGTTGGATCGAAAGATGATCTTTCTGCAAACTGTGCTTCTTATACACCTGTGCAAATGCAAGTGCTGGTATCAAAGCGACAATAAATAATAAGCTTCGTACAGGAACTGAAAGGATAAGCTGTTTAGATTTCATACAATTATTTATTTGTCTTTAATTCTTATTGTTATTTTTTCCAGTCACCTCATAGTCATACTGAAACCAGTCAACATCCACATAACCCTTATCTCCTTCAGCATTGAAATCAAAAATCCCGATACGATCTCCCCGGTAGCTGCCCCACGTTAATTGATATGTGGTTCCAAAAGATTGATAAGACTTGCCATCATTACTAAAAGCATAATGACTAACTCCGTTGACATCCCATGTTGAGCGCAGCCAAAAAAATTTCCCGGTAATCTTTATACCTAAAGTATCTTTTCCATTTACAGAATAAACTAAACTACGTATTCCATCTCCCTGTTTAATTCCAAACAAACTGTTACTCGTAGTGGAAAAATGTGTTAACCCTGCAAATTGACCATCGGCCATGTGGCTGATATCCATTTTTACAGTTACTACATTGGAAGGCGTACGCATGCTGCGTTGTGTGATGGTATTTCCTGCACGAAGTATAACACTCTTTTGTCTGTTTGATTGAATGGGTTGAAAAGCATAAAGCCTCAGAAAACCTTTGCGTTCTGCTAAAGACCATTTATCATCACGAGGCTGATAATTCCATTCCCATTGAACGTTTAGTTTGTTGGTATTAAACTCATCACTGCTTTGAATGGAAAGTTTCTTTTTATATGCTATTGGTTTTACTCCATTCCAAACCATTCGGCCAATGCTGTCAGCATCTGGTTCACCAATGATCGGCCATCCATCAATCCAGTGAACAGGTAAGAGACTGGCGGGGCGTCCTTCCCAATCTCCGCTACCATGGTGTGTGAGAAAATACCATTCACTTGTTGATGCCTGCAATAATCCGCCCTGGTTAGGCTCCCTATCCAGCTTCTGATTAACATGATTTAATTGCCTGATTTCCCAGGGGCCGTAAATGTTTTTCGAACGTTCCATCATGGTCACACGTCCTTCCGTTTTCACTTCGCTGAAATAATGATAATAAAGTCCATTGATCTTATAAAGCTTATTCGCTTCACTTCCCTGTGATTGATGTATGATGGAGTCAGATTCCATGATCAGGTTTCTTCCATCAGCTGTCATTTTAAATAAATGAATGTTGTACTTCTTGTCGGTTTTCGGATCCAACGCAAAATTGGTAGCAATAAAATAAAGTTGACCATCATCATCACAAAACGAACAGCAATCATCCCATCCGCTTACTTTCCATAATTGATGAAGCGGTTCCCATGGTCCTGCAGGACTGGTAGCAGAACTCATAAAAAAACCATCATCGGGTGTACCGAAATACACCCAAAACTTATTCTTGTAATACCTGATAGAACCCGCCCAAATTCCCTTACCGTAACAATTCATCTTATCCCAGTTCAATTGCGGACTAATGCGTGTGAGATCATCCACCACATGACTGATAATTTCCCAGTTGACAAGATCTTTGGAATGAAGTACTACCATGCCTGGTGAAAATTGCATGGTAGAAGAGATGGCGTAGTAATCATCACCCACACGTATGGCATCAAGGTCACTGTAATCTGCCCGAAGAACAGGGTTAACATAGGTTCCATTTCCCTGGTCTCCCCACTTGCCGGTCATTTGAGCGTATGAGCATACACTTGCTAATTGCAAACAAAATAAGAGCGATAAAAAACTAAGATTGATCATATCAAAATAAGTAGTTTTATTTTTAACGGATATTATGAAGTCATTTCATCAATCGCACATAAAATATTCTGGGTGTCCTTGAATTTTCCGAAGAAGAAAACTTCACTTCATCAAATCCATTTGAAGAATTAAGAAAATTATCCGGGATGACATAATCAATATCAAAGAAGTAATTTCCTTTTCCTCCTGTTAAGTTTTCTTTTTTCAACAAAGCTCCATTCATAAAAACATCTACGCTGCTGGTATCAGCTCCGCAATAAGTGACTCTTAATTTCTTTCCTGCACTTTGACTATTTTTAAATTGATAACTGAACCAGCCACTTGCATTGCGCCAATGTTTGTCTTTAAATACTCCTGTTTCAGTTTTATCGGCTTTGAACTGATGATCGAGTTCGGATTGTTGTTCCCCAGGAGCAACCTGGTCGACCGTATTATTTTCGACTTCGAGTTTATGTTTTTCTTCCTGTTTTAATTTTTGCTGGATTTGCTTCAGTTCTTTCTCTTCAGTTATTCGCCAGTAAATCATGTACCGGGCATCGTGGATAGTGGAGAAAGGTTGAAGAATTAAATTCCCAAATGAAGATGGATAAATCAAATCAGCCGCAGTGAAATGAAGTGGTTCATCTTTCACAGCTTTCAGTTGCAAAGCAGGATTGTTTCCAGAAGAAACAATCATTGGCGCTTTGTCAATTGGATAGAGGGGACCATTTGCTATATGGCCCATTCTGCTTCCATCAGCTTTTAGCCCGGGCATATTTGAAACATCAGTTTTTGCGGCTAAAACAATTGGACCATAAACAAATGAAGCCCAGGGTGAGCCATCGGGCAAATACTCCATTGTAGCATGCATCGGTAAATGGATAGACACAATATCATTCGTTCTCCATGTTCTGTTTATTACTACAAATCCATTCGCATTTTTTGAAGCTTTTACCTTCTGACCATTTACTGTTACCTGCAATTGCCCATCTTTCACCCAAGAAGGATAACGCAGATGAACTCCAAATGATTTAGGCTGAGTAACTGTAAGCTTTAATGTTGATGCCTGTTGATAAGGAAAGTTTGTTTGCTGAATTAACGAAACTCCTTTTTCTCTCCAATCCAGTTTTGATGCAATAAACAAGTTGACAAAAAGATCATTTGTATCGTGAGCATAAATCAGATTTCCATACTTGCCGTGATTTTCCATTCCTGTTCCGACACAGCACCAAAAGCACTCTTGCTGTTGGGAATACACACGATAATGCTGCGGCCTCATGGGCGTGAAATAAACAAAACCGCCTTGGGGATTCTCTGAAGATAAAATATGATTGAATACAGCCCTTTCGTAGTAATCGATGTAAGAAGCTTTGGGATTGGACAAAAATAATTTCTCTGTCAACCGTAACATGTTATAAGTGTTGCATGTTTCAGGGCCCTGCACATCATCAATCATGGAAGAGAAATTTGTCGAGGGATTGAAATGCTCACGAACGCTATTGCCCCCAATGGAAACCGTTCTGTGTTGAACAACCGTAGTCCAGAAAAATTCAGCAGCATTCGCCCATGACGTATCTCCATTAATTTCTGCAATGCGTTTGAAGCCAATGACTTTAGGAATTTGGGTATTAGCGTGTAGACCGTTCAGTGAATCCTTGTCTTCAAGAAGCGGCGACAGTATGGCTTTATGTGAGAGTTTCTTAGCCATCACTAAATATTTATTGTCGCCGGTGATCGCGGCTACGTCTGCAAACACTTCATTGATGCCCCCCTGCTCACTCCTGAGCATTTGTTGCATCTGATCGTCGGAAAGTTCTTTGGTGAGATCAATAAACCAATCGGATAGTTTGACGAGAATTTCTTTTGCTTTTTTATTTCCTGCGATCAAATTGGCATCCCTAAGCCCTGCAAATAATTTATGGATATTGTAAAGAGGCACCCATTTGTGCGAATAACTGCCACCAATGATTTTACCTTCCGAAATCTCCTGCCACATTGCTTTTCCGCCGGGGACTCCGCTTACATATCCATTCCCATTTTTTCGCTGGCATGAATCGAGCCAATCAACCATGTAATGTATACGACGCAATGCTTCTTTGCTACCGGTTGCTGCATACATGTTTGCAAGCGCAGATAAATAATGCCCCCCGATATGACCGTCCAATCCCGAGCTCTCCCAGTTCCCATAGTTTTCCTTTTTTGACTGTATGCCGGACTCTTTAAGAAATGGCGCAAGCAAACGGTCAGGATCAAGCTGCAGCATATATTGCAGATCTATATCCTGGGCTTTCGCGAACGGACTGCTTAAAAGTCGAACAGATGATAAAGGAAAGGCAGATAATTTGCTTTGAGAAAAGCATGTAACCGAAAGAAGGGATGAAACAACAAGTGCAATAACGGTTTTCATTTTAGTTGATTGTAAATATTCAGGCAGTTTCTTCATCTTAAGTAATCAAACGCAAAAGAAATATGAAATTGGTTCATCTAAAAGGAACCATTTATGTTTTAATAAATATGCCATTCCCAAATGCCATTGGCACCACTTAAGATTTTCACTCTTAAATAGCGGGCTTTAATATTCAATTTGTCTGTGTGTGGGGACTGAACGATAAGCTGCTGATGTCCGCCACAAGACTTCCATACTTTCCCATCAGTAGAATACTCCAGCACATAAGCATGTCCCGCAGTGGGGCGAGCAAAATACACTTCACCGCGTTTAATATGTTGTGACTTTCCCAAATCTGCAATGATCCACGAGGTTGAATCTTTGGGAGCAGCCATCCATCTTGAGCCATTTGCATCATCAAATGCAAACGCTGTGGAAAAAGATTCTGTTCTTTTAAACAAAGAATCCTGATTTCGTTTAATGATCAAATCGGAGCGAACACTTGATGCTTTTGAATTGACGACCTTAATTCTTTTTTCAAGAGGTAAAGTGTGAAGAGCACCTACTCCGTTCAACGTTAAATCAACAGGACGAATAATTCCGTCTTCATTAAACTCCAGCTTGTTCACATAAGTCTGCCGGTTAGTGCTTCGCCTGCCAAATTCCAAATACGCAAAATAATAATCATCAGTACCTGGTACATTAAATACACTACCATGACCCGGACCAAAAACCTGGCGCTCATAATTAGTAGTGGCTATAATATCGTTCTCAGGAAATTCGAATGGTCCCAGCGGCGAAGTCTTGCTCATGCCATAAGCATACTGGTATTTTTCATCACCACCAAGTGTGTACAGGTAATAATAAATTCCTTTTCGTTTAAAAAAAATGGGGCCTTCAGAATAACCTTGCCGTTTTGTTGAAATTTGAATGATGGAGGAAGTATCTACGGAAACCATATCAGAATTCAGTTTAGCTGCAAATCTGCGTTGCCAAAAAACATAAGCCTGCCTGTCATCGTCAATAAAAACTTCTGCATCTATACCGGCAGGGCCTTTAGGATTTTTCGATTGTAATAACGTTGCTGAAGTAAAGGGCAAAGAAAAACTATCAACAGCTTTTGCCAGTTTAAACGGTCCGTCAGGAGAATCTGAAACGGCAGGATACATAAAACCATTTACTGTTGGATAGATATAGTATCTGCCATTGGTTGCAATAGCTTTGCTGGGCGCCCAGTATTTTTGCCCCACGGCAGAAGGAAAATAAGAACCTGAAAAACTCCAGTGAACAAAGTCTTTCGATTTCCATACTACCGGCGGGCCGGATGTTTTCAGTCCCTGGTCGTATCCATCTGTGGTGGCATAACAATAAAATGTTCCATCTATTTCCTGGATGCTGGCATCAGCAATCATATCAGGAACCAGCGCATTGCCAAAAGGGTTTTGTTTCTGAGCTTCATCTGTTGAATACTTCAAAAGTTTGATGGCCGTTTCCTTTGATATTTCTATTACGGTTCCGTGAGACATTTTCAAATCTGTTACTTCCCTTTGCCAATCCTTTAAATTCTTACTCGAAAAAATATAGGCAGAGTCGCTTTCAAATGGATCGGTAAACATGCAATACCGGTTGTCTATTTTTAAAACGGAAGGTCCTTCATCGCCTGTTGATGGTTTCACAGGTCCGAATTCTTCTCCCCAATTACCTTCAGGTGTTTTTCCAATTCGATAGTAACTGTTGTCGTCTTTTTTATAAAACAGGATGTATCGTTCTTTTGCATCCTTATAAATAAATGCATCTATCGGGCCATTGTTGCCGGGAGCGCCACCAGCAGGGAACCCGTTTCTGAATAATATTTTTGGTTCGCTGAATACTTTAAAATCTTTAGTTGTTACATAATAGATTCTGCCTTCCGAACCCGTTTTTTTCCATAGCCCAACTTGAGATGACCAGTAAATCATGTACTGTTTTCTTAAGTCATCGTAAAAAATTTCCGGCGCCCAATAATTGCTGGCACTATCAATATGTTCACCAACAGCAATCGTTTTTTGTTCACTCCAATGAATAAGATCCAACGACTCTGCATAGCCAATGTCTTCCCCATTCCAACCAGAGGTCCACACCATTCGATAAACGCCATCCCTGCCACGATTGATGCCTGGATCACGCATTAATTTTTCTGATCCTACCTGCGGTATGATAACAGGTTGCCCTCCATTCAATTGTTCCCAATGCAGTTCGTCAGTACTCAAGGCCAAATGCACTCCTCCTGCCTGCCCGGTGAAATAAGAAAAGAGAAAAAATTGCTTTGCATTCAGATCAATTTTGCTTTGGTGTAAATCATCAACAGCACTATTTGTAGTTGAATTAACCTGACCACTCACTTTCGATAAAGCAAACAAAAAAAAGAAGACAACACTAAGAGCTTTTGCAATTTTCATTTTTGTATTTTATTAGAAACGTTATCAAAAAGTACTGTGGTTGAATTGGGCATGCCTGATGAAACAGTTATTCCCGTTAGCAAACTTTTATTTAGTGGCATTGTTACGCCTGGCAAAGTTCTCCAAACCTTTCCATCATTTGATACAAAACCAGAAAAACGATTTCCTTTACGCTGCAAACGAAGCCACACGTTGCCCGTTAATCTTCCCCAGGTGACTGCAGGTTCAGAAAGAGATAATGAAATGGCACTGGTATCTGCTTTTGCTCCTGCAATATTTTTTGAAATCATTTTCACATGCCAGTCTGGCAATTCAATATCTGCTGTTTTTGCAGGATAAATCATCAATGAAACGAAAGAAGAATTATTTTCTAATCCTGTACGCATCATCAAACCTATTTGAGAAAACTGCGAATTTGTTTGCGGAACAAATCTTACGATCATCTCAGCATTGCCTGCTACCGGTTGATAAGTGAAATGAAATGCATCGCATGTGCTATCTGAATTTTTTCCAACCGCTTCTATTGCAAATATTTTCCCATCAAAAGAAGTTGCACCCTTTGCAATGCCAACATTATTTTGTTTCCAGGGAGAAGGCAATCCAGCAGCAATTGCAATTTCATAAGAAGGCGCACTTTCACCTTTTTCATTTGAGGCGGTGATTGTGTAATAATAAATAGTTCCAGCCCTCACTTGTTTGTCAACATAATTTGATTGCTTCACATTTCTTGCAATTGTTGTGTAAGGCCCCCTGGTTTTTGTAGCTCTTTTAATGGTGTAAGCATTTGCTCCAATGGGTTCAATCCAATTCAACTTAACTTCTTTGTCAGAACCATCAGCAACGATTGTAGCAGGTGACGCGGAACGGGTAGTGACAGCAGTTTTTTCTTTTGTTGCAAAATAAAGTGTTCCATATCCGGGATGATCCGCACCAGGTTTGCCGGGTCCTTCGGGACGAAGCTTTTCTGCAGCTTGTTGAACGTACGGAGCATGCAATCCCATTTGAACAATATAGTGATTATACACCTGTTCATACACAGCACGAAGTTGACCACGGGCTTGTTGCGATATTTTAGTGTGATGATATTTTCCAGTCCTGTCTAACCATTCTGTAAAAGGTACATCATCGTTTCCTAAATTAAATTTTGCTGTGTATTCAAATCCTTTCAATAAAAGGTTGTTGTTATAAGCATATAAATCTAACCCCTGGTTCCATGCAATGGCACAACATTCGGCAAGCATTCCAATTCCCAGTTGAGTATGCGCCTGGTCTCTCCCACTTTCCTGCACCTGTCCATCTTCATTAATGATATAATGATTTAAACTTCCATTGCCGTGACCCTTTACATAATAATGCAAAGCTTTTTCGAACATTGATCTGTCATTGCAGAACACTGCAATGGCCATCATTGTTTTTATAGCCGCTGCATCCCAATTTCCATTGGCAAATGGCGCAAAATCTTTTATAACGGGATAAACCACATCCTTAAAATGCTGCTCAGTTCTCCTGGTGTCTGCCTCTTTCCATCCAGAATTGGTATAGCGAAGAATCTCCGCAGCATTTACCATTTTAAATGAACCCAGTCCTGCCATGAGCACAGCATCCTTTCCAGTAATTGATGTCAGGGTAGCCGACCATGCGTTAACGATATCGATGGCTTTATCCGCATAGTGTTTATCACCTGTAATGGCCCACATTACCGCGTTCTGATGTGCAGCGTTTGCATCATTATCGTAAGCTGCTTGTCCAATAGTTGGATTTCTACCAACCACTGCCAACGGCCCTTGCATTTTATAACTGAATTGCGATGCAGGGTTTTGAATGAACACCTCATAGCCCGAATAAATGGGTTCTTGTTTCCTTGAAACAGCCACTTTCATTCGCTGCAAATCATCTTTGCTATGCAAAATACCGGGATGAACAAAAATTTGTGCATTGACGATAGCACCAACAAAAGATAGCGTCAGCCACAAAAAGATGATATATTTAAACTGCTTTCGCATAACACGTTTCATTCGATTTGTTCTAAAATAATGCAGCCCGAAAAAGTGCCTCCAGATCAGTGCCGCATAGCTTTCTATAAAATAATTATCATCGGGCTGAGTAATTATTCGTGAACTAATTCCTTTTCCAGTTGTTCCAACGATACACCCTTAGTTTCCGGCACTTTAGTCAGCACCCAAATCACTTGTAGTACCATCATAAATGCAAGGAAAGCAAAGATAGGCCATGGGTTAGTCTTTAAAATTCCATGTTCTTTATCTAAGAAAATAGGTGTGATCAATGTGATGAAAGCAGCAAATACCCAATGAGTACTTGCCCCAAATGATTGCCCTCTTGCCCTGATTCTGTTTGGAAAAATTTCTGAAATAAAAACCCAGATCACCGCACCCTGCCCGATCGCATGCGAGGCAATGAACAGGAGTAAAAACGTAAGAAGAAATTCCGGGCCTGAACCTGTTTTGAATGCATAAGCCACTAATGAAAGACTGAGGATATAACCAATCGAACCAATAAGAAGCAATGTCTTTCTTCCAAGCCTGTCAATCAAATACAAACCAACAAACGTGAAAACAAGATTGGTAGCACCGATAGCAATTGAATTCGCTAATGACTCTTGGCTTGCCAGTCCTGCCCTTTCTAAAATTTCAGGCGCATAATACAAAATGAAATTAATACCCGACCATTGATTAAAAAACGCAACAAAAAAAGCTAGCCTCAGAATTGTACGGTACTTCTTACTAAAAAATGCGGAGTTATGACCCGTCTTTGCCGCTTGCCTTTCACTTATTATTACCGAATCCACTACTTCTTCCACATTAGATACACCAATTCTTTCAAAAACTTTCCTTGCCCCGCTGACATCATTCTTTCGTGCAATTAACCATCTTGGGCTTTCAGGGATTGTAAATACAAGCAACGTATAAAGCAAAGAAGGTATTGTCATGATGCCCAACATCCAACGCCAATCGTTGGCGCCCCCAACACCTTTTAAGAAATAGTTGGAAAGAAATGCAATCAATATTCCGAACACGATATTAAATTGATACATCGCAACCAATCTTCCTCTTGCAGCCGGGGTCGATATCTCGGAAACATAAGCAGGAGCAGCAACAGACGAAACGCCAATGCCCACACCACCAACAAAGCGAAATAAAGAAAAAGTATAAGGATCGTGCGCCAACGCTGAACCAATTGCAGATACACTAAAGAAAATGCCAACCCACAACAGCACTCTTTTTCTTCCGAATTTATCTGTTGGTATTCCGCCGAAAACAGAACCTACCAACGTTCCCCACAGTGCCATAGACATGATGAAAAAACCGTGAAACCAGGGAGATATCTCCGTAGTATGCCACAAATCTTTGACAGGTTGATTGGCTCCTGAGATAACAACTGTATCGAAACCAAATATAAAACCTGCCAACGCTGCAATGAGTGCAATGCCCAGAGGATATACCGGCCTGGAAGATTCAGTGACGATTTTTTTTTCAACTTTGGTTTCAACAATATGCATAAAAATTCCTTTTTTTTTAGCGCCCTTATTTTTCCGGGGTTATCCAAATAGCCTGTCCGCCAGAAGGCAACAGTGAAACAGTTAATACAGTAGAAGCATTCACCTTTCTTGTTTCAATTTTAATCTTAGTTGCAGCCGGTACAGTTGCATCATCCGAATAAAATTTTGCTATATATTTTCTCCCTTTCTCTAAAAAACTCAGCGACAGTTTCAACGTCCTTGCATCATTATTGGTTATTGTTCCCACAAACCATTCTTCTCCAGATCTTCGTGCAGTTGTTATATATTGACCAATCTCACCTTGTACTACTTTCGTTTCATCCCACGCAGTCGGAATTTTCTCAAAGAATTCAATTTCAGGCTCGTTGTGATAAACTGATGGTTTATCGTACCAAAACAATGTTTGAATGGGGCTGAAATAAACAGCCGCCAACGCCAGTTGATGCGCATGAGTTGTTCTGATTCGTTTGTTGTAATAACAAATAGTATAATCAGCAGGACCGGCTATAAATCTCGTAAATGGAAGAACCGTGTTATGATTCGCATCGGGCATTTCTTCATTGCCTCTTATGCCTTCTGCTGTCATCAAATTTGGCCAGGTGCGTTGTTCACCTGTTGGCCGCCAGTCGTCATGCACATTCACCATCATTTTACTCTCCGCCGCCTTCCTGAACATTTCCTCCAGCCAGGTTGTCCAGCGATGGGAACCAACCTGGACAAAACCAAATTTCACACCTTTCACTCCCCAATCATGATAAACTTTGAAAAGCGAATCCGATTGTGTATACAGACCCTGCATATTTGCATACATCCAAACACCAATGGATTTTTCCTTTGCATATTTAAGGACGTATGGTAAATCCAGGTTATCATTTGACACCTTTGTTGCATCCGAACCAAAACTAAAGACATCTCCATACCAGCCGGCATCAAATAGAACATACTGCAGGTGATGTTGCGCAGCGAAATCAATATTGTCTTTTGCGTCTTGCGTGGTTTGTGTCATTACACGCATGATCTTGCCAGGCTTTATCCATCCAACATCCTTCACTTTAGATGGCTCATTGAGATTTAGGATGATGTTGTTGTTCTCAATTAAATCGCCTGCTTTCTCTGCAACCATAATCACACGCCACGGAGATACAAATGGAGAAATCAAATCTGCAGGCGTGTACATGGACGTAACAATGGTATTCCTTTTTGCAGCACTTAGTCTAAACTTTGTCCTTGCATAATCTGTCATTGCTGCTTCTGCAAGGCAAACGTATAAACCATTTGGCAATCGCATTGTGAGAGGACGTTCACTCTCTCCCGGCCAGTTTTCTAAGGGCAAAAGTTCATATGGGCCTTGCGCCCAGGACGTAAACCATGCTTTCGTTCCTTCAGGCATTGAGAACTCTGTATGCTCAAACATAATGCGATAATAAGTCCCTTTCTCATTTTCGGGGAAGAAGAAACGAAGGGCCGCACCTTCATTGTAGGCTCTTATTTCAACATTGACATTGTAAATTGGATTGTCATCTTTCACCATTTCAACAGTTGCTGCATTGTAGTTATCATGAATAACTTTCTTTTCACCAACAACCGGTTGCCAGCTTGTGTTTTGAGATGAAGCCGTAATCCTTTTCACATTCAGATTCTCCATCCAACGCTGATGCTTATCAATCTTCAATGCCATGGCGCTTTCAGAGAGGTGATTGTCCAATTGGAGCTCAAGAACCGATTCATTGATAACCACCGTATTCTTATAAGAAACCGTGTAGTAAAGCGTTCTCTTTTTATCGACCTCTTCTTTTTGGTAAAATTGAATAGTGAGGTTCCTATCTGGAGATTGAATAGTGGCGTTTGCCCCTTCAACAATCGATTGACTGAACGCAGAACCCTTGAGGAAAGCAATAAAAAAAAGAAAGAACCACTTCTTCATTGAGCCAGGTTTATAGATTTTCATACCTCTTATTTCAATTTAATTACCCGATTATTCTCTTTCATTTATGAAAGAAAAAGAGAAAAACATCACATTTAGTTATCTTTATGAAAGAACTTTTATCACATTTGCATAAGTCAATTCTGAGAAGGTTTTCTCAGGTAAAGAAACCACCAAACCATTTTCATTTCTTTCAAACGTTAGCGATTG
>Ga0068859_100005901_pt1 | contig 12432 bp, 8 predicted proteins | sample KBSSwiS22_FD_66585 | JGI IMG/M metagenome (GOLD analysis project Ga0068859, IMG submission 66585) | Switchgrass rhizosphere microbial communities from Kellogg Biological Station, Michigan, USA - KBS Switchgrass S2-2 | ecosystem: Host-associated > Plants > Roots > Rhizosphere > Soil ... | reverse complement strand
TCGCCGGTGTTGACGATGAACCCGGTGTGAATGTCCAAGCCAACTACGTAGATTCCGGGTCCCCACTTCTTGACGGCATCGACAAAGTCGTCAATGCCAACTCGTCTGAATCGCTTCACGTGAGAATCGGTGGTCAGACTGAGGATGATATTCTCCGAGGCCTGCTGCGCCAATCGAGTTCGGTGCACTTTCCAACCAGCATCGCGAAGCACTGTAGATACAAAATACCCGCAAGCGATTTTGCCTTGCTGTGGCATTTCTGTTGTTCCGTTGAAGTCCCAGGGAGTTCCGTACCAGGAGGGAAATATTTCGGCATAGATTGATCGAGTAACGAAGGTACGAGCTTGAGCAATGACGTTAGCCTGCTGATCCCCTGTGGCGGCTTGCCGGTAGCGAGAAGCGAGCGCAATTCTTTCTGCTTCGAGCTTTTCAACTAGATCCTTATAATGGTGAGCGTCGTTCGGAGTCGGATCAGGTACGGCCCAGGCTTGACGCTCAGCCGGTGAAGAAACTTGTATCTCTCGCGGTTTAAACCCTTGCATCCTGACTGCAAAGACGAGGCCAATCGTTGCCGCTACACAAACCGATGCAAGAATTAAGAGCCGAGTTCTCATTGATGCGACTGTAGCACTTGTCGGAATACTGGCGCATGTGGATAACCACACGACGCAGTTTTCGAGAGTTCATAAGGCTACTTCCGTCTCATTACATGGAGGGAACTTGTCACTGGCTATTCCGATTCCGTTGACAACTTCAGTCCGGAATTGTCGGGGAAATCCCTATTGACATCTCTGGTTGGTAGGTATAAAAGGCGCTTGTTCACGGTGTCTGTTCTCACGAGCCTTGCACCCGTAAGACCCACACTTCCCATCAGACATAACCCACCGAAGAAAGGAATCGAGTCATGAACGTCAATTCACTCAAGCGCCGCCTCACCAAAAAGCTGCGACAATTTTTTATTGCCACGCTAATTGGTGGTCTGTTTAGTAGCGTAGCTCCGGTATCGACTGGCGCCACTATTTCGGTCATTGACAGTTTGGGAGCGGCTACACCTGCTACACAATTCAGTATTTTTGGTTCTGGTGGAGTTAGTATTCTCGATTTTCAGTTTGTAGGCCCGAAATTCACCCTCACACAACAAACAACCCTAACTGAGATCGGAGCATTCGTTAATTGCGGCATCCCTCAATGCTCCACGCTTCCGTTCACTGTCCAAATCCGCCCATCCACGAACGGTGTTCCCGATGCCTCCACGGTTCTGGCATCATTTGTCTTGTCGAACGACAATAATCCGTTTGTTGTCTCTTACGAGTCCGTTGCCGTCAACTTACTTTTGGAGCCTGGAACCTACTTTGGCTTGTTCGCTCCCCAGGGTACCGATGAAGGTTTTCTCTTAGGAACTGCGACTAATCCTTTCGTGTATCAGGCAGGGTTAATCGAGATGGGTTTTCTCAACCCTCTTACCGGGATCTCCTCCGTTTCTCAACAATTTGGTGCTGTTCGCATTCTGGGCGAAACCAACGTTGTCATCGATGGCTGTAATTCTGAGGTTCCCAATATCGTCGTGCCAGGCGGCTCAACGATCGCTGACCTCGTTGCCGAATGCAGTGCGGACGCAACGAATCATGGCCAGTTCGTGAGTTGTGTTTCTCACATGACCAATGATCTGAAGAAAAACGGAACCATCACTGGTCAGCAGAAGAGCGCGATCCAGAAGTGTGCAGCGCAGGCTGATATTCCCTGAGGTCGACACTCGGTAACAAGTGGTCTAAGGTCAGGCGAAACGTTTTCGGGTCGTCTCGCATTGATTATAGGTTCGTACAGCCTCAGACTTGCGAGTGCACATCCCAACGAGGCACCTGAGGAGAAAGCATGGCAAAACCTACATCACAGGGCAAAACCGTGAAGCCGTCACGGAAGACTCTCCGGCTGACCTTTCAAGTCGCAGCCGGTGAGGTGAAATTAATAAAGCACCGGCGAGTAAACATGATCACCCCGCCCGCGATAGGAGAACATCCCGAGACCGGTAAACACGGAGGTTTCTGGATGGAACTCCGAGATGAAAACGATCGTGGACTCTTCCACCGTACTCTAATTTCCCCAGCCGGCGACACTGTAGAAGTTCACTCGCCGGATGGCGCAATACGGCGCGAATATGTTCCATCTAAGGAAAGCACATTCGAAGTGCTTGTCCCTGATTACGGTAAGGCAACCTCCATCGTCCTCTGTGGAAAGAAGTCCGGAAACGCACACACACAACCATCTATAGCTGCCGCCGCGGCGCCGAAAACGCGTGAGTTAGCGCGCTTTGAGATACCTGAAGGAGACGAAGAATGAGCGCGAGTGACGGTCGTGTAGTACGCACTGAGAAAATTGTTGATAACGGTCCTGACAGCGAACGCTGGAATCTTGTCATTATTGGCGACGGCTATCGTGAAACCGAGCTGACGACGTATCGCACGGACGCCGAAAGATTTGTTTCGACCCTGCGTTCAACGCCACCTTTCGACGAGCTTTTCTCCGGTATTAACGTACACCGGATCGAGGTAGTGTCCGACGACAGCGGGGCTGACAATCCCAACGTTACGCCGGTAGTCACGGTAGACACTTTTTTCGACGCGAAATTCTGGGACGGAGCGTGGAGTCGTGTGCTTACCATAAATATTCCTCTGGCGCGATCAGTGGTAGCGACGCAAGTTCCAGCTATGCATCAGGTGGTTTGCATAGTTAATACAAGTACTTATGGTGGCTCGGGCGCCGTTAATGAGCACGTGGCAACCTGCTCGACGCATCCTGCCTCGGCTTTAGTTGCAATTCATGAAATGGGACACAGTGCTTTCGGATTGGCTGACGAGTATGCGGGATCGACCCCACTGCAACCCGACGAACCGCCGTTTCCTAACGTGACCCTCAATATAGACCGTGGCACTATCAAGTGGAGGGCGTTAATCCTGGACGACACTCCCATCCCGACGCTGCGCAACCAGGGCTGCGGAACACCCACCGATGTAAATCCTGCGACACTTGATCCCGACGACCCGGTTGGAGCTTACGAAGGCGCGCTCGGTTCGAAGTGCAATATCTACCGGCCGGTTCTCTCCTGCAAAATGGCGGCCAACAGCTCTCCGTTCTGTCCCGTTTGCTCAGGAGTGATCCGGGCAACACTTGAGCCTTTTCTGCCGAGTTAATCACTTACTATCGTGCAATTAATGCCGTAGTTCCGTTGGCGCGCCCGTCACCGAGAAACGGCCTTCGATGTAGCCGGTCGTAGCGGCGCCGGCCGTGCCGGTGAAGCCCGGTTGCTTGCCGCCGATGGTTACCTTGAAATCACCGGGCTCGACTACTGTTCGGCCATCATCTGTAATCAGCGCGAGTTGACGTGGTTCAATGTTGAACTTGATAACGCGGCGCTCACCTTGCTTCAGATGTACTCGTTCCACTCCAGCAAGAGATCGAATCGGTACTCGAACAGATGCTTCTACGTCAGTCAGGTAAAGTTGGACCACCTCGTCGCCTTCTCGAGTGCCCGCGTTCTCAACAGTGGCACTCACTGTCACATTTTCCGTTGGCGATATACGTGGGGATGAGACGGTGAAGCCCGAATATTTAAATCGCGTGTAGCTGAGACCGTGACCGAACGGATAGAGTGGTTCGCCTTTGAAAAACCGGTACGTCCTTCCATCCATACGATAGTCGTCAAACCTCGGCAACTGGTCTACTGATTTGTAGAACGTAACCGGCAGCCGTCCTGCCGGGTTGTAATCACCAAAGAGCGCATCCGCAATTGCAGCTCCTCCTTCCTCACCCGGATACCACGCCTGCACGATCGCCGCGACATGCTCATTGGCCCAATTCACAGCGAGCGCACTGCCCGACAACAAAACGAGCACGACAGGTTTGCCGGTTGCCGCAACTGATTCAAGCAAACGCTGCTGGCGCGCGGGAAGATCGATACTCACCCGATCGCCGCCGAGAAAACCAGGCTCGGGTACATTCATTTCTTCGCCTTCAAGACGTGAAGAAAGGCCGAGAACCATCACCACCGCATCTGCCTGTCTCGCCGCGTCGACAGCTTCGGCATACGGCGATCCGGTATTGACGACGGGGAGTTGCCAGGCGAGTCTGGCAACTGCACCTATCTTGCTCTCGTAATACTCCATCTTTATGTCGTAGCTCTTACCAGCCTCCAAGGCGACTTCGCCCGTCACAGTTGCGGGCGCGTGATCGGTCCAGTCTTCAGCAATCAACTTGCCATCGAGATACACGCGCACGCCATCGTCGGCGATTGCGCCGAAGCGATATTTACCACTCATGGTTGCGACGAGCTTGCCGGTCCAACGCGCAGAAAAATCATCGGCAGGAATGCCACTCGCAGGATTCGACATCCCCCAGTCAAAGTTCACTTCGCGATCGACGCGCGTCACGGCCGGCGCACCCGCGAGTGTCTTATTGGCAAAATACTCAGCTTTGAGACCACGCTCACCGTTAGGACCGCGCAAGGCGGAAGACGGCACGGGTACTGCGGAAACTTCTGTTAGCGCCGTGCCTAAGGCATACAAAACTTTCGTCTTCGAAGAAACGCGCTGACGAATCCCTGCAAGCGGTGTCGTTGCGCGTGATGGTTGGCCGTTGTAGTTACCCAGCAGCACCTGAACGTCATCGGCGTTTGGCCCAATGACGGCGATCGACTTTAGATCTTTGCGCAGCGGCAGTGTGTTGTTTTCGTTCTTCAAGAGAACTATTGATTCTCGTGCCGCCTCGAGTGCAAGTTGACGGTGTTCGGGTGAATCGTTTGCTGAGAATGGGATTTTTGAATAAGGCACTATCTCAGGTGGATCAAACATCCCGAGTCGAAAGCGGGCTTCGAACAATCGCTTTACGGCGCGATCGATCTCGGCTTCGGAGATCAATCCCTGCTTCACAGCATTCACGAGTGCTTTGTAACTATCGCCACATTCGAGATCGGTTCCTCTCTTGACCGCGAGTGCCGAAGCCTCTGCAGCGGTCTTCACGAAGTTATGCCGCTTGTAGATGTCATCGATCGCGCCACAATCGGAAACCACGTAGCCATCAAATCCCCACTCGCCGCGTAACATATCGCCGAGCAGATGTGTATTGGCGCAACACGGCTCACCGTTTGTCCGGTTGTAAGCGCACATCACGGACGCAGCACGAGCTTCCATGACAGTGGCGCGGAAAGCCGGCAAGTATGTCTCACGCAGATCACGTTCGGCTGCAGCCGCGTCAAAGCGATGGCGCTCAGGTTCCGGACCAGAATGAACAGCGTAGTGCTTCGGAGTTGAAACAACTTTCAGATACTTCGGATCATGACCTTGAAGTCCTTTAACAAATGCAACACCGAGGCGGCTCGTCAGGTATGGGTCTTCGCCGTAAGTCTCTTGTCCACGTCCCCAGCGTGGGTCGCGAAAGATATTGATGTTTGGCGACCAAAACGTCAGACCGTAAAACCGGTTGTAGTTACGGCGTCGCTGTGCTTCGTGATACTTGGCGCGTGCTTCGTCGGAGATCACAGTTGCCACGCGATTGACGAGCTGGGAATCGAACGTCGCTCCGAGTCCGATCGCCTGCGGGAAAACTGTTGCGACACCCGAGAATGCGACGCCATGCAGAGCCTCGTTCCACCAGTCGTACTGAGGAATGCCGAGCCGTGGAATTGCCGGGGCGGCATTCATCATCTGCGAGACTTTCTCCTCTAGGGTCATGCGCGAGATCAGATCATCAACGCGCTGTTCCAGCGGGAGCCTGGGATTGAGGTACGGCGCGCCAGGATCAGGCTTGGTTTCCTGAGTCGTTGCCGGAGAACCGCTGATGAACACACACAGCACGAGTGTGAGCAAACAAAAAGTCACGCGGAGAAGAGACATAAGTTGCTCCTGTGTTTAGCGCCAGCATGTTTTAACATAAACGAGAAACTCTATAATGCTACCTCTTTACGAAAAAGATCTCTCGCGCAAAGACGCAAAGACGCAAAGCGCTACCGCGTTTCTAACGGCTTTCTTTGCGCCTTTGCGCCTTTGCGCGAGACTCCTTCCGTTGGTTAAAAATTAGCGCGCCAGATTCTTCTCTCATGTGGTGGGAACGGATTGCATGGTGACGAGAATTCACCGCAAACCTGGTCCAATAAACATTGAAACTCACAAGGCACCTGGATTGCTTTTGTCCGGCTAGCTCTATCAATCCCGACTCGGAGCAGCCTAAATGCGAAATCTATCTCTGACGCTGGCGGCAATCGCGCTGCTACTCTCGTTCAATCTCTTACGCGCAGACGCGCAGACCAACGATCAAAATACACCACGCTTTGAGCTTGGTGGACAGTTGTATTACCTCGGTAATAGCGACATCAGTGATGGCGGCGCCGGCGGGCGCTTTACCTACAATTTCAATCGATACTTTGCCTTCGACTCCGAAGTGAATGCCTCTCTCTACGTAGGCGACGAAAGTATCGGAGTCAATGGCGCGCTAGTGTTTGCAGGAGTCAAAGCGGGCCGGCGCTTCAATAACGTTGGCGTGTTTGCAAAAGCACGACCCGGCTTCACTACAAGTTTTACTCGCCGTACTGGTCCCGGGTTCTTCGATTCCGAACGCGTGACAAAGCCTGCGTTCGACATCGGCGTGGTCCTCGAGTACTACCCGAGCAAGCGTAGTGTTGTCCGATTCGATGCTTCAGACGTCATCATTGGTTTTGGTGACGACCTGATTGAGCAGGTGCGCTGCCCTTGCCCGCGTCGTATCGGCACGACGAACAACTTATACCTCAGCATCGGTTACGGCTTTAGGTTTTAGATAATCTTCTGAATTACCGCGTCTTTGTGTTATAGCTGAATCGCTCTGGATTTTTGTTCCATCAAGGAAGCGACATGAAGAAAGCTGATCTCGCGCGCGGTGTGCGGTTGTTCGAAGAGTTTCTGCACGACCTACGTTATGGCCGGCGACTGCTGGCCAAGAATCCTGGCGTCAGTCTGATTGCGATCCTTACGCTCGCTCTGGGCATTGATCCGGCTACATTCGGCGCAGTGGCACTCGGTGTGATTCTCGCCACGCTACTCGCGTGCTACATTCCGGCAAGGCGTGCAACGAAAGTCGATCCGCTAGTCGCGTTGCGGTACGAGTAAGGATGACGAGATGCAACCGGTTATCGGACTGGATTTCGGCACAACTAACAGTGCCATCGCTGTCGCGGACGCAGGCAAAGAGGCGACGCTCGCACACTTCGGCAATGGCAGCGATACGACCGCCAGTTTCCGATCAATTCTGTACTTCCCGGTTAAGGATCGTTCTTCAACAGTCAAAGCTGAAACGAAAGCCGGTCCTGAAGCGATAAGTTCGTATCTTGATTCCGATACCAAGGGACGACTCATTCTTTCCATCAAATCGTATCTCGCGAGCCGGTTGTTCACATCCACACAGATCAACGGGCGCTTTTACACTCTTGAAGACCTGATCGCGATCATCCTGAGGCGTTTAAGAGAAACTGTTATTGAACAATTCGGTGTGGCGGCTACCAGCGTCGTGATCGGTCGGCCCGTCCGCTTTGCCGGCGCTGAAACTGAAGTGGACGAAACTCTGGCACTCAACCGGCTCAGATCGGCAGCCGATCTGGCCGGCTTTTCCGAAGTTACATTCGAACTCGAACCTGTCGCGGCCGCATATCAATATGAAACCCAACTGGATCACGACGAGTTAGTTTTGATCGGCGACTTTGGAGGTGGAACGAGTGACTTCACGCTCGCCCATCTTGGTCCAGGCAGAAAACGGACTGGTAGAAATCCCGTCGTCGGCACTTCGGGCGTAGCCATCGCAGGCGACACCTTTGACAGCAGGATCATGATGAACCTCGTGGCGCCAAAACTGGGTCTCGGCTCGCATTATGTTTCATTAGGCAAGGAGCTTCCCGTACCTGTTTGGCCGTACTCACAACTCTCGAGTTGGCATCGCACGTTTCTTCTCAAGGACCCGAAGACGATGCGCGTACTGCGTGAGGTCAAAAATCAGGCTTCTGAACCCGACAAGATAACGGCGTTGATTCAGATCATCTCTGAAAACTTAGGTTACGCTCTTTATCGTGCTGTTGAGAGCACGAAAGTTGGATTAACAGAAAACGAAGACGCCGGCTTCGTATTCGCGCACGGCTCTGTGAACATCGACGACACTCTCGAACGTTGGCGTTTCGAATCGTGGATTCAACCGGACATTCAAAGCATCGCAACGTGCGTTAAGAGCCTTTTTAGTCAACACAACGTCAACTACGGAGATATCGGCAGTGTATTCCTCACGGGAGGCTCTTCCTTCGTACCGTACGTGCGTCGCTTCTTTGCTAAAACATTCGGAAGTGACAAACTAAAAGGCGGTGAAGAGTTAACAACTGTCGCCAAGGGTCTCGCCCTCCGCGCTCTCGAGACTGGGTGATCGCCTTTTTTGCCTGATTCTAAACCTAACGGCATTTCTCCGGTCTAAGAACAGTAATGTTGCAGTCACAACGAAGTGATGCCGCTGAAATCGGCAGGGATGAAGGAGGAGAAATGAAAAGTAAACTGATTAAGGGATTTCTCGTATCGCTCTTTACTATCGGATTAATTTTTACTGGCGCAAGCTTCACGTGTGGGCAACCTTCACAAAGTCTCAGCGTAAGCAAATACGGAACTTTGTTGGAGATCTTCGATACAAACGGCAAAAGCCAGTTCGGCAAACTTAATGGTGACGGCTTCCAGATTACTTATCAGTTTAACGGGAAGACCATCTCTGCCTCTGCGATCGGAGAGGAGGCGACGGGATTAGTCACTGGAAGCATTAAGACTGTCGGACAAACTGCAACCGCAGTCACTACTACAAGCGATCAGGCATTGGAGATTACGACTTATCTCCGTCTGAATGAAAAAACGAAGAAGCTGATTATTCAGCGGAACTTCAAAAACCTCTCGAAGGAACCAGTGGTTGTACTGACCCTGCAAGAGTATGTTTCTCCAACACTGGTGATGAGCAACCAACTCAGCGGTGAGCCGGTCAGTGATAAACTAGTTGGGCTGATAAAAAATCAACTGGCGGCAACGATAAACCTGGGAGATTGCAAACCGGCAGAGTGCCCCAAGACGCCGCCTGCGTGTCCAATTCCGTGTCCACTGAAATTAAAATACGACATTTCGCGAGTGACCATCAGGCCTGGTCTCAGTGGTGACAAGCCGGAAACGGTGATACTTCCCTGGAACGGTAGCGTCAGTATAAGGCCCTCGAGCAAAACTAACGGAGTCTCCACAGTCTCCTATCTGGACGTTCCGATGTGAAGTGAGATAGGCTGAGCCCATAGTTCATGCCGTGAGCCACTCCGCGATTAATCGATCATGGTTGCTGCTGTTTCTTAGTCTTCTCTTTTTACGCGTCTCACTCGCGCAAACAAACTCCGGCGCACCATCGCTGAACGATCAGTACCGTCAGATACTGCGGTTGATGGCGCAACGGAACTACGAACAGGCTGTCGCGGAAAGCAAAACTCTTATCGAACGGTCCCCGAACTATCACAATTTTTATTTCGGGCTGGCTTTGGCTTCGAGCGAAGCAGGCCAGTCAGAATCGACACGCGTTTGGCTCGAATCATTGCTGGCCCGCACGCCGCCACAAACAATGGCTTACCTCGGTCTCGCTCTCGTCCGGCAATACCAACGGAATTACACCGACGCTACTGAGAACTACCAAAAGTATCTGCGTGCAGTTCCGGACGACGATCGCGTTGCCGAGCTGTTAGCCATTACCTATGCTATTCAGAAAAAAAGCGCTGAGGGTGAAACGTATTTCAAGTCGCTGCTCGCTTCACAACCCGATAACGTGGCCGGTCATCTCGGATTGGGAGTTCTTTACGCGCGGCTGGATCGGCGCACTGAAGCGCTGGTCGAACTCGATCGAGTTATCAATCTACAACCTCAAAATCTTGTTGCTTACTCTTACAAGGGGAACGTTTTGGCGAGGGATGGACGTTACCTCCAAGCCGTTGAGCCACTGCAAACCTGCCTGAATCTGCTGCAAGCTGACCCGAACGATTTGAGGGAGCCGATAGTGCTTAATCAAGCAGGTGACGTGTACCGGCAACTGGGTAACTATGCGCAAGCCGCAGAGGTCTTTGAGAGAGCTATCGTGCTGGCTCGAGCCGCCGACGATCTGCGCAGCGAAGAGACTGCACTGACTCAGCTTGCCTCGGTGCATTACCGCGAGAACAATTATCTTCAATCGATGGAGTATTCGCGTCGCGCGCTGGAGGTATCGAAAGCAATCACGTCGCGCAAGGCCAAGCTCGACACCTATCCGCAACGCCATATGGGCGCAATCGCCGACGTCTATTACAGGTTGGGCGATCTGGCAACAGCAGAACAGACTTATCTCGAGTCTCTGGCGCTTTCAATTGAGGCCAAAGATCAATTCAACAAATCCAGTGTGCTCAATGGTCTGGGCGATGTGTATATCGAGCAGGGCAAGTTGTCGCAGGCGATCTCGATTGAAGAGCAAGCGCTGGCGCTTGGCGAAAAAGGCGCAAACCTGCCGAATCAACTAGGCCCCTTGAACAGTTTGTCGGCGCTGTATCGACAAATGGGTGATACGCAAAAGTCACTCGTCTACGTGCAACGCGCGTTGAAACTGTTGGAAGGCCGGAGCAATCCGGTTTGGGAAGCTGAATCATTCAACAATCTCGGCCTCTTGTATCTCAAGTCCGGCGAGGTTGGGAAGGCGAAGTCAGCTTTTGAAAAAACGCTGGCAATTGATCAGAGGACGACAACGCCAAACACCATCTGGCAGGCGCATGCCGGTTTAGGCGATGCCTACGCACAACTGGGTGAACTCGATCAGGCCGGCGAACATTACAAAAAGGCCATCGAAACTATCGAAATGGTGCGCGCCAAACTCGGCGGCGAAGAAGATAAGTCAGGGTTCTTCCAGGATAAAGTTGAGGTTTACAAAAAACAGATCGCGCTTCTACTCAATCCGCGTTTTAAAAACACAAACACTGCAGAAGCTTTCCGTTACTCCGAACGTACACGCGCTCGTGCTTTTCTCGATCTCATGGCCGAAGCCAGAGTTGTGGTGGAACAGAACATTCCCGCCGACCTATCGAAACGCCAGTTGGAGTTGCAGCAGCGCATCTCACAATTGACTACCCAATTGATCAAGGAACGTTCCGCAGAATCAAGTAAGCAGGACAAAACGACGATCGTGGAATTGGAAAGGGGATTGAGCGAGGCTGATACGGAGTTGTCGAACTGGTTGCGCGAACTGCGCCGGCGTAACCCGCGCTATGCTGCATTGAAGTATCCGGAACCGATCACGCTCGCGACGATCCAGCGGATGCTCGATGACCAGACAACCCTGTTGAGTTATTCACTTGGGGAAACAGAATCGTTTCTATTCGCCGTTACGCGCAACGACTTTCAAGTGAAACGTCTGCCATCCGAGGCAGCGCTGCGTCAAAGTGTAACGAGGTTTTTGACAGCAATTACCGACAAGAACAATCCTGACACGATGGAATATCGTCGCCAGGCAGTCCGACTGTCGCAGCAATTGCTACAGCCGGTCAGCGGGATGCTTACAGGCAATAAGCTGTTGATCGTGCCCGACGGAGCCCTGCATCGTTTACCATTTGAAGCTCTGTTGATGCCCGCAACAACCGCACAAGGCGATTTGCGACGTCTTCCCTATTTGATCAGACGCTTCGCTATCAGCTATGCGCCGTCAGCGAGCGTGTTGGCGGAGTTACTTAGCGAGCAACGACCAAAGGCCCCTAAGAAATTCATCGCGTTCGGTGACCCCGTTTATGAACAACGTGCCGAAGGTTTGATCGTTTCCACCTTGCGAACCGCAGGCACAACGCGACTCAACTTTCAGCCGCTTCCTTACAGTCGTGAGGAAATAACCGGTATTGCCAAACTATTTGCCGACAACGATCGCGAACTCTTTTTCGGCGAAGAGGCGTCTGAGGAGAACGTCAAAGCTTCGGAACGATTGAAGCAATACCAGATAGTCCATTTTTCAACACATGGTTACGTCAACGAAGTACGACCACGGTTTTCAGGACTCGTTCTATCGCTGCCACCAGCAGCAGCAAACGCAGCATCGGAAGACGGGCTGTTGTCCTCGTACGAGATTTTCAACTTGAAGTTGAATGCGGATCTCGTCGTGCTCTCCGCCTGCGAGACCGGATTGGGCAAAGAGGTTAAAGGCGAAGGTTTGATGAGCTTGACACGCGCGTTTATGTACGCCGGCACGCCTTCGGTCGTGGTAAGTTTGTGGAATGTTAACGACGAGAGCGCGGCCGACCTGATGATTCGTTTTTACCGCAATTTGAAAACAGGAATGAGTAAAGGGGAGGCACTCCGGCAGGCGCAGTTAGAAACGATTCGCGACAATGGTTTTCCGTTTTTCTGGGCGCCCTTT
>Ga0068859_100005899_pt1 | contig 12433 bp, 11 predicted proteins | sample KBSSwiS22_FD_66585 | JGI IMG/M metagenome (GOLD analysis project Ga0068859, IMG submission 66585) | Switchgrass rhizosphere microbial communities from Kellogg Biological Station, Michigan, USA - KBS Switchgrass S2-2 | ecosystem: Host-associated > Plants > Roots > Rhizosphere > Soil ... | reverse complement strand
TGGAACCGGATTCTTCGCCAGGTGCGTTAGCCGGAGCAGACATGAAAACGCTGATCAAGCTCCTTGTCGCGGCGGCGATCGTCTTTGCGAGCTGGAAGTGCGGGAACGCGTACTTGAAATTTTACAGGCTGAAGGATGCTGCGCAGGACGCGGCGTTGTTTGGCGCCTCGAAATCTGAAGCCCAGATTCGGAACACCATCGCTGAGGTCGCCAACGAGCTGAATCTACCTCTCGACTCCGACAGGATCGCCGTCCGGCGCGAGCCGAACCATACCTATGTCACCACCTCGTACGTCGAAAGAATCGAGGTCCTTCCCAGCTTTTTTTATCCGTGGGAATTCAAGCTCGATATCGACGTCCTGACGATGACGCCGCCGAGGGACGCGCAGTTACCAGATAAGTAGGCGTTCTACTTGTTGGCCATCCGCTGCTCGGGCTGCGACGCCGGCTGCTGCTGCTGTTGCTGCTGCTGCGGGTCGAGCTGGCGCGGGCGGTGAAGCAGAATCTTGTCGTCGCGATCGCGCTGGTCGAGCTCGCGCACGAACTCGAGTGTGCCGCGGAGCGACCCGATCGTCGACTCGAGCGAGTTCTCGACTTCGCGCCGCTTCATCTTCATCCCGTCAATCTCCCGCTGCACGTCTTCCAGGCGCGCCTGGGTTTTCTGCAACAGCAGATCGGAACGGCCTTCCGCTTCGCGCACGATCTGGCGCGCCTGCGCGTCGGCGTTGGCGCGGATGTCGTCGGAGACTCTCTGCGCCGTCACCAGCGTGTTGCGCAGATCGCGCTCGTGCTCGCGGTGCTGCTCGAGCAGCGCCTCCATCTTCGCCACCTCCTGGCGGAGCGTGTCGACTTCGCGCAGCGCGTGTTCGTAGTCGTCGGCCACTTCGGCCATCAGCGCCGCAACCTCGGCGCGATCGAAGCCGCGGAACACGTTGCGGAACCGAACCTGTCGTAGATCGAGAGGACTGACTTTCATACGCCGGTCTCCAGCGGGAGCCGTGGCAACGTTCGATCGGGAGAGATCCGGATCAAACATGACGGTTCCCAAAGATGGCCGTGCCGAGCCTGACAATCGTGGCTCCTTCCTGCACGGCAATTTCGAAATCGTGGCTCATCCCCATGGATAATTCCCGCACCAAGCCCGGCTCGAGACCTTCGTTGAGCAGTGTATCGCGAAGGTCGCGCAGTCTGGCGAAATACGGTCGTGCTTTTTCGGGGTCGTCGAAATACGGCGGAATCGTCATCAATCCGACGAGACGGGCCGAACGGCAGTTCGAGCCGGCTCTGACGATGTCCATCGCGCCGGCAGGAGGAATGCCGTGCTTGGTGGCTTCGCCCGCAAGATCCACCTGCACGAGCAGTTCGGGTCGGGCCGACGCTTCGGCTGCCGCGGTATCTATCAGCTGCAGCAGCTTCAGGCTGTCGACCGAATGAATGACGCTGAAGGCCGTTGCCGTCTTGCGAGCCTTGTTCGACTGCAACGTGCCGATCAGGTGCCATCTGATCTTAAGGTCGGCCGATCCATCCATTTTCTGTAGGGCTTCCTGCACGCGGTTCTCGCCGAACTCGGTCTGGCCCGCAGCGGCAGCGGCCCGGACATGGTCCAGGCCGAACGTTTTCGACACGGCGAGGAGGCGCACGTCACTTGCCTGCCGGCCTGCTTTGATGGCCGCTGCGGCCACCCGCTGGCGGACCGCGGTCAATCGCTGCGCGATGTCGCTCTCAAGGTCGGTGTGAGGGTCGGGCATGAAAAGGAAAGGCCGGGCTATTCACCCGGCCTGTGTCGGTAGAGGGCCTGCGCGCCCTGAGCCAGAAGCGGAGGCTTACTTCAGCATCGGCTTGAGCGCCTCGTACGTCGTCTTGGCCTCGGCCGCGTTCTTTCCGGACGGCTGCAGCTTCAGATACGTATCGAACTCCGCCGCGGCTTCGGGCAGCTTGCCGAGATTCAGGAACACCTTCCCGAGCATGAAGTGCGCGTCGGCGTGATTCGCGTCCGCCTTGATGGCGCCTTCGAACGCACCCTGCGCTTCGGGGAACTTGTTCGCATTCCAGAGGCCGACGCCCGCGCTGTACAGCGAATCAGCGCTGCCGCCGCCGGCAGCCGACGAGCTGAGCTCAGCCGCTTTGGCCGCTGCCGCCGCCGCAAGGTCCATTTTGCGCTGCGCGGTGTAGAGCGCCGCGAGCGCGTTGTAGGCCTCGGGATACGCGGGCCGCAGCTCGATGGCTTTCTTGAACGCCGCTTCAGACGCATCGGCATTCTTCAGCTGGTTCTGCGACACGCCAATGTTGTAGTAGCAATCGGCGCATGTCGGCATCGCGTTCGCGGCACTCGTGAACGCCTCGACCGCGCCCTGATGATTACCCGAGTTGGCCGCCGCGACCCCGTCGTCGAAGAACTTCTTGATGGCCTGGTTCTGCTTGGCCTGTTCTTCGCTTACGCGGGCCTTTGCCGACAGCGTGAAGTTGAGCGAGGTGAAGTTGCCGAGGCGCACCGCGGCGCGGGCTTCGTCGGTTCCGACCTTCTCCTTCGTCGCCACGACCAGGTAATTACCGGACTTCGGCAGCGTGCCGATGATGTAATTGCCGTTCTTGTCGGTCTTGGCTTCCCACTTCTGGCCGCCACTGTCTGGAATTGCCGACACGACAATCGAGGCGCCCTCGACCGCTTTCCCCGCGTCATCAACGACTTTGCCCTGAACTCGCCCGGTTTGGGCGAACGCAGGCGCCGAGAGCACCAGAATGGCGATGGCCGTCGAGAGACCGGTCAGCATCCGCCGGCCGAAATTTCCGGAAAACATATCAATCCTCCAAAAAAGGCGCTGCAAATCTTACAGGTGTAGATCCGAGAAAGACCAGTATTAGTTTACACGAAAGGCTTTACGTGCTCTATCGTCCCGCAAAAAAGCTGCGAATGTCATCCAAATCGCGGGTAATCACCGCCGGCGGGAGCGACTTCAGAAAGCGCCGCCCGTAGCCCATCGTCTGGAGCCGCGGATCGAGGATCGCCAGCACGCCTCGATCGTCGCGATGACGAATCAGCCGGCCCAGACCCTGCAGCAACGTGAGGATCGCGAGCGGCACCTGGTAATCGCCGAACGGTTGACCGCCGCGTTCGGCCACCGCTTCGATTCTGGCGGCGGTGATCGGATCGCCGGGCGACGCAAACGGCAGCTTGTCGATGATGACGCAGCTGAGCGCTTCGCCCATCACGTCCACGCCCTGCCAGAAGCTCGACGTGGCCATCAGCACGGCGTTCGGCGTCGTGCGGAATTGCTGCAACAGAATCGATCGCGGCGCCGTTCCCTGCACCAGCACCGGATATTCGAGCTCGATTTGCGCGATCGCCTGAACCGCCCGCATCGCCGCGTAGCTCGTGAACAACACGAACGCGCGTCCCCGGCTCTGCTCGAGGATGTTGATAATTTCCCGGCTTGCCGCCGTCGTGAACTCCAGCGACCGCGGATCGGGCATTCGCTTCGGAAGGTAGAGGATTGCCTGCCGCTTGTAGTCGAACTCCGAGGTCAGCTGAAGGAACCGCGTCGCACCTGCTTTGTCGAGCCCGAGGCGGCTGCGGATGTAGTCGAACGATCCCTCGACCGTGAGGGTCGCGGATGTGAGGACGGTCGCCTGCATACGATCGAACAGCACGTCACGGACGATGGCCGACACATCGATGGGCGCCGCGCGAAGAAAGAGCCCGCGGCCCCGCGTCTCGAGAAAATACACATAGTCGCTGTCGCCCGCCTTCATGACGAACCGAAGGTCGTCGCGAATTTCGCCGGCGCGACGACCCAGGCTGGCGAGATCCTGCTTCGGCGGCTGGGTCGGCGAACGCTCCGGATCTGCGGGAGGAGGCTTGATCAACCCGACTGTCGCTTCGAGGTTGTCGAGCGTTCCCATCAAGGCCGCCGCGTCCTCATACAAGGGCTCGAGCGCTCCGGCCGTGAGTCGCAGACGGTTCTCCGACGGCTGCAGTGGGCGAGTGGGAATGTGCGTTGAGAGATTGTCGAAAAATCTTCGCGCACGTTCGCGAACGTACTCCAGAATCGCGCCGAGCTCGTCCGCCTTATCCGCTGCGAGTCCCGCGCCGACCAGGCGTTCGCCGTCGCGGACCAGATCGTCGAACCGATAATTGCTGACCGAGATACCGAAATACTGCGTCGCCACGTCCTCGAACTGATGAGCTTCGTCGACGATCGCGTAGTGGCATTCGGGTATCACTTCGCCATAGGCGCTTTGCCGCACTGCCGCGTCGGCGCACAACAGATGATGATTCACCACGACCAGCTGCGACTCGGCGGCGCGCTGCCGCATCTTCGTGACGAAACATTCCTGATAGCGCGGACAGTCGGTGCCGATGCAGTTTTCTGACGTGGCGGAGATTTGGCTCCAGAACGGCAGGTCCTCCGGCAGGTCGGCGACTTCCGCGCGATCGCCCGTCTCGGTTCCGGCGGCCCACTGCTCGATGATTGGCAGAAACACCTGTGCGGCCGATTCGCCGAAGAGTCCCGCTTCCTGGCGGGTCGAATCTCTGAACGCGTCGAAGCGATGAAGGCAGAGAAAATTTCCGCGGCCCTTCATGTAGGCGGCGGTGAACGGCACGCCCAGTGCGTCGCGCAGAATCGCGAGGTCCTTGAAGTAAATCTGCTCTTGAAGGTTTTTTGTCCCGGTCGACAGGAGAACCCGTTTGCCGCTCAGGATGGCCGGCACCAGGTACGCGAGCGTTTTCCCGGTGCCTGTCCCGGCTTCGACCAGCAGGACACCGCCGCCCTGAAGCGTCTCGGCGACGGCTTCGGCCATGTCGCGCTGGCCGGAACGGCTCTCAAAGGCCGGCAGCGCCTGCGCCAGCGTCCCGCCATTGGCGAATACGTCGGCGACGCGGGCGGTCAGACCGCGTAAAGCGGGAACTTCCGGCACAGCTTTTCAACTTCGGTCTTCACCATGCCGAGCGCGGAATCGTCCTCATGCGACTTCAGCGCGCGCGCGATCAGCTCGCCGATGAGATCCATTTCGCGCTCGCCCATGCCGCGGCTGGTGACCGCGGGTGTGCCGACGCGAATACCGCTCGCCGTCATCGGCGGATTCGGGTCGAAGGGGATCGCGTTTTTGTTCACTGTGATCGCGGCCTTCCCGAGCGCCGCTTCGGCGGCTTTGCCCGTGATGCCGCGCGAGAAGACGTCGACGAGTATCAAGTGATTGTCGGTGCCGCCGCTCACCAGTCGGAACCCCTCGGCCGTGAGCGACGTCGCCAGCCTGGCCGCATTTTTCACGATCTGTTTCTGGTAATCGACAAACGCCGGCTCTGCCGCTTCTTTGAAGCACACGGCCTTGGCGGCGATGATGTGCATCAGCGGTCCACCCTGGATTCCGGGGAACACCGATTTATCCAGCTCCTTGGCATACTGCTCGCGGCACAGCACCATGCCGCCTCGTGGGCCGCGCAGAGTCTTGTGCGTGGTCGTTGTGACGAAGTCCGAGTGCGGGACGGGGCTAGGATGCTGTCCGGCCGCAACAAGGCCCGCGACGTGCGCCATGTCGGTGACCATCGGCGCGCCGATTTTCTTCGCGACAGCGCCGATGCGCGCGAAGTCTATGACGCGAGGATAGGCGCTCGCGCCCACCATGATCATCTTGGGCCGGCGCTCTTCGGCCAGCTTCTCGAGCTCGTCGTAATCGATCCGCTCATCTTCTTTGCGAACGCCGTACGGAACGATCGAGTACAGCTTGCCGGAGAAATTCAACGGATGGCCGTGCGTCAGATGCCCGCCGTGCGCCAGATTCATTCCGAGCACCATGTCGCCGGGCTTCAGCAGCGCGAAATAGACGGCCATGTTGGCCTGAGCGCCCGAATGAGGCTGCACGTTGGCGTGCTCGGCGCCAAACAGCGCCTTCGCGCGGTTGATCGCAAGTGTTTCGACGACATCGACGTACTCGCAACCGCCGTAGTAGCGCTTGCCTGGGTAGCCTTCGGCATACTTGTTGGTCAGCACCGTGCCGGCGGCTTCGAGCACTGCCTGACTGACAAAATTCTCGGAGGCAATCAGCTCGAGCCCGTCGTTCTGCCGATGCAGTTCGTTTCGAATGGCCTGCGCGATTTCGGGGTCTGCTTCAGCGACCGTGCGCGAACGTGTCGGGATATCTGCTTTCGTCGTCATGAACGTTCAATCTCCGCGATTTGATCGAGGCGCTTCTGGTGGCGGCCCCCGTCGTACGGCGTATCCAGCCACGTCGTGAGAATCTCGTAGGCCAGCCCGAAGGCGACAATGCGGCCGCCCATCGAGAGGACGTTCGCGTCGTTATGCTGCCGCGACAAGCGCGCGGTATATAGATCGTTGCACAGCGCGGCGCGGACGCCACGGACTTTATTTGCGGCGATCTGCTCACCCTGGCCGCTGCCGCCGAGGACGATGCCGCGATCGGCTTTGCCGGCGACCACTGCGCGCCCAACCGACGCGCAGATAGGCGGATAGTCCACAGGCTCTTCGCTGTTCGTGCCGTGGTCGTCCACGTGGTGTCCGAGCTTGGCGAGGATCTCTTTGAGATGTTCTTTCAGTTGAAACCCGGCGTGGTCGGCGCCAATCGCGATGCGCATTGGGGGATGATATAGCAGATGGAAGCCACCGTTACAGCCTCGCCCCGCGGCGAGGAGCGGATCCGAAACGGGCATCTCTGGATCTATCGCACCGACATCGCCAACTCGAACGCGGCCGCCGGCGACGTGGTACGAGTCGTCGCGCAGGGCGGCCGGTTTCTGGCGCGCGCTCTCTTCAGTGACCAATCGCAGATCACGCTGCGCGTGGTGACGCAGCGCGATGTGCCTGTCGACAAGGAGTTCTGGCGTGCACGGCTGAATCAGGCGCTGTCGTTTCGCGCCAGTCTCGGCATCGATGCGACGGCCTATCGCCTGGTGCATGGCGAAGGTGATCTGATTCCATCCTTCGTCGTCGACCGCTATGGCGATTATCTCGTCGTACAGGCGTTGTCCCAGGCCACCGATCGCCTGCTTCCGGACTTCACCGCGCTGCTCGTCGAGATGGCGAATCCACTCGGCATCCTTGCCCGAAACGATCCGCGCGTCCGACTGCTGGAGGGGCTCGAGCAGAAGGTCGATCTGCTGCATGGCGTCGTGCCGGATACGATTGGTGTCCGCGAGGGAAAGATCGAGTACGACATCGATCCCTACCACGGCCAGAAAACGGGTGCGTTTCTCGACCAGCGCGAGAACCGTCAGGCGGCCGCGCGGTATGTGAGCGGCCGCGTGCTCGATTGTTTCAGCTATGCGGGCGGCTTCGCCCTTCAGCTTGCGCCTCGAGCGAGTGAGCTGACAGCGCTCGACATCTCGGAGGACGCGACGGCCGCGCTGGCGCGCAATGCGGAACGAAACCACCTGCGTAACATCAGCGCCAGGACGACGAACGTGTTCGACGAGCTTCGCGCGCTCGAAAAGATCGGGGAAAAGTACGACGTGATCGTGCTCGACCCGCCGGCGTTTGCGAAGAGCAAGGCCGCGATCCCAAAGGCGCTTTCCGGCTACAAGGAAATCAATCTGCGCGCCTTGAAGCTGCTGAACCCTGGAGGGTTTCTCATCACCTGCAGCTGCTCGTATCACGTGAACGAAGCGTCGTTCGCGGAAGTGATTTTCGATGCCGCACTCGATGCGCGAACGGAAGTGAGCGTGGTGGAGAAGCGGATGCAGGGCAGAGATCATCCGGTCGTGCTCGGGATGCCGGAAACGTACTACTTGAAGTGCTTCATTCTGAGGAAGCTGGCGTAGGGGGGCTTTGGGCTTTAGGCTTTAGGCTTTGGGCTCTTGACCAGATCCTTTCTGAAACAGCGAATGACCTCGACCTCTTCGAAGCCGAGCGCCTGATGCGCCGCCGCGCTGGCGTCGTTGTCGACAAGCGTGTCGGACGCGAATTCCGTGCAGCCTTGCCCGCGCGCCCACTCTTCGGCAGCGGCTAACAACGCGCGGCCGACGCCCTGCCGGCGTGCACTCGGTACGACGAACCAGCCTTCGAGAAAGCCAACCCTGTCGGTCGAGCACCCTTCGGCATAGGGCCGGATGTTGAGCTCGGCAAAACCGACGATGCGTGTGTGGCTCCCGTTCTCGTCGGTGCGTGCCGCGACCAGCACCGCGAGTGGATTCTTCAAGTCGCCTTTCAGAAACCGGGCCACCTCGTCAGAGAGGTCGCCGTTGACATCCTCAGGCCAAAGCGCTCGCCGCATCTCGAGCCAGGCGGCTTTGTCGCTTTCGGTGACATGACGAACGGCAAGCCGCGACTGGTTCATCATCCCGTCCGCTCACCGCCCTCAGGTCCGTAAAAGAGCACCCACGTCGCAAAGTCTTTGCTGAAATCCTCGAAGCGGTGTTCCACGCCGGCCGGCGCGAAGAGAAAATCCCCAGGCCCAAACGCCTCGCGCCCTCGATCGCTGACAAAAACTCCGCGGCCGGAGATCACGATGTAAGCCTCATCGCGGGTATGCGGCATCTGCGGATCGCGATCCACCGGTGCGTAGATCTCGACGGAAAGGGTGCCGTGGCGGAACGCCTCGTTGAACCGGCGGCCCTCGGCTGCGGGAACCGATCGAAGCGCATCCTGTGCCGCGATGCGTCTCGCCAAATCAAAGCGGTCCATTTTCGCGAATCTTACCCGACACGCCCTAGGCCCGAAGCTCGAAGCCTGAAGCCCGAAGCCTGAAGCCATGTCCCCGGCGCGCGAAGGCTGTTATAGTTAGGACCATACCGCCAGGGGTATCCCGCTGAGAAAGAGCGGCGATTGAGACACAACCCTTGGAACCTGATCCGGTTGACACCGGCGAAGGGAGCGCGGTCCTGCTCAAGTTCCGCACCACCTTTCGCCCGCAAGAGTGTACGAAGGAGCCCCACATGTCGATCCAGGATACGCACCCGAATTCGCGCAAGGTCTATGTTGGCCGCCACAACGTGCCGATGCGCGAGGTCGCGCTGTCGGGCGGAGAGCCGCCGCTGCTGCTGTACGACACCAGCGGTCCGCAAGGGCACGACGTGCGCGAAGGGCTGCCGCCGCTGCGGCGCGACTGGATCGTCGGGCGCGGCGACGTCGAGTCGGTTCCCCGCACGTATATTCCCGATTCCAAACGGCGGGCCGAGCTGCCAAGGACGTTGTTCCGTGCGGTGCTTCGCGGGAACAACACCTCCACGCAGCTGCACTACGCGCGCAAGAACATCATCACGCCGGAAATGGAATTTATTGCGGCGCGCGAGGGCTTCGACGCCGAGTTCGTCCGTTCCGAGGTGGCGCGCGGCCGCGCCATCATTCCCGCGAACATCAATCATCCCGAGCTCGAGCCGATGATCATCGGCCGCAACTTTCTGGTGAAGATCAACGCCAACATCGGCAACTCCGCTGTCAGCTCATCGATCGAGGAAGAAGTCGAGAAACTGCGGTGGTCGATCCTATGGGGCGCGGACACGGTGATGGACCTCTCGACCGGCAAAGACATTCACGAAACGCGCGAGTGGATTGTGCGGAACTCGCCAGTGCCGATCGGCACCGTGCCGATTTATCAGGCGCTCGAAAAAGTGGGCGGCCGGCCGGAAGATCTCACGTGGGAGATTTATCGCGACACGCTGATCGAACAGGCCGAACAGGGCGTCGACTACTTCACGGTGCACGCCGGAGTACTGCTGCGTTACATCCCCATGACCGCGAAGCGCGTCACCGGCATCGTCTCGCGCGGCGGATCAATCATGGCGAAGTGGTGTCTCGCGCATCACCAGGAGAACTTCACCTACACGCATTTCCGCGAGATCTGCGAGATCATGAAAGCCTACGACGTCTCGTTCTCGCTCGGCGACGGCCTGCGGCCCGGATCGATCGCCGACGCAAACGATCAGCCCCAGTTCGCCGAGCTCGAGACGCAGGGCGAGCTGACGCGGATTGCGTGGGAATACGACGTCCAGGTGATGAACGAGGGCCCCGGCCATGTGCCGATGCATCTGATCCGCGAGAACATGGAAAAACAGCTGAAGTGGTGCGACGAAGCGCCGTTCTACACGCTGGGTCCGCTCACCACCGATATCGCGCCGGGTTACGACCACATCACGTCGGCGATCGGCGCGGCCATGATCGGTTGGTATGGCACGGCGATGCTGTGCTACGTGACGCCGAAAGAGCACCTTGGGCTGCCGAACAAGGACGACGTCAAAGCCGGTGTCATCGCCTACAAGATCGCCGCGCATGCGGCGGACCTGGCGAAAGGCCATCCGCGGGCGCAGGCGTGGGATGACGCGCTGTCGAAGGCGAGGTTCGAGTTCCGCTGGGACGATCAGTTCAACCTGTCGCTCGATCCAGTCACCGCGCGCGCCTATCACGACGAGACGCTCCCGGCCGACGGCGCGAAGCTCGCGCACTTCTGCTCGATGTGCGGCCCGAAATTCTGCAGCATGGAGCTGACGCAGCAGGTTCGTGACTACGCGGCCAATCAGGGCATTGCGGAAGCGGATGCGTTGCAGTCGGGAATGAAAGAAAAATCCGAAGAGTTCCGGCAGAAGAAGGAAATCTACGTCGCCAAGCCGGTGTAGCTATCGGAGCTACCGGAGCGGCACCGCGGGCGCGGGGACGATCTGAATCACGGACGGGAAGCGCGCGGGCGTTCCGTTCCTGTGCGGGTTCAAGTAACCAGCGCTTCCATTCCACGTGTAGTCCTTGATGGTCACGCCGGGAGGAAACGCCATCGTCTCTTCCCGAAAGCGCCCGATCTCGAACACGTGTGTCGCCGGCGCATCGAATACAAGCGTACCGCGCACCTTCAGTACCGTCTGGTAATACTTCACGAGCTCGGGAAATTTCGCTTCCGATCCGTACAAGTAGTAGCGCTGTCCCTGCCCGGCGTCGTACGACGCGATGAACTGCGCACTCGGGTAGATCGGGAACCCGACCACCGCCTCGTTCGGCGTGTTTTCCGGGGCTGCAGAGGCCGCTGCAGGCGGCGCAGGCGCTGGGGACGGCGGCACGGTCTGGCCCGGGGCGGCGGGGCCCGGCTGGGCCGGTCCGGGCTTTGCCGGAGTGTTTCGCCCGGGGAATGGTTGAGGAACCTGTGCCGTCACAGACGGCTCACCGCCCAGGGCGAGCAGAATCAGAGCTATTCCTAAACGTCGCCCAATCCGTGGCATCCTGCTTCATTATATGCAGTACGATTAGTGAAACCCTCTAACCGCTGTAGACGTCTTAACTCATATGAATAACTCTCTAAAAACTGTCCTGCTGCTCGGCCTCCTCAGCGGCCTTCTGCTTGCGCTGGGCGAGTTTCTCGGAGGCGCGCAGGGTCTCGTCACGGCGTTCCTGTTCGCCGGCGTCATGAACTTTGTGTCGTACTGGTGGTCGGACAAGATCGTCCTGAAGATGTATCGCGCTCAGGAAGTTGGGCCCGAGCACCGCCTGTCGATTATCGTGCGCCGGCTTGCCACGCAGGCGGGCTTGCCGATGCCGAAGGTGTACATCATTCCCGACCCGTCACCGAACGCGTTCGCGACCGGCCGTAATCCGAGTCATGCCGCGGTCGCCGCCACCGAAGGCGTTCTGCGTCTGATGACGGATCACGAGCTCGAAGGGGTGATTGCGCACGAACTGGCGCACGTCAAACATCGCGACATTCTCATCAGCTCGGTGGCAGCCACGGTCGCCGCCGCGATCATGATGGTGGCGCGGATGGCGCAGTTTGCGGCGTTCTTCGGCGGCGGCGGCGGCAGGAGTGACGAACGCGGAGGCTCGAATCCATTTGCCTTGCTGGCGACGATCATCGTCGCGCCGATCGCCGCGATGCTCGTGCAGGCGGCGATTTCGCGCTCGCGCGAGTTCGATGCGGACGCCGGCGGAGCGAAGATCGCCGGTAATCCTTACGGACTCGCCGACGCTCTCCGCAAGCTCGAAAGCGCGTCGAAGCAGATCCCGCTCGACGCCAATCCGGCGACGGCGCACATGTTCATCATCAAACCGTTTTCTGCTGGCGGTCTGATGAACATGTTCAGCACGCATCCGCCGACTGAGCAGCGGATTGCGAAGCTGATGAACCTGAGATAATCGTCCATCGTCCATCGTCGATCGTCGATCGTCCAGCGTCGGAACAAAGAAGGCCGGCATCTGAATGCAGATGACCGGCCTTTCGCTTTCTCCAGCTCCGGGCTTCCAGTTACCAGCGTCGAGTTCGCACCTCTCGCATCCCCTCCGCATCCGCGTCCAGCGACGCTATGGCGGACAAGCCTCTCGCACCTTGTTTCTATTGACCTGCCGCGAACCGGCGTGCTATACCGCAGGGCACCATTACATCTCTCCAGTAAGGGCAATCGAGTGCGGAGCGCGATCGCTGCTTCCCGTGAGAGGGTTCTTCGTCACTGGAGGTCCGAATGCGCAGCGTTGTTTCTCTCGGTCTATCGATCAGTCTCTTCATTTTT
>Ga0068859_100005897_pt1 | contig 12434 bp, 8 predicted proteins | sample KBSSwiS22_FD_66585 | JGI IMG/M metagenome (GOLD analysis project Ga0068859, IMG submission 66585) | Switchgrass rhizosphere microbial communities from Kellogg Biological Station, Michigan, USA - KBS Switchgrass S2-2 | ecosystem: Host-associated > Plants > Roots > Rhizosphere > Soil ... | reverse complement strand
CGGGGGACTTTTCAGCAGTTGGTTTTGGGTAAACAACTTTTTTTGGTGACACAAAATCTAAAAGCGATTGTTTGCAGGACTACATAAACTTAAAAAACTTAACCCCCTGTAGTGCTTAAAGATTTGGGAATGTAAAAACTGTCAGTTGTTTAACAGCATATCCGGGAAATATGACAATAGCTTTTTACAAAGTGCTGCTTAAAAAGTTAAAATTTATTTTTTTACCGGTCACATTAATGGTTAAAAGGCAAATATGGCATTCAGATAAAATTTAATATGGTGTATTTTATCGCTGTAAATTAACTGGTTAAGTAGTAAATTGCAGCAACTTTATAACCGTATGTGGAGTATTTGTAAAAAAGAACTGCAACAATTTTTCAGCAACCTTACCGGCTATATCGCCATTATTTTGTTTTTGCTGGTAAATGGCCTGTTCCTGTTTGTATTAAAAGACAGCAATATTTTTGATTTTGGCTATGCTACTTTAGACAAATTTTTTGAACTGGCTCCATGGATATTGCTTTTCCTGGTACCGGCCATTACCATGCGTACCCTTTCCGATGAATTTAAAGGCGGCACTTTTGAAATTTTGCAAACCAAACCACTTACCAAATGGCAGATAGTTTTAGGTAAATATTGTTCCGTTTTGATTGTTTTGTTATTTGTTATCGTGCCCACTTTCATTTACGTGGTTACCATAAAAAAATTTAGTGCACTCGGCGGTATAGATGGCGGCGGTATTACCGGAAGTTATATTGGCCTGTTTTTTTTAGCCGCTGTTTTTGCAGCTATTAGCTTATGCTGCAGTGGCTTTACCAGTAATGCGGTGGTGGCTTTTTTAATAAGCGTTTTTGGTTGCCTGGTTTTATACTTTGGCTTCAGCGCATTGAGTAAATTATCCTTTTTTGAAAATGGTCCGGATTATTATATTGAAATGCTGGGTATAGATTTTCATTACCGCAGCATCAGCCGTGGTGTACTGGATAGCAGGGATGTGATCTATTTTGGCAGCATCATCTTTCTTTTTTTATTGATCACTGTAAAAAACCTCCGTAAAAAATAGATGAACGTATTAAAGAAGATATGGAAAAGTAAATTTTGGTTACCCATAGTCGTTATATTACTGGCGGGTATCAACTGGCTGGCATCGGTATATCATACCAGGATAGATTTTACCAATGAAAAAAGATTCACTTTATCCAGGCCTACCAAAAAAATATTAAGAAGTGTAGATGATGTGGTGCAGGTGGATGTTTTTTTGAAAGGAGAATTTCCCAGCGGGTTTAAAAAATTGGCCAACAGCGCTAACGAAATACTAAGTGAATTTAAAGAAGTTGCAGGTAGCAAATTGCAGTATAATTTCATCAGCCCTGATGAGGAGATGGAAGGAACAAGTGTAAAATGGGGAGATACTTTAACTGCGTTGGGGTTGTATCCCATCAATTTAAAATCGCAGTTAAAAGCAGGGGAACAGCAGCAGCTATTATATCCTGTTGCCTTAGTGCATTACAAGGAAAAAGTAATGCCGGTGGCATTGTACAACGGATCATCAAAAGCCATTACTTTCAGTGAAATAAATAGTGCAGAGGCAATGATGGAATTTAAATTTGCCGATGCTATCAACAAACTAACACAAACTGACAAACCCATGGTGGCTTATTCCACCGGCAATGGAGAACCTGGCGATGTAAGAAGCTATGACCTGGCCAATAATGTGTTGTTAAAGGATTACAATCTCAAAACAATTAACCTTAACTCACAGCCAGCCATACCCGATACGTTTAAACTGCTGGTGATAGTAAAACCAACACAAAAATTTAGCGACCTGGAAAAATTAAAGATCGATCAGTTTGTAATGCGGGGCGGAAAATTGCTGTTATTTGTTGATAAACTGGAAGCAGAACTGGACAGTTTAAAAAGCATGAATAACCAGGTAGTGGCTTATGACCGCGGTTTGCAATTAGACGACCTGCTGTTTAAATACGGCGCAAGGATCAACAACGATTTGGTAATGGACCTGCAATGTGATTATTTACCTTTTGTTACCAACGGAAGCCAGCAAATGGAATACCTGCGCTGGAATTATTTTCCTTTGTTCGAATCAAAATCTAATAATGTCATTAATAAAAATCTCGGCCTGGTATCGGGTCAGTTTGTAAATTCTATTGATACGGTTGAAGCAGAAGGTATCAAAAAAACGATCCTGCTCAGTTCTTCCCCTAATTCAAGAACCATCAGCACACCTGCATTAATAAGTGGTAAAGAAAACGTGAATGCACCTGAAGATGATAAATTTAAAAAAGCAAACATTCCTGTTGCAGTTTTGTTAGAAGGTAAATTTCAATCGTTATATAATAATCGCCTGTCGCAGGCAATGCAGGATTCTTTAGCAGCATATGGATTTGTTTTTCAGCCACAGACTTTTACAGACGGAAAAATAATTGTGGTAGCAGATGGGGACATGATCTTAAATGCAGCAGATAAAAATGGCCCCTTACCCATGGGCGTAAACCGGTATACTGCAGGCACACAATATGAATACCAGTTTGCCAATAAAGATTTTCTGCAAAATTGCCTGGATTACCTCGTTAATCAATCCGGTTTATCAGAAGCGAAAGCTAAAGATTACACCCTTCGTTTGCTGGACAGCAAAAAAATTACTGCGGACAAAACCACCTGGCAACTAATCAATATTGCATTGCCGGTTTTGCTGGTGTTTTTATTTGCCATTATTTACCAATGGTGGCGGAAGAGAAAGTATACTAAATAAAAAAAAATGGACAAGGCTCAATTGATATACATCGTTTTTAGTGCGGTAATAATTATTGCGTTGGTTTTAGATTTGGGCTTACTCAGCAAAAAAAATAAAACCATCAGTTTAAAAACAGCATTGGTGCAAACTATTTTCTGGGTGCTGTTATCACTTGCTTTTTGCGGCTTTATCTTTTTTTTAAATGAAAGCGGGCATGGTAAGGCAGATGCCATCGCTTACATTTCTGCTTATTTACTGGAATGGTCACTTTCCATTGATAATATTTTTGTATTCATTATCATCTTTTCTTTTTTTAAGGTAAAAGAAAATAATTATTCCCGAGTGTTGCTGTTAGGTATTTTAATGGCCATTGTTTTCAGGATATTATTTATTGCGGTGGGCAGCGCCGCTGTGGCCAGGTACGATTGGGTGATGTATATTTTTGGTGGGTTCCTGGTATACACCGGTATTAAAATGTTTGCCAGTAACGAAGATGAAGAATTTAATCCTGAAGAAAACTGGGCATTCCGGTTTATGAAAAAGTTCATGCGTACTACAGATGAAGAACCGGAAGGAAGATTTATTATCAAAAAAGACAATAAAACCTTTTTTACCAAGTTATCTATGGTAGTGGTAATGCTGGGGTTGATCGACATTGTATTTGCAGTAGATTCTATTCCGGCAGTGTTCTCCATCATCCCCGACCCCAGTAAAAAATTATTGATCTATTCTTCCAATATTTTTGCTGTGCTGGGTTTACGCAGTTTGTTTTTTCTGCTCCGGGGTGCTGCCAGTAAGTTTGATTTTTTGCAACAAGGCATTGCTATTGTGTTATTGTTTATCGGTGTAAAAATGCTTATCGCTTACTGGGTGCATATTCCTGTATGGGTATCACTGCTGGTGATAGTGGTTTGCATAGTGGGTTCAATATTGTATTCTATATATCATAAGCGGAAAGGCATTGAGGATGATATTGAATAGTTAGATACGGTGGTCAACTTTTTAAAAGTTGACCACCGTAAAATCCAAATTTCAGATGTACACCATAACCGACATAGAAAAAATAATCGAAGGCCGTTTTTTGGTGAATCAAAATCCGGTTGCAGCTATTGACCACTTGCTCATCGATAGCCGTAAATTATTATTTCCTTCCACTACATTATTTTTTACCATACCCGGCCCACGCAGGCAGGGCAATGCCTTTGTAAAAGAGTTGTACCACAAAGGAGTGAGAAATTTTATTGTAGACAAATTGTTTGTTTTTTTACCCGAAGATTATGCAGATGCCAACATTATACTCACCGAAAATGTTCTGGCAGCATTACAAAAATTAGCAGCACATCACCGTAAACAATTTGATATACCCGTAATTGGCATTACAGGCAGCAATGGTAAAACGATTGTTAAAGAGTGGCTGTACCAATTGTTACAGGCCGATCATAATATTGTACGCAGCCCTAAAAGTTATAATTCGCAAATTGGCGTTCCCCTCAGCGTTTGGCAAATAACAGCTACGAATACACTGGGAATTTTTGAAGCCGGTATTTCTTTACCTGGTGAAATGGAAAAATTGGAAAAGATGATTCAGCCTGCTATTGGCATTTTTACCAATATTGGCGAAGCACATAGCGAAGGCTTTGAAAATATCGGCGACAAGATCAATGAAAAAATACAGCTTTTTAAAAATGCTGCTACAGCCATCTATTGTAAAGATGAAGTTTTGATTGACGAAGCCTTGCTGGAACTGCAGCAAAAAAATAATACTACACTATTCAGCTGGGGGCAAAAAGAAGACGCTGCGCTATGCATCAATACCATACAAGTGCAACCATTCAACACCGTTATCAAAGCGGTGTACCAGGAAAGAAAGATCAGCATCTCCATACCATTTACCAATGATGCGGCTATAAAAAACGCCATTACCTGCTGGTGCGTACTGCTGCACTTGCAGGTGAGTGATGAACTGGTACAGGAAAGAATGCTGCAACTGAAGCCGGTGGAAATGCGGTTAGAATTAAAAGAAGGTATCAACAACTGTTCGGTTATTAATGACAGTTATAGTGCCGATATCACTTCACTTTCTATTGCCCTGGATTTTTTAGAACAACAGCAACAACATCCCAAGCGCACGGTTATCATTAGCGATATTTTACAAAGCGGTAAAACCAACCAGGCGCTATATGATGAGATCGGCGATATTTTGCGGCAGAAAAAAATCAACCGGCTAATTGCTATTGGAACTGAAATATCAAAATACAGCGATAGTTTTATCGGCATTAAAGAGGCCCTGTTTTTTATTTCTACCAACGAATTCAAGTTGATGTTTCCTTCCCTGTATTTTTATAACGAAACAATACTGCTTAAGGGAGCACGCATTTTTGAATTTGAACAGATCAGCCATTTGCTGGAGAAAAAAACACATCAAACTGTTTTGGAGATTAATTTGACTGCATTGGTACATAACCTTAAAGCTTACCAGCAGCAATTAAAACCCGGTGTAAAATTAATGGCCATGGTAAAAGCTTTTAGCTATGGCAGTGGCAGTTTTGAAATTGCCAATTTACTGGAGTTTCAAAAGGTGGATTACCTGGCTGTAGCTTATGCAGATGAAGGTGTGGATTTAAGAAAAGCAGGTATTACTTTACCTATTATGGTAATGAACGCTGAAGAATCGACTTTTGATATGCTGGTTCAACACAACCTGGAACCGGAATTATATTCCTTTGGCATTTTAACCGCTTTTGAAAATTACTTATCGCAATCGGGGATAAGCAATTACCCGGTTCACATTAAATTAGATACCGGTATGCACCGCCTGGGTTTTGAAGCAGGTGAAATTAAATCGTTAAGTAAAAGGTTATCGGGTAATGATATTTTTAAAATTCAGTCTGTGTTTTCGCATTTGGCTGCAAGTGAGAATAAAGTGCATGATAGTTTTACCCAAATACAGGCTAGCGTTTTTAGTAAAGCGATTAAACAAATAGAACCGGTTATTCAATACCCGTTTATAAAACATATTGCCAACACCTCCGCCATTCACCGGCATAAAGACTTGCAAATGGATATGGTACGGTTGGGCATTGGTTTATATGGTGTGGATAGCAACCTGGGCATGCAGCAGCAATTAAGAAATGTAAGTACATTAAAAACTACCATCTCTCAAATAAAAAAAGTAAAAGCCGGCGAAAGCATTGGTTATAGCCGCAAAGGCATTGCCGAAAAAGATTCCATCATTGCCACGGTACGCATTGGATATGCAGATGGCTATCCACGCAGCCTGGGCAACGGCATTGGTAAAATGTATGTAAATGGAATGCTGGCACCTGTAATTGGCAATGTTTGTATGGATATGACCATGCTGGATATTACCAACATTGCGGCAAAAGAAGGTGATGATGTAATGGTATTTGGAGAAAAGCTTGCCGTAACGGAAGTAGCGCTTTGGGCCAATACTATTGCCTATGAAATATTAACGGGCATTTCGCAAAGGGTGAAGAGAGTGTATTACGAAGAATAACAGTTACGGGTTATTTAAGTTACGGGTTTCGGGTTATGAGTTTGCTTGTTTTGCTATTGAACTATTTAATTTCTCTTTCATCCGATTCGCAAACAATCAATTAACCCGCAACCCGCAACTCGTAACCCTTCTCACCCGCAACCCTTCCTCCCGTATTCTCTTTCGTCTTATCTTTGCGCCCAACTATGAAAGGAAAACATATCGTATTTATTATTGCGTTGGTGGTACTGGCAGACCAGGCTTTGAAATTCTACATCAAAACCAATTATCAGCTAAATGAGAATCATAAAGTTTTAGGTAACTGGTTCCAGTTTTATTTTGTGGAAAACCCGGGCATGGCCTATGGCTGGAAGTTTGGTGGTAACTGGGGTAAACTGGCACTAACCGTTTTCCGTATGGCAGCGGTGATATTTGGAACCTGGTACCTGGGTAATATCATCAGGCAGAAATACCACAAGGGATTTATAATTTGTGCCGCATTAATTTATGCTGGTGCGCTGGGTAATTTAATTGATTCTGCATTTTATGGATTAATTTTTGATAAAGGAATGATAGCCGACCCGGTTACCAGGGAATATGCAGGATACAGCGGGTTGGCAGTACTGGCAAAACATGGTTATGCCTCTTTTTTGCATGGCAATGTGGTAGACATGCTGTACTTCCCGGTTATCAAGGGGCATTTTCCAGCCTGGTTCCCGATCTGGGGTGGTGACGATTTTGAATTTTTCAGGCCAATATTCAACCTGGCCGACGCAGCAATATCAACAGGTGTTATTACAATTTTAGTTTTCCAGAAAAGGTTCTTCAAGCAGCGTAAAAGCGACGAAACTAATCATACCGTGGAAACCAAGGCTTTGGTGAACGACGAATCGCAGGTTTTGTAAAAAACCTATCTTTATACAACATAAAAATTTAATACCGGGGTATGAAAATTTACAAATTGGGTTTTCTTATTGCAGCAACAGTAGTGGCATTTTTATCCTGCCAGAAAGAATTGAAGTTTGACGATAACGGCGTTTCTGCTGGTGTGTTTAAAAAAGATGCCGCAGGCGATTGTGCACCAGTAACCGTAACCGGTATTTTTAAAGTGGACAGCACTTTAACCAATGCACTGTATGTTGATGTGCAGGTTACTGTAACCACACCCGGTACTTTCGACATCCGGACTGATACCATAAACGGTTACTCCTTCAGCAAAGCGGGCAGTGTTGTTTTTGGCACCAATACCATAAGGTTGTACCCCAGTGGTAAACCAATTGCAGCAGGTACCAATACTTTTACCGTTAAATATGGCACAGGTACGGGAGGAAGCACGTGCTCTTTCGATATTACGGTTGTTGACCCGGCAACAGGCGGGGCCGTATTTACATTGGGTGGCGCAGGTGGCGCTTGCACAAATGCCACTCCGGGAGGTGTATACACTGTTGGCGTACCATTGACACCTGCTAATACACTTACCATTCAGGTTGATGTAACTACATTGGGAACTTATAGTATAGGTGCCGCAACGCTCAACGGTTTCATCTTTTCCGGAACGGGTGTTTTTACTGCAACCGGAGTACAGAATGTGACTTTGACTGGTAGTGGTACTCCGTTAACAGCAGGGCCATCTGTTGTAACTGTACTTACCACTACGGCCAGCACTTGTACTTATAGTATTGATGTATTGCCAGCAACAGTTACAGCAGCGGTGTTTACTTTGGATGGGGGTACCGGAACTTGCACAAACTATGCAGTAGCAGGAACCTATATGGCAGGCACTGCAATGACTGCAGCTAATACGGTTACATTGCATGTTACAGTTGTTACTGCTGGTACCTATTCTATCGCTACCACTCCCGCTGTTAACGGTATAACTTTTGCCGGATCTGGTACTTTAGCTGCAGGCGCACAAACAATTATATTAACCGCAACGGGTACTCCTTTAGCAGCGGGTACATTTACTACCTTTCAACCAAATATTGCAAACAGTTGCACTTTTGCAGTAACTTTTATCGCTGCGCCCAATACAGATTATTTTCCATTAACAAATAATAGCTGGTGGAGTTATACTGTTACTGGTGGTGCAACAGGAGATACCGCTTACAATGTAATATACGGCACAAGTACGTATAACGGTAATACCTACACTCAAATGCAGGACAATTATCAAACTGTTCCGCAGGATACTGCTCATTACCGGAAAGCAGGCAATGATTATTATCAATGGTCGCCAACAGATTATTATTCAGGATATGTTTCATTTGATAGCCCGCCCGTATATGCCGATATAGATTTTTTAAGGGAAAATGCTGCAGTGAATACCACCTGGACAATGCCTGCAACTGGTGCGTATAGCGGAACAACTGATGCTACAGGTACTCCCTTTGATCCCTGCTCAGTAAAATATGATTTTAAAATAACAGAAACCAATACAAGTATTACTGTTAATTCTGTGACCTATACAAATGTAATTCATGTTACTGTAGCAGTTAAATTTACTGTTCCATCACAAGGTATAACTGATGGGGTAACAGAGAATGATGATTATTATTATGCAAAAGGTATTGGCCTTGTAAAAATAATATACACGCCTGCAGCACTTATAGGAGGCGGACCAGCGTATGAAGTAAGTATTAAAAATTACAAAGTGTATTAAACGATAAATTGAATAAAGCCACCAGTAAAACAGTGGCTTTATTTGTTTAAAGGGCATTATCAAATAAATAATTGAGCATGAAAAAAAGATTATTGTATCTGGTGATTGTGATTGCAGCATTTGCTTCCTGCCAAAAGGAATATAGTACCGAAAACGGTGGAGATGCTGGCGGGATCATTATTGGTGCGGATTGCCGTATTAATAAGATCGCATACAACGATAGTGCCACTGGTGCAAGTATTGGCTCAATAGGCGCCACAATTGATGCTTCAGATGTAGTGACAGATGTTACCAAATTCGACAGTGTTACTTTAACGATAGATTTTAATGCGGTACCACAATATTTTGGTGATACAGTTTATATAGACCCCGACCAATATTTTATTTTTGATGCTACCACCAAACGCATTAATTCATTACACGGTCTTATCGATCCTACAGTTCCCGGGTCGCCTGAGTTTGATATTACCTATAACTATGATGCTGCCGGTTATTTGATCAGTAAATCATATACCGATCCTTCATTACCAACTGTACCTTTTCAAACCGTTACTTATACTTACAGTGGCGGTAACCTTACGCATATGGCTACAATGGATGACTTTACCGGTGATATAATAAAAGATGCAGACCTTACCTATTACCCCAATATTTCGCCCAAAAACTACATGTATGTTTTTCCTGATGAAGCTACTTATGCACCCTTTAACCAGTTCTTTAATTTCGGCACTAAATCAACCAATGCGGTTAAGAGTTTAAAACTGCGTTTCTACGATCCCGGTAATGTGCTGGTGGATTCTGCAGTTTCTTCATTTACTTCGTATGTGATGAGCCGTGATAATTATGTATTAAGTACGTATATGCTGGGAGATGATCAGTCCTGCATCCCTGCAGCAGAAGGAAAATTGAACTTTAGTTATAAATGTAAATAAAAACGTGAGTAGTGAGACGTGAATCGTCAATGGTGAATGGTCAATGACGAATCCATCCATGCAAATGCTCTTATTCACGATTGACGATTCACCATTCACGTCCAGCCGTTTGCCAAAAATAACAAGCCCTCCCGTAGAAACGGGAGGGCTTTACTTTTGTATTTCAAACTTCTGGCGAAGTATCTTTATTCAATTTTTTTTTATTGATCACGGGTTAGTATTCCTGTGGCATTACTTACAGCACTAAACTTTAAAATAGAAAACGCAGGAAAATTATCAACGGAAACGAATACCCGAATTTTAAGGATATTACAGGGCTCAAATGAACCAGCAGCTGAATTTTTAGAAACGCTGGCACGTTCTTTTACAGCTGGTACCTGTGCAACAGCATGCTGATCAACGATCAGGCTGAACAATAAAATGAGACAGGTAATAAAAATTGGAGGTAAATGTATTTTCAATAGTGTTCCAGGTTTGGTGCTGAAATATGGATTCGGATATTTGTTGTGTTCATGTAAGTACTACTTTTTTGAATTGATCCCGAACGGATAATGTGACGGCATGCCCTTTACGTGATGGCCTGGTAATTTTACCAAAGCCATAAAATTGGCACTAAACAGTAAGATCTATTCCACAATGTGTCAAAGGGACAACGAAGAATGAAACGTAATATTTTGCATAAGCGGGACTTTTTCTCAGTTATTCGTAAATACTTAGTAACCAGTTTTTTTGCAGGGAAAATTGGTGGTTTATACTAGTTTTTTTTGAGTAAAAAAGTAGTAGGTTCCGGATCGGGCTGTAGTGTTTTTACCTGCAATTAATGCAGGCTTTTTAAGGTTACATGGTCAGACGGGGACGTCAGACCATGTAACGTGATCTGACGCCCACGTCTGATCACGTTACCTCAACATGATATGACGCCCACGTCTGATCACGCTACCTCAACATGATCTGACGCCCACGTCTGATCATGTTGAGGCTACATGGCTAAACCCGGATCGGGGATAAAAAACTTACCTTTATAAACGAACTTATTGCTGGTATGAAAGTCTTTAAAACGATACTGCTTTTAACAACGATTGTATTATTGTACCAGTCTTGCCAGCGGGAATTATTTTTTGATGGCGTTTCCACAGGTATAATAAGTAAAGACCAAGCTGGTAATTGCCTGCCCGTTAAGGTGAATGGCATTTATAATGTAGATTCCGTATTCAGCAATAAAAATTTTATTGAAGTACAGGTTGAAGTTTCCTACCCCGGCACATACGCCATTTCATCCGATACAGTGAACGGTTACTTTTTTTATCAAACCGGTAAAGTGGAACGTGGTACCAGCATACTTCGTTTATACGCAACAGGTAGACCGGTTACACCCGGCACTGATTGTTTTATTGTAAGGTACGGATCAGGCACCTGTGATTGTTGCATAAAAACTGGCGGCCCCAAACCAGCCGAATATAATTTTACAGGAGCACCCAACACATGCGCCAGTGTATTTGCAGATGGCAACTATATTGTTGGTAAAGCACTTACTGCATCCAACATTTTAAGAGTGCAGGCCGATGTAACTGCACCCGGTAGTTATGCAATAACAGCTGCAACTGCTAATGGTTTTTCATTTTCAGGCTCGGGTGTTTTTACAATAACAGGTTTGCAGGATGTATATTTAAAAGGAAGCGGCACACCGGTTAATGCAGAATTGTCAGCGGTTATTGTCAATGGCAATTCAAGTGCCTGCAATACTGGTATCACAGTACTTGTTGATACTGCAGGTAAAGCCATATTTAGTTTTGATGGATCACCGAATGATTGTATCAACTTTACCATTAGCGGTATGTATTACGTGGGCATTGCAACTAGTACCGGCAATACTGTCACCATGGGTGTAAATGTAAGTAAGCCTGGTTCGTACAATATTAATACCAATACAGCAAACGGACTTAGTTTTAGTGATGCAGGTTCATTTGCTGCTATCGGCCATTACAACGTAATTTTATCAGCTAAGGGTACGCCTCTCCGTTCGGAATCAACGGCCTTTGTGCCCAACACGGGAACTGTAAGTTGTAATTTTTATTTAAACGTAGCGCCATTACCAGCACCAGCAGCATTTACTTTAAGCGGAGCCCCCGGTGCATGCGCCCCTGTTACTGTAAATGGTTTTTATATTCTGAACAAACCTTTGGATGCAGCCAATACCGTGGTGATACAGGCTGATGTTAGTGCACCCGGCTCGTATACTATTTCCACCAATACTGTAAATGGAATGATGTTTATTGCATCAGGTGTATTTGCCGGCACCGGCTTGCAGAGTGTAATATTAAGAGGAAGTGGTATACCTGGCGCAACAGGAACATTCATGTTAACACCACGATATACCACTTCAGCTTGTGATTTTAGTATAACGGTTCAATAAATCTTTGGAACCATTAAATCTTACCCACCATATTTTCTGGTATAACCCACTCGTCAAATTCTTTTGGTGTTACATAACCCAGTTTAACGGCCATCTCTTTTAAAGTGGTATTTTCTTTATGCGCTTTTTGTGCTATTTCAGCTGCTTTGTAGTAACCAATTTTTGTATTGAGTGCGGTAACC
>Ga0068859_100005895_pt1 | contig 12435 bp, 10 predicted proteins | sample KBSSwiS22_FD_66585 | JGI IMG/M metagenome (GOLD analysis project Ga0068859, IMG submission 66585) | Switchgrass rhizosphere microbial communities from Kellogg Biological Station, Michigan, USA - KBS Switchgrass S2-2 | ecosystem: Host-associated > Plants > Roots > Rhizosphere > Soil ... | reverse complement strand
TTCCTTCTCGCCGATGAGCTGCGCCATTCCTCCCGTAGCGGCAACGTTGCCGGCTGCGAGAGACGCCAGACTGGTTGTGTCAAGATTTCCCACTTCACCCTGGGAAGCGATCTCCTGACCATCTTTGTCCACCAGGAAAACCACCTTCGCCGACGAATCCATTCGCAACCGGGCCAGGACGGCTTTTATTTGGTGGTATTGCTGCTCGCGCAACAGGATTGCTTTATCTGCCATTATGCGACTCTTTGTTGAAGACCGGGCGGGAATGTCTACCTGGAGAGTGAACCTGAAGCGCCTGCTTCGTTATCGCAAATTTAGGAACTAAAGAGGTTGCTTATTCGGTTGGGGCTAAGTGCCGAGGTGCTTTCGACCTCCATAAGCCAAACGCACTTTAACATAGCCAACAATGTGCATCAAGTGTTTTTCTTTGTTGGCACGTTTGTCGAAATGGACCCTACCAAAGGAGCTTAAAGCACCCGCAAATACTTGTGTTCGTTGATTTAGGGGCAAACCTATGGTAAGCTGCGCGCGACTCCGGCGGCTGCTTGCGATTCGTGAGCAGCCTTTTGAGATTCCACCCATGAGTAGCAGTCTCACAAAAGGCTTGCGACGGTCCCCTACACGTTCAAAGGCAAAAAAAGCCCCGGCAAAAACCGCGAAGCGCGCTGTTAAAGCGAAGGCTTCGGCGGTTAAAGCGAAGGCTAAACGTGCTGCGGCCGCTAAACCAGTCGCCGCCAGGGCCGCCCGCAAAGCAGTTGCACGTAAGCCTGCGGCCAAGCCGAAGGTAAACACCAAGACCCGCCGACCGGCGCCGAAGCCCGCTGTCCGAAAGACTGCTGCTAAAAAGCCCACTGTTTCGAGAGTCAAAAAGACGCAGAAGCTCGCGGCTGTGAGAGCCGTTAGACCCACGCCCTCAGCGCCGCCTCCGCCAAGGCAACCAACGATCGATGAGTCGGCCGCCCTGGGCGCGTTCGAGCGTGCGCATAAGGAGTTCGTCAGAGGACGCTTTGCTGAAGCTCGTAACCAGTTTCGGATTCTCGTCGACAAGTATTCGCAGGTTTCTGAAGTAGCCGCCCGCGCACGCACGTACTTGGCAATCGCGGAATCCCGGTTGCGAACGGAGAGCATGCTGCCCCGTGACGCTGACTCGCTTTACGATCGGGGCGTGATCGAACTGAACCGCGGCGAGTATGTGGCCGCGCAGGAGATGTTCGAACGAGCACTCAAGCGCGAACCGGAAGCCGCGCACATTCACTACGGCCTCGCAGCCACTCGCGCACGTCTCGGTTCCATCGATCTCGCGCTCGAGTCGCTGCAACGGGCGCTGGCCATTCAACCCAGTCTTCGTGTTCGTGCTCAGCACGATCACGACCTGAACCCCCTCCGCAACGATCCTGACTTCGATCGTCTGATCTTCAGTAATCCCTCCTAACTGAATCGCAAAACACGGTAATATATCGTTGCGTTCAGATCCGTGTTACGGAGTTTCCCTTTGCAAACAATCACAGGTGGACAAAAGCTCGTAGCGATCGGTGGCGGCACCGGACTGTCGACGATGCTCGCCGGTCTCAAGCAGTTAGTCGGCCAAAGCGATCACGATCTCTGGATAGACAGTCTCTGCGCGATCGTCACGGTATCCGATGACGGCGGCAGTTCCGGCCGATTGCGTGACGAGTTGCAGATGCTGCCGCCGGGCGACATCCGCAACTGCATGATCGCGCTCTCCGAAGACGCGAATCTAATCTCGCGTCTATTTCGGCACCGGTTTCGCGGCGATGGCGAACTCGGCGGACACAGTTTTGGAAACCTGTTCCTGGCGGCGCTGAGTGAAATCACTGGAGACTTCACGGAAGCGATTCGTCTGTCGTCGGAAGTCATCGCCAGCAAGGGTCACATCTATCCAGCGACGCTGAGCGACGTGCGTCTGGTCGCGGAGTTGGAAGATGGTTCGATCGTTCGCGGTGAGACGCATATTTCGGCGTCGAAGGTCCCGATCCGCCGTTTGCATCTGGAGCCCGAGGAGTGTCTGCCGTTGCCGCAGGCGCTGAACGCGATTCGGGTGGCAGACATCATCACGGTTGGTCCTGGTTCGCTTTACACGAGTATTCTGCCCAACCTGTTAGTCGCCAAAGTGGCGCGTGTAATTGGTCAGAGTTCAGCCACGAAGATCTTCGTCAGTAACCTGATGACCCAGCCGGGCGAGACGGACGGCTACACCGCGCGCGAGCATCTCGAAACCGTTAGGAAGTACGCGCCGGAAATTCATTTCGACTTCGTCGTCGTCAACGATCGTCGCATCAGCGGCGAACAAGCCGAACGGTACGCCGCCGAGGGTGCTTATCAGATCGGCATTGACGAACCGATTGACGACGCACTCGATCGAACCACGGAAGTCATGCACGGCGATCTACTCGACGAAGGCGAAAAGGTCCGCCATCACTCCGATCGTCTCGCGCGAGTTGTATTGAACTGCCGCCGGCAAGCGCTGGAGCGCACGACTGTCGCCGTATGACCGCTTCGGAGAACTCTTCTTGGCTAACAATTCACAGAGTGACAACAAACTGAACGTGGTGATTCTCGCAGCAGGGCTGGGGACAAGGATGAAGTCCCGGCGGGCGAAAGTGCTGCACGAACTTGACGGGCTGCCGCTGATCACGCACGTCGTGCGAGCGGCGAACAAGTTGGATCCCGAGACGATCCTGGTGGTTGTCGGCCATCAGGCGGAGGAAGTCGAGCAGGTAGTGCTCGACGCGGTTGGTGAAAAGGCGAGCTTCGTCGTGCAGGCAAAACTCCGGGGCACCGGCGACGCGGTCGAGTCAGCCCGCAGCTTCTCGAAAACTCCGACTCGCTGCTCGTTCTTTTGTACGGCGACATGCCGGCGATTCGCACTGCGACATTGCAGAAGCTGATCGAACATCATCGCGACGCGGGCGCGACGTGTTCGATTCTAAGCGTTGAGATGCAGAATCCAACCGGCTATGGACGCATCGCCCGCAACGATGACGGGTCTTTCGCGCGCATCGTCGAACAAAGAGATGCCACTCCTGAGCAACGCCAAATCCGCGAGATCAACAGTGGCATCTATTGCTTTGACGTACGTGAACTGTTTCAGGCGCTGCGACTCGTTCAACCTGCAAATGACCAGGGCGAGTACTATCTGACCGACGTCGCGGAGATCATGCTTTCGCGCGGTCGCAAGGTTAGTGTCTACGTTCACGACGATTCGCGCGAAGTTGCCGGCATCAACACCCGCGCCGAGCTGGCGGAAGTTGAAAACCGGCTGCGACGTGACACGATTCGCGGCCTGATGATGGACACGGGAGTGACGTTCATCGATCCGTCGCACGCGTACATCAGTCACGAAGCGCAACTGGGTAGCGACTGCATCATCTACCCCGACGTCTCCATCGAAGGCCAGTCGGTGATCGGTGACGGCTGCGTGATTCGCGCCGGCGTGCGCATCACAAACTCGCGCCTCGGCAACAACGTCACCGTCAAGGATCATTCAATCATCGTCGACTCAGAAATCGGTTCGAACTGTTCCGTCGGCCCGTTTGCTCATCTGCGGATGAACGCTACGCTCGAAGACAAAGTGGCGGTCGGAAACTTCGTCGAAGTGAAAAAGTCGCGGCTGAAACGCGGCACAAAGGCGATGCATCTTACTTACCTGGGTGACGCGACGATCGGCGAGCGGACAAACATCGGCGCCGGCACTGTCACCTGCAATTACGACGGAACGCACAAGCACCAAACGATCATCGAAGACGACGTTAAGATTGGTTCGGACACGATGCTCGTTGCGCCGGTGACGGTGGGTGCGCGATCGATGACTGGCGCGGGGTCAGTAGTAACGAAAGACGTGCCGCCGGATTCCCTCGTCGCTGGTGTTCCGGCTGAAGTGAAGAAGAAGCTGAGATAAGAAGGAGAAGTTTCCCGCAAAGGCGCAAAGGCGCCAAGGAAGATGCAAAGATCACGCGAGTAAAAACTCAACTCCAAAATTAAATCATCTTTGCGCCCTTTGTGCCTTAGCGGGAAACACCAGTCAACATGTGTGGAATTGTTGGATATGTGGGTAACAAACAGGTCGTGCCGCTGCTCATCGACGGCCTGCGCAAGCTCGAGTATCGCGGTTACGACTCAGCGGGCATCGCGGTCGTCAACGAGGGGCACGAACTCGAGATTCGTCGCGCCGAAGGCAAACTGCGCAACCTCGAAGAAACGATCCGGCTCAGTCCCATCGACGGCACGTACGGTATCGGCCACACGCGTTGGGCCACGCACGGTCGTCCCACCGAAGAGAACGCTCACCCGCATCGCGATTGTACCGGCCGCGTCGTCGTCGTTCATAACGGCATCATCGAAAACTATCTGCAACTCAAAGAGCGACTGCGGCAAAAAGACCACCGCTTCGTCACCGAGACAGACACCGAGATCATTGCGCACCTGATTGAAGAGCACCTGCGCGAGAAAATGTCTTTCGAAGAAGCTGTGCGCACAACCGCCGGCGAACTCCGCGGCATCTTCGCGCTCTCGATCATCAACGCAGACGAGGCTGACACAATCATCGCCGTTCGCCAGGGTCCGCCGGTGGTTATCGGTCTCGGCGATCGCGAGTTCTTCGTCGCATCCGACATTCCGCCGATCCTGCATCACACACGCGACGTCTTCTTCCTCGGCGATGGCGAGCTCGCCATCATAAACAAAGACGCCGTCCGCGTGATCGACTTCGAAGGCAATACGGTCCAACCGTCCATACAGCGGATCACGTGGGATCCGATCATGGCGGAAAAGGGCGGCTTTAAGCATTTCATGCTCAAGGAGATTTACGAGCAGCCGCGCGCGGTCCGCGACACGGTGCAGGGTCGAATCTCGCTCGACACGGGTCGCGTGTTTCTCGACGAGATGGCCAACATCACCGAGGCAGACTTCAAACGTTTCACCTCGATCAAGATCGCCGCGTGCGGTACGTCGTGGCATGCGGGACTCGCGGGCAAGTACATGATCGAGCAACTCGCGCGCGTGCCGGTCGATGTTGATTACGCTTCCGAGTTTCGTTATCGCGATCCGGTGATGGACGAGAAGACGTTGCTGCTCGTGATTTCACAGTCAGGCGAAACTGCCGACACGATCGCCGCGTTGCGTGAAGCGAAAGAGCTCGGCGCGCGCGTGTTGGCGATTTGTAACGTGCAGGGCTCGATGATCGTCCGCGAAGCAGATGGAACGATACTGACTCACGCTGGTCCGGAGATCGGCGTCGCGTCGACGAAGGCGTTTACCAGTCAGATGATCGCGCTCTACCTGCTCGGACTCTATCTCGGTCAGGTGCGCGGAAGTTTGAAGGAAGACGAGGCTAGATTTCATGCGCAGGAGTTGGCGGAGTTGCCAGTGAAACTCGAACACCTGCTTAACGATTCAGACGGTATCGAGGAGCTTTCGAAAGAGTTCTTCCGTTCGACTGACTTTCTCTATCTGGGACGCGGGATCAACTTCCCGGTCGCACTTGAGGGCGCGCTGAAGTTGAAAGAGATCTCTTACATTCACGCCGAGGGATACCCAGCCGGAGAAATGAAGCACGGTCCAAACGCACTGATCGACGAGCGCTTGCCAGTGCTGTTCGTCAACACGCGTGAGGAAGGTAATCGCGCGTCCGAACTGCGTTACGAAAAGACGCACTCAAACATCGTGGAAGTAAAAGCGCGTGAAGGGATCGTGATCTCCGTGTTGACTGAAGGCGACGAGATGTCGTCAGTTGTCTCCGATCACGTAATCCAGATTCCGGCCGCGAGCGACCTGTTATCTCCGATTCTTTCGATCATTCCGTTGCAGTTACTCGCGTATCACATTGCGGTGCGTCGCGGTTGTGACGTGGACCAACCGCGAAACCTGGCGAAGTCCGTAACGGTGGAATAACTAGCGGGTCCGCCTCCTGGCGGTTACGACGAAGTGTTTCCCGTGACTGATTCGAACCTGATCGAATCCAGCGGCCCACAAAGCGCGTCTCATCGCCTTGCTTGTCTGCCACGTCTCGTAGTGGGTTTCATTCCCGGGCCAGTGCAACTGTTTTCCCAGAGTGTTTAGTGAGAACCCATTGATTAGCACCCATAGTCGATAGACAGCCGCCTTGAGTTGTAGACGTGTGAGGTTTGTACGCAACTCTTTGGCGGTCATGCTGAACGGGTGCAGCACAAGCCACAGATCGCCGCCCACCGCCGTCACCCGCGCCATTTCTGAAAGCGCCCTTGATATGTGCATATAAGGAAGAGAGACGCGACAGATAACCAGGTCAAAAAACCGGTTCTTGAACGGGAGGGATTCGCCGCGTCCATTAACGAAATGTATCGCGGGATTCAGATATTTTCCCAGCGCAAGCGCCCCGTGATCGACGTCGATGCCGACAGCGAATACGTCCGGCGATAGGTTGCTTCCGATGAGCGTTTGGCCGGCGCCGCAGCCGACATCAAGAATGCGGCCATGGCTTGTTGCCACCACCGGCATTACCCGTCGCGTATCGTCCGGATCGGTCGCAATCGCCAACTCCAGTTGATGGTAATCTGAATTCTCGTAGCGCATTGATAAATTCTCGGATCTGTGATTTTATTCAGCCCCCCGACTTCAACTCTCAGTAAAACTACTTTCCCTGAACCGTTATTCTGTTACCAATCGAGTCCAGATGAGCATACTCAGATCCGCCAAATTACTGACTCTGAATGTTGGCAAATCGATGGGCGCATTTCAGATCCTCAGTCGCAGCGATTGGCGTAGGAATCATTTACTGATTCTTGCTTACCACGGTGTTTCGCTCGACGACGAACACCTTTGGAATCCGGATCTCTATATCCGTCCGGATTACTTTCGCAGTCGCATGCAGGCCCTGAAGGACTACGGTTGCCACGTACTCCCTTTGGCGGAAGGCCTGGAACGACTCGAAGATGGAACGCTGCCAAAGTGCAGTGTTGTGCTCACCTTCGATGATGGCGCCAGCGATTTCTATCATCGCGCGTATCCGATTCTACGGGAGTTTGGCTGGCCCGCTACCGTCTATTTAACCAGCTACTACTGCAACTACAATCGTCCTGTGTTCGACGTGATGTGCTCGTATCTGCTGTGGAAAGCCCGCGGCCGAGTTTGGGATGTGAAGGGATTACTGAACACGGTCACATCGTTGGATCTGAGGAGCACTGCCGGTCGAGCGAGTGCCACCGTCGCAATACGCGAGTTTTCACGCCGCGAAAGGTTTTCAGCCCGGGAAAAGGACGAGCTTCTTACTTCTCTCGCGGAGCGGCTATCGATCGATTACCAGGCGATTCTGTCGAAACGAATCCTGCACCTGTTGTCCGTGGAGGAGTTGAGTACTCTCGCGGCGGAAGGTGTCGATATTCAGTTACACACACACCGGCATCACGCTCCCAGAACGCGCGACTCGTTCATGCTCGAACTGGGTGAGAACAAAGATTTCATTAGCCGCTTCACCAAACTCCCACATCATTTCTCTTATCCAGATGGAGCTTATGCCGACTGTTATGGTCCATGGCTCGATGCGTGCGATGTCATTTCTGCAACTACCTGCGAACCCGGCTTAGCGACTAACCACTCGAATCCTTTCAAGCTTCCCCGACTAATCGATACGTCGTCACTTCGTTTGGTTGAATTAGAGGGTTGGATTTCAGGGTTCTCAAACTTTCTTCCTCGCAAACCAACTAAACCGGCTAGTCTTATTGCGCCGCATTACTATTGAGTGACTATGAGCGTAATGTTAGTCAGAGCGTTCGGAGTATTAGGGGTGATTTTAGGGGCCGCCTATTTGTGCGAGGGCGTGCTGCTGATTCGTTGGGTCGTTCGTGTGGGTGGACGCTTGTCACCTTCCGCACTCCTACCTAAGCTCTCATTCATCACGTGGGACGTTCTCTTCGGTCTGTGTTTGATCGTCGCGGCGGTTGGACTGATGTTGTGGAAACAGTGGGGCAGGATGATGTGGCTGGCTCTATTACCGGCACTGCTTCTCGTACACCTCGCCATCATCACTAAAGGTGGTTTGTTCGGTTATGTAAATGAGTCGTATTTGATTTGGACCGGAATGGTCGCGTTTGTGACAGCGCTTTCGTGGTGGTACCTCAACAAGACACAGATACGCGCACGCTTTGCTCGTTCGAAACAAGACGCGCCTGATCCGAAAGAAGCGTGACTACGCGATCCCCTCGGGGCAAACGGAGGCGGCACTGCTTCCCCTTGCGTGCCCTCCCACGTCGCCCCGTTTGCCCCCCGCCAACCATGTAACGCGTAACGAAGAGACAAAAAGGACCGTGGTGCTTTGTACTTTGTGCTTTGTACTTTTGTGCTTTGACAAAGCACAAAGTTCTAAGTTCCAAGCGAACTAAGATCGTGGTTTCACAGTGCTGCGCTCGTAGTCGATGAGTTTTTGCTTCCGTTCCAATCCCCAGCGATAACCGCCAAGACTCTGATCCTCGCGCACGACGCGATGGCACGGAATCACCAGCGCGACCGGATTCGTCGCACAAGCACGACCGACAGCGCGCACCGCGCCCGGCTTACCCAACGCTTTCGCGACGTCGCCGTACGAAACTGTTTGACCGTAGGGAATCGCCCGCAACTGTTCCCACACCTGACGCTGAAACGCAGTGGCACGAATGTCGAGCGGAAGATCGAGCTGAGGTTCCCGATTCGTCAAATGGTCGAGCACCTTCTTAACTGGCTCACGCAGCGATGAATCGTCACGTTTGATCGTTGCCGCAGGAAACTCCGCTTGCAGATCCTTTTCGAGTTCTGCATCGGTATCACTCATTCGCACTGCACAAACGCCACGCTCGGTTACAGCAACAAGCAGTTGGCCCAACGGCGATCTCACGATCGTGTAGCGGATCTCAATTCCGCGGCCACCGCGACCGTACGTCGCGGGCGTCATGCCGAGTTCCTGCGGCGCATGTTCGTAGAGTCTGCTGCTGGAGTTGAATCCTGAATCGTAAAGCGCTTGTGTCACTGGTTCTCCTTCGCGAACGCGCGTCTTGAAATCGCCAAATCGGCGCGCCGCCAGATACTGGCGCGGACTGATCCCCATGACGCGTTTGAACGTGCGTTGCAAGTGAAACGAACTGACGCCTGCGTCCGCTGCAAGATCCGCTAGTTTTACCGTATCCGTTTGACTCGCGTCGAGAAAACGACAAACCCGTTGCACCAACTCGACGCGCGAATCCACCCGCACGTGTCGCGGCTCACAACGCAAACACGCGCGAAAGCCCGCCTGCTCCGCCGCATCGGGGAGTGGGAAGAACGTCACGTTCTCGCGCCGCGGACGACGTGATGGGCATGACGGGCGGCAGTAGATCTTTGTCGAGCTGACGGCAAACACAAACTCACCGTCAAACCGCGCGTCTTTCGCGGCTACTGCTTCCCACATTCGCTCGTCAGTCTTCATCACGCACTAATACTAGAACAACATAAACGGCACTTCTATCTGGTTCTTGCGATCAAACTGGCAGGTCGTGTCTAGAATCGCGAGTTCCTCGGCGGTCTCTGCGTTGAAAACAGCCTTTTTAACGCAGAGTACGCAAAGAATGCGCAGAGGACCGCAGAGAAACACCTTCAAATTGAGACATCTGGCCGCCTCGTTTTGTGTACTTCAATCTCTATGCTTAAATGCAAAACACAACTCGTGGATTCGGAATTTCTATCACAACTGAACGAACAACAGCGCGAAGCCGTGCTCGCTACCGAAGGTTCGCTACTGATACTTGCGGGAGCTGGTTCCGGCAAAACTCGCGTGATCGCGCATCGGATCGCGTACCTGATCGCCGAACAGAAAGTTCCCACCTGGAACATTCTCGCCGTCACGTTTACAAACAAAGCCGCCGACGAGATGCGCCAACGCGTGCAACGGCTGCTGCACGCACGCAACGCGTCGGATCTGCCGCTAGTTTCGACGTTTCATAGTCTCTGCGTCCGCATGCTGCGGCAGGACATCGAAAAACTCAACGACAACTACACGCGCCGCTTCACGATCTACGACCAGGACGATTCGCTGCGTCTGATTCGCGGGTGCATTAAAGACCTCGGTTACGACGAGAAGTCGCTTGGTCAGCGTGCCGTGCAGTCCACCATTAGTTCGGCAAAGAACCGAGGCGAAGACACGCGCGCCTTCGCGGCCCGCGCCGAATACGGTGACGAACGCCGCGCGGCGATCGCGCGCGTCTACGAGATGTACGAAGCGCGCCTGCACGCGAATAACGCCCTCGACTTCGACGATCTGCTGATCAAGACCGTTCGACTGCTGCGCGACGTGCCCGAAGTGCGCGAGAAGTACAACAACAAGTTTCGCTACATACTCGTCGACGAGTATCAGGACACGAACTCGCTCCAGTTTGATCTCATCAGGCTCATCACTCAGAAACAACAGAACATCGCCGTCGTTGGTGACGAAGACCAATCGATCTACAAGTGGCGCGGCGCCGATATCTCCAACATTCTCAATTTCGAAGTCCACTACCCGCGCACAAAGATCATCCGCCTCGAACAAAACTACCGTTCAACGCAAACGATTCTCGACGTTGCGGGCGCGGTAGTGAAGAACAACCGCCAGCGCAAAGGAAAGAACCTCTGGACATCGAATCCGCGTGGCGGGCGTGTTGGTTATTACCAGGCCTACGATGCGGAAGCGGAAGCACGTTGGGTGGCCCAAAGGATTCTCGAGCATCGTCGCGACGAGTTTGATCTGCGTGCAGCGGTGCTGTACCGCACCAACTCGCAATCGCGTGTGTTTGAAGAAGCGATGCGTCGCGCGGGTCTGCAATACAACATCCTCGGCGGCTTCAGTTTTTACGAGCGCATGGAAGTTCGCGACATCATCTCGTATCTGAAACTCGCGCTGAATCCAGACGATTCGATCGCACTCGACCGCGTCATCAACAGCCCGCCACGAGGAATCGGGCGCACGACGACCGAAGAGCTCGAGCGACGGCAGAAAGATGCGTACGTTTCGTTGTGGGAAACGATCTCGCTCGTGATCGAGAACCCCGAAAAGCTAAGCCCGCGCGCCATCAACGCGCTGCGCAACTTCCGCAACATCGTCACGCGTCTGGGCGAAATGGCAACACTCGAAACCACCGACTCGACCTCGCCTGTGTCCGACGTCGTGCGGGCAGCCCTGGTCGAAACGGGTTACGAGTATTGGCTCCGCTCGGAGAAGACTGAAGAAGCCGAAGGACGTTTGGAGAACTTGCAGGAACTCGTCAATGCCGCTGTCGATTACGACGATCAGGGCATTGAAGGCCTCCGCGAGTTTATCGATCACTCGGCACTGGTTTCCGATCAGGACGATTACAAGCGCGACGCGCCGGTGACGCTAATGACGGTCCATTCGGCGAAGGGTCTCGAGTTTCCGCTCGTCTTCATCGTTGGTCTCGAAGACGGTCTGTTCCCGCATTCACGGTCGGCGGCGGATCCGGAAGATCTCGAAGAAGAACGCCGGCTGGCTTACGTCGCAATGACGCGCGCCGAGCGATACCTCTACGTTTCGCATGCGATGAAGCGCCGTGTTTACGGTGAAGAGATCGCGTCGGAGCCGTCGCAGTTCTTGAACGAGATGCCGTCGGAGTTGTTGGAGGATCTTTCGCTCGGGAAGTCGTGGCTATATTTCCGGCGTGAGTCTGATGCGATTGAGATCGAACCACCGAACGAGCCGCGGCGGGAGAAGAAGAAGTACATGGGCAAGACTTACAACAGTGCGGATTCGATTGCCGAGTTCTTCAAGCAGCGCAACCGGCAGATGGGTCAAACGCCCGAACTCAAACCGAAACCGAAACCACTTTCCACCGCTTCGACGTCATCATCGTCGTCCGGGGAGTTCACGCCCGGCTCGTACGTGAGGCACTCCAAATACGGTCGTGGCCTCGTGCTCCGGCGCGAAGGCGCGGGCGAGGCCACTAAACTAACCGTAAGTTTTCCTGGCTATGGCCAGAAGAAGCTGGTCGAGAAGTACGCCGGCTTAGAAAAGGCGTAGCTACCGGACCGAGACTTGATTTGTCGTCAGCTCCGCGGCGATGTCGTTAGCGTCGAACACCTTCCGCAGCACTTCCAACATTCCTCTCGAATCAACCGAAATCGCTCGATTGACTGACCCGTCGTAGATGAAGTCGCCGACGAGCGATTGAATATTGCCGTCGAAGATCAAACCTACCAGCTCGCCGTTCTGGTTGATCGTGGGCGAACCGGAGTTCCCGCCGATGATGTCGTTCGTCGAAACGAAATTGAATGGAGTGTTGAGGTCGAGTGACGACTTCTTGTCCATCCAACGCTGCGGCAGAACGTACGGGAATTGTTTTTTGAACTGATCGGCACGCGCGTAGAGACCTCCAAGAGTCGTGAACGCCGGGATCTTCTTGCCGTTCTCGTTGTAACCCTGGACCTGTCCGTATGACAGACGCA
>Ga0068859_100005894_pt1 | contig 12436 bp, 10 predicted proteins | sample KBSSwiS22_FD_66585 | JGI IMG/M metagenome (GOLD analysis project Ga0068859, IMG submission 66585) | Switchgrass rhizosphere microbial communities from Kellogg Biological Station, Michigan, USA - KBS Switchgrass S2-2 | ecosystem: Host-associated > Plants > Roots > Rhizosphere > Soil ... | reverse complement strand
TCGAGACCGACGAACGGCTCGTCGTAGATCAGGATCTCTGGGTCCATCACGATCGCGCGCGCGAGCGCGACCCGCCTGGCCATACCGCCGGAAAGCTCGGCCGGCATGAGCTCGGCGGCGCCGCGCAAGCCGACCGCATTCAACTTGGCAATCACGAGTGCGCGAACCAGCGGCTCGGTGAGGTCCGTGTGCTCGCGCAGCGGGAACGCGACGTTCTCGAATACGTCCATGTCCGTGAGCAGCGCGCCATTTTGAAACAGCATCCCCATTCGCTTGCGCAACGCGAACACTTGCGCGCGATCGAGCGTCGCGAGGTCTTGACCGCACACTATGATCCGACCGCGAGTCGGTGCGGCCTCGGCGGTGATCAGCTTCAGCAGCGTGGTCTTGCCGGTGCCGCTGGGCCCCATGATCCCGGTCACTCGGCCGCGGCGCACCGCGAGATCGAAGCCGCTGAGTATGACGCGAGAGGCGATCTGATATTCGACGCCGCGCACGTCGACGACGACGTCGGCGGTGCTCGGAGCCTCTGACGAGCCGTGCGGAGAATCGTTAGTCACGCGTGATCGCGTGGCGTACTAGGACGCCAAACTCTCCGTGAGCCCAGATTGGTGCGGGCAAGAATAACAAATCGGATCGCGAACATCCGAAGGGCTCGGTCCGGGGCTTCACTGCGCCGGCTCGGGCTCCGGGTCGGGCTCCGGCTCGAGCGAGGGATCGAGCGACGGCTCTTCCGGCGGCGACCCGTCGAAGACTTGATAGCGACGGCGCTGCAGATATGCCCTTCGAATCAGCGCGTACTCGTCGAACGATCCCTCGAGGGCGGCCTCGCTCGACAACAGCGCCGCTCGATCAGACGTGTACCGCCAAATGAGCAGACCCCACGCGGCGCCCGAGTCGTTCTGCCAGAGTGGGTCGATTTGAAAGTCGACCGCCCAACCCGCCCAGTCGCGCACCGTGCCCATGCCGAGGATCGGCAGCATCAGCGGTCCACCCGACGGCACGCCCCAGACGGCGAGCGTCTGCCCGAAATCTTCCTCGTGTCGCTCGAGCCCGAGCTTTCCGGCCGGATCGAAAAAGCCCGCGCCGGCGACGGTGTTGAGAAGGAAACGCCCGAAGTCGGAGAACCCCGGCTTGAACTTCGCCTGCAGGAAATTGTTCAGGATGTCGATCGGCGCGCCGAGGTTCGTGAAGAAATTGCGCATGTGGCGGTCCACGGGCGCGGGCACGAATCGAGCGTAGCCGCGCGCGACCGGCCTCACGACCGTCTTATCGAGCGCGCGGTTGAACTTGTAGACGCCGCGGTTCAGGCGCTCGAAGCGATCGGGGACGTCCTCGCGCACGGCGCTCGCCGGCATACAGCCGGCGCAACACGCCATGGCCGCCAAGACAATCCCTATCGACAGAAACGATCGCATCCGGCTCGAGCCCCATCCATGGTCCGGCATTTTATGCGCGGCACGATGAGCGGTACTCCGAATACCGCACATGCGCGGCAATGCGCGCATTAATACATATCCATTCCGGCTTGAGAATCGCCGACGAGGCGCGAGGTTCCCTTCTTCGATCCTGCGACCGACCTATTGCTTGTCATCCGGCTTCGTGAACGTGAAGTCGCCGAACTGCGACGTGCCCTTGTCGGTTTGAATCACCGTGTTGTTCGGATTCTCGCCGCAGAACCAATAGCCGACGCGCAGCGAGCCGTCGGGATTCGACACGTGCTTGTATGTCTGGCGCACGAACCACGGCTCGACGAGCGTCTCGGGGTCGTAGACCCAGACGTCGACGACGACGGTGCCCTCGTCCACTTTGTTCCAGACCTCGACCGCGTCGAGCTGCTCGGAATACTTCGGGTCGTTGCGGTGGAAGATGCCGGCCTGCACCTGGCTCGTGTGGATCACGAGCGTGTGTCCCGTCCAGAAGCCGATCGAGTCGCCGTACCACAGCGGATACGCATCCGCAGCGGGCGGATGGCCGCGGCCGTCGGTGTAGACGCGGCGCAGGTTGTTCATCGTCTCGGAAAAGAGATACGTCTGCCCTGGCGTCACGATGAACTCTCGCAGGAATGGGATCGCGAGCCAGCGCGGAAAGCCCGGCGGGCTGCAATTGCTGAGCGGGTCGTATTCGATTCCTTGCGCCGACAGCTCGCGCCGATGCTGCAAGTCCGCGAGCGCGTCGGGCTTGAGCTTCGCAGTCGTGAGCTCGTCACGCTTCTGCTCGGGATCGAACAGCGGCGGACCGACGCGCTGCCAGAAGCCGCTCCAATCCGGCATGTCGTCGAGCGACAGCGGCGCGCCGCCGCCGGCCTTCGTCTTCAGCGCCGCATAGAGCTCGGCGCCGCTCTTGTATGTGAGGCCGAGAGCGACCTTCGCATCCTTGTCCGCGGGTATGAGGGCAGCGCCCTGACTCGCTCCGGCAGCGGTGCCGCGGGCCGGTGTGTTGCCCGCACCGGGCGAGCTCGGCGTGCAAGCGATGCTGAGCGCCGCGAGCGCGACCAAAGCCGAGACGCTGCCGCTCTGGAACGACGCTCGAATCACGCTGCTTCGGCTGCGTGCGCTCATGTCCGTCTCAGCGGCTCGTCGCCGGCGTCGGTGGCGTCGGCGTCGCCTTGTCGAACGTGAAATCGCGGAACTGCGACGAGCCGGTGTCAGTCTGGATCACCTCGTTGTTCTGATTCTCGCGGCAGTCCCAGTAGCGAATCCTGAGCTCGCGCTGCGGGTCGTCGAGCTTCGTGTACTGCTGCTTCACGTACCACGGCTCGACGAGCGACGGCGGATCGTAGACCCAGACATGCGCGACGATGTGCTTGTCGTCGACCTTCTCCCAGATCTCGACCGTCTCGACTTGGTCGCTGTAGTCGGGCTGCGAGCGCTGATACTGGCCGTCGCGCAATTGATTCGTGTGGATCACGAGCCGCTTGCCGTCCCAGAAGCCGATCGAGTCGCCGTCGTAGAGCGGATAGCGATCCGCCTCTGGCACGTGGCCGCGGCCGTCGGTGTAAATGCGGCGAATGTCGTTGACCATCTCGTTGATCAGATAGGTCGTGCCGGGCGTCGGCACGAACTCGCGCAGAAACGGCTCGGTGAGCCAGCGCGGATGGCCCGGCGGCGCGCAGTTGCTGAGCGGATCGAACTCGATTTTGTTCTTGACCCGATCGAGCTTGTCGTGAAAGCGCTTGTCGTACTCGGGCGTGAGCTTCGCGGGCGGCACCGGATTCCTGCCCTGATCGATGTCGAAGTAGAGGCCGGGCGGGTCACGCGTGTAGGTCCCCGACCAGTCGGGCAACTGCTCGCCTTTTAGCCGCTGGCCGCCATTCGCCTGTTTCTCGAAATCCTTGTAGAGATCCCAGGCCGTCTTGTGCGTTTTGCCGAGCGCCGTCAGCTCCGCTTTGGTCGCGGGCAAGCTCACGGCAGCGGACGCCGCGGTCGGCACCCAGGTAAAGAGCGCGATGGCAGCGAGCAGCATCGCGCCGGGCGCGACACGAGCGAATGCGGTCATTCTTCCCCCCAAACGAGGCGCACTGGAACGCGAACGCTAAACCCGGAGCACTCGAGCATGCAACCGGCTCGGCTTGAGCTAAGATGCGGCAAACCATAACGACTGGGGGTCTCGCGATGCTTCGCGCCGCTCGTGCCTGCGCTCTGCATATTTCTATCGCTACCACTCTCCTTTCTTACTCCGCTCTGACGCATGCCGACGGCAAGATCGACCAGATCAAGCCCGTCACGGACGCGATGCTCGCGAATCCCGATCCGGCCGATTGGTTGATGTGGCGGCGCACGCTGAACAACTGGGGCTACAGCCCGCTGAAGGAAATCACGCCGAGCAACGTCAAGCAGCTCAGGCTCGTCTGGACCCGGCCGCTCGCGGCCGGCGACCAGGAAGGCACGGCGCTCGTGCACGACGGAATCCTGTACTTCCCGAACCCGAACGACATCACCCAGGCGTTCGATGCGGTAACCGGCGATTTCATCTGGGAGTACCGCCGCGGCGTGCCCGAGGACGTCGGCAATTACTTCCCGGCCGCAGGCACGAACCGCAATCTCGCGATCTACGACAACTTGATCCTCGACAACGGCGCCGACGGCTACGCGTACGCGGTCGACGCGAAGACGGGCAAGCTCGCCTGGGAAACTCACATCCTCGACTACAAGCACGGCGCCAAGAACAGCTCGGGCCCGATCGTCGCGGACGGCAAGGTGATATCGGGCCGCAGCTGCGAGCCCGAGGGCGGGCCCGAAGCCTGCGTCGTGACCGCGTTCGATGCGAAGACCGGCAAGGAGGTCTGGCGGCATCGCACTATCCCGAAGCCCGGCGAGCCCGGCGACGAGACCTGGGGCAACATCCCGTACGAGCAGCGCTGGCACGTCGGCATGTGGATGGTGCCGAGCTACGACCCGACGACGAAACGCATCTACGTCGGCACGTCGGTCACCGCGCCCGCGCCGAAGTTCATGCTCGCGGGCAACAACAACCAATACCTCTACCACAACTCGACGCTCGCGCTCGACGTGAGCACGGGCAAGATGATTTGGTTCTTCCAACACGTCGTCGACAGCTGGGACCTCGATCATCCGTTCGAGCGGCTGATCGTCGATACCTCGCTCACGCCAGATCCGAAGTCGGTCAAGTGGATCAACCCGAGCCTGCATCAGGGTGAGACGAAGAAAGTCATCACGGGCATCCCGGGCAAGACGGGTATCGTCTACACGCTCGACGCCGACACGGGCAAGTTCCTCTGGGCGCGCGAGACGACGCCGCAGAACGTGATCGCGAACATCAACGTCGAGTCGGGCGCCGCGACGGTGAATCCCGAGTCCCAGTTCACGGCGCCGAATCAGACCAAGCTGATCTGCCCGAGCACCTCGGGCGGCAAGAACTATCCGTCCGGCACGTACAGCCCGCTCACGGGCACGATGTACTACCCGCTGCAAAACACCTGCATGCAGGAGACCTCGGGCGAGCGCACGCTCGATCCGAACGAGAACAGTCTCTACCGCTTCAGCTCCAAGATCGAGATCTCGCCGGGCGAGAAGAACGTCGGCACGCTGCAGGCGATCAACGTCGCGACCGGCAAGACCGAATGGAAGTACGAACAGCGCGCGGGCATGTTGTCGCTGATGTCGACGGGTAGCGGTCTGATCTTCGGCGGCGACGTGAACGGACACTTCCGCGCGTTCGATCAGAAGACCGGCGCCGTGCTCTGGGACATCAATCTCGGCTCCGCGGTGAACGGCTATCCCGTGACCTACTCGGTCGGCGGCAAGCAATACGTCGCGATCAGCACGGGCGGCTCGGGGCTCGCATATGGGCTCGCGCGTCTGGCCCCCGAGCTGCATCCGGGCATCGGCAACCAACTGTACATATTCGCGTTGCCTTAGCTCGCGCGAGCGAGGCTCGCAAGCAGAGCGCAGTCGACACGAAAACGGCAGGAGCTACGACAACAAGAGCGAGCATCCGGGGGGAGCGCTAAAGATGGCAGCGACGGTACAGACTTCGGAGGCGACACGCTCCGGCATTCTCACGACTCTGGGCGCGACGGTGGGGCTCGCGTTCGGCCCGAGCGTGATCTCGACGCTCACGAGCGGCTTGTACATTCCGCCGATTCAGAACGAGTTCAGCTGGACGCGCGCCGACGTCTCGTTCGCGTTCACGATCGTCGCGTACATGGTCGTCTTGATGTCGCCGCTGCAAGGCTTCCTCGTCGACCGCTTCGGTCCGCGCCGCGTGATTCTCACGTCGATTCCGCTTTTCGGCCTGAGCCTCGCGGCGCTCTATTTCACGCCGCCGAATCACCTCGTCTACTACATGCTCTGGGGCCTCACACCCGTGCTCGGCGTAGGGCTCTGGCCGATCGCGTATCTGCAAGCCGTCACGCCGTGGTTCGACCGCAAGCTCGGCCTGTCTCTTGGCTGCGCGAACGCCGGCATCGGCCTCGGCAGCACGCTGCTGCCGATTCTCGTGATCGGCCCGATGATCGCGCACTACAACTGGCGGTACGCGCTGCTCGCGCTGGCCGCGCTCGTCGTGTTCGTGAGCTGGCCGATCGTCGCGTTTTGCTTGCGCGAGCCGTCAGCGATCGACGCCGCCGCGGTGAAGGCGCGCGCCGCGAAGCGGTCCTTCGGCATACCGTTCGATCAGGCGATGCGTGACCGCACGTTCGTATTGCTCAACGTCGTGTTCTTCTTACTCGGCCTCACCGCGACGAGCCTCAGCAGTCAGCAAGTGTCCCTGCTTCGCGATGCGGGCTGGAGCCCGGCCGAAACGACGACGCTCGCGACGACGTTCGGCCTCGGCCTGCTGTTCGCGCGCGTCGCGGTCGGCTTCGTGATCGATCACGTGTTCGCGCCGCGCGTGATGATGACGGTGTCGATCGGCGGCGCCGTCGCGTGCCTCTTGTACGCGACGCACCCGGAGCTCGGGTACATCAGCGCGCTGTTGGTCGGCTTCTTGCTCGGCGCCGAGTTCGACGTGCTCGCGTTCCTCATCAAGCGGTACTACGGGAGCGTCGCGTACGGGCGAATCTACGGCGTTATTTTCGGCGTGTTCTATCTCGGCTCGGGCATCGGCATCAACGCTTTCGCGCGTCTGCACGACGCATACGGCAACTACCACGCTGCGCTGTACGCGGCGGCCGGTGTGCTCGCGGCTTCGGCGGTCTTGCTCGTGATGATGCCGAGGTATCGCTACGCCGTCGGCGCGGATGCCGCCGCATCGGCCGAGCCAGCGGTGCAGAGCGCCTAGCCGCGCTTCGCTCCACCGCGGACCGAGCGAGCGCCGGTTCTATTGCAAGCCGACCGGTTGCGGAAAGTACGCGCCGGGACCGGTAGGCAGCGTATTCACGAGCGTCAAAGCGCCGGTCGTCTGGTCGACCGAGTACGACGACACTTTCTGACCCACGATGCTCGTGACGTAGACGTAACGTCCCGACGGATCCGGAATCAGAAAGAACGGCATATCGGCCGGCGTCGTGACGTCGGCCGCGAGAGTCGGCACGCCGGTGGTCTGGTCGATCAAGTACCGCTGGAGCGTTCCGTTCGAGCTGTTGGACTGATACAGAAACTTGCCCGAAGGATGCAGCCACGGGAACACCGTCGCGCCGTTGGAGCTGTATGGCGATCCCGGTAACGGCGTAAGCGCGCCCGTCGTCGCGTTGAAAGAGAACGCGGCAACGGACGGCGGGGGTGGCGAAGGCCCGGGCGGCGATGCCGGCGCGAGGCCGAAATAGAACACGCTCAGTCTGCGCTCATACATGAAGCGGAACGGTACCGTCCCCGGGGGGCCGCCGGTCGGGATCGGAGAGCCGACCATGGACAGCGTGCCTGCCGAATCTACGGCCATGACAGCTATGGTTCCCGACGTGGAGTTGGCCACGATCAAGAACTTGCCGTCCGGCGTCAGCATCGCAAACGGATTGTTGCCACCCGTCGGGACCGGCGCGCCGTTCGGCGTCAAGACGCCCGACGGCGACGTGATTTGGTAGCTCGAGATCCTGCCGGACGCGCCCGCGGAGGCGTCGGACGCTTGGAACAGGTATTTCCCCGTCGGATCGATAACGGGAGTCTGTCCGTCGAAGCCGTACGGCATCGGAAAGCCCGGTATCTCGGCGAGATCGCCCGTCGACGTGTCGAGCGCCGCACCGTAAAGCGTCGCGCTCGGGGTCGGGATCGACAGGTAACCGAACAGTCCGGACGGATGCAGCACCGGCAAGTTGAAAGCGGGCGTGTTCGGCGGCGGCGGATTCGTAGAGCTGAAAGGGTACGGCGAGTTCGGGAGCTCGGTCAGCACGCCCGTCGTTCCGTTGAGGGAGAACCCGGAGATCTGCGGTGGAGTCGTGAAGTCGCCACTCGACGCCACATAGACGTACTTGCCGCTCGGCTCGCCCGTCACGGAGCGCGGACCCGTCTCCGCCAGGAACGGCGAGCCCGCGATGGCCGCGAGCTCGCCCGTGCTCGCGTTGATCGTGAAGCCGTTTACGGTATTCGAGGCCGGGTTCGCGATGTAGAGGAATTTGAAGACCTTCGTCACGCAGCTCACGGCGACGCTCGTGACCGCCGCGCTCGCGACGCTGCCACCGCCGTTCGTGACGGTGCAGACCTGCAACGGGCCGATGTTCGGCTGCGTCCCGACCGTGATCGAGTACGCGCTGCCGGTCGCAATCGATGTCGCGAACGTAAACGCGCCGCTCGAGCTGACTGAAAGGGCATCGCCGCCGTTGTTCAGCAGCACGAGGCCGCTAGAGGCGAGCCCGGTGACCGTGCCACCGACGGTGAACGACGTTGGAGCCGGCGGAGTCGGAGTCGTGTTTCCCCCACCGTTGCTTCCGCCGTACCCTCCACCACCGCCGCCGCAGGCGGCCAGGATGAGCAGTGAGAGAAAGGCGGTGCTCCCGTTCCGGGCAGCCGTCGAGCGCATGGAATAGATTCCTATACGAAATACCCGGCGCGAAGTGTCCGAGCCCGACCGCGGGGAGTCAAACGCGAGATCGTCGTAGCGCGACGCCTGTCTCAGTTGCGGTTACTGCCTCACGGCGGTGAACGGCGTCGGCATTGGGCCGAGATGCAGCGTGCCCGACAACGTCCCGTCGGCGCCGAGCGTCGCCTCGTACTCGACGTGGTTCTTGTTGCCGTTGAACACGACGTCGTAGCCCCACGTCGCTTTCGTGCCGCTGACCGTCCCGGTCGTCGAGCTCGGATCGAACTGCGCGGGCTTGCACGTCCCCGTCAACGCGTTGTCGCGCTGCACGAGCGTGCATTGGATCGAGACCGTGTTGTCGCCGACCTTAGAGCTGATGTTCCAAGTGCCCGAGAAGTCCGCGGCGAACGCCGCAGCCGAGGCGAGCAGCGAGCCGAGCGCGAGCGCACCGTGTGTCAAACTCCGCATGTTCCACCTCAATCCTTGCTCGCCCGAACGCAGCTGCTCGCGACGCGCTCGCGCGCGATTGGCGTCTACTTGCTCGCGCCTTTTTTTCGCTTGGGCCCAGAGCTGCTCTTCGCGTTCGCCTTCTTCGCGCTCGACCGCGCCTTGCGCCGCCGGTGCAGCGACAGATCGTCCGGGTTGATCAAGTCCGGCACCGTCCAGCCATTCAAGTCGTACTCCGCCATGCATTGCTCCGCGAAGCCCTTGAACTTGGCCACGTTGCCGTTGCCCATCGCGCCGAACAGCGCGTAGCGGCGAATTTCCTCGGTGCTGCCGCTGTAGTTGATCTCGTACAGCTCGTGTCGTCCGCCGAACTCGGTGCCGAGGCAATCCCACAAGAGCTTCATGAGCTTGATCCGCTGCTCGGCGGTGTAACCGTTGCTGCCGCGCATGTAGCGGTCGATGTACGGCCGGATGTCTGGATTGTCGAAGTCGCGCGCGTGCGAGTTCAGGTAGATCAATCCCGACGCCGCCGTCTGCTCGATCAGATACTTGATCTTCGTGTACGCGATCGTGGCGAGCACCTGATACGCGCTGCCGGCGTCGTTGTTGGGCAGCAGATATTGGCCCTTCCAAGGACGAGGATCGCGCACCATCGCCTCCGTCAGCGCCCAGAACATGTTGCGCCACGCAATGACTTCGCCGACGTTCGCCTGTACGCCGCGATAATCCTTCGTGCCCGCCGCTTCGACAGCCTTGAGCAAAAGCCCCGCGATGAAGTCGAGCTTGACCGCGAGCCGCGTGCAGCCGTGCACGACGAAGCGCGGCAAGAAGCCGGTGCGCGGAAAGAAGTTGTTGGCCTTCTCGACGTCGCCGAAGACGAACACGTTCTCCCACGGTACGAACACGTTGTCCATGATGAACACCGCGTCGTTCTCGTCGAGCCGCGACGACAGCGGCTGATCGAACGGGCTCGACATCACGGCCGCGGTCATCTCGTACGACGTCCGGCAGAGGAATTTCACGCCGGGCGCGTTCGTCGGCACCATGAACACGAGCGCGAACTTCTTGTCGTTCAGCGGGATCAGGCCGTGGTGCGCGATGAACGTGTAGTTCGTGAGCACGGAGCCCGTCGCGACGACCTTCGCGCCCGAGACGTAGATGCCGCCATCCGTCTCCTTCTCGACGTGCACGCAGACGTCCGCCACTTGGTCGGGCGGCTTGTCCCGATCCACGGGCGGATGAATGATCGCGTGGTTCACGAACGGCACGCGCTCCTGGCAGAACGTGTACCAGCGCTTCGCGTTCGCCTCGAACGGCGCGTAGAACTCGGCGTTGGCGCCGAGCGTGCCCAGGAACGCGGCCTTGTAGTCGGGCGAGCGGCCCATCCACCCGTACGTGATCCGCTGCCATTCGGCGATCGCGTTGCGGCCCGCGACCGACTCCTCGACCGTCTTCGGCGCCTTGAAGAACGCGTGCGTCTTGCCCTTACCGTCGGTGTCCGTCGGCAGCAGGAGCTTGTCGCGCCGCGCAGGGTCGTGCAGCGCGTCGAAGAGCCGCGCGGTCATGCGCGCCGTGTTGCGGAACGCCGGATGCGACGTCACGTCCGCGACGCGCTCGCCGTAGATGTAGACCTCGCGGCCGTCGCGCAGTGATTCGAGATATTCGGCGCCCGTCTGCGGCTTGGCGCAGCGTAGGTTGCCGATCGCTTCAGGCGTTACCGCCGTCGCGCGTTTGGAAGCCATGCCTTTCCCCCGTCTTGTTCTTGAATCTGCTGTTTGATCGCGGCGTCGGGCGTCTCGCAAGCCCGGCGCACACGATCGAAGCTCGTTGTCAGCTTAAGACCTGCGCGATCGCTTCGGGTCCCTGCGCGGGCGCCATCACGTGCGCGCCCGCGACGCCGCGGATCTCGCGCAAGCCCGCGATCAGCTCGGCACAGATCGCACGGCCCTCCGCGGCCTGGTCCTTCGCGCTCTCGAGCCGCTGGATGGTCGCGTCCGGCACGTGAACTCCGAATAGGTTCTCGTTCATCCAGCGCGCGGACTTCGCGGAGCGGATCGGACCGACGCCGATGATCACGCCGAGCTTGTCGGTGATTCCCTCGTCGCGCAGCCGGCCGATGTACGCGCGCACGACGTCGAGGTCGAAGCCGAACTGCGTCTGCGCGAAACCGGCGCCGGCGTCGATCTTCGCGAGCAGCGGTCCGGGCTTCCATTTCTCGTCGGGCCGGCGCGGCACGTCGGCCGCGCCGAGGAAGAACCGCGGCGGCGGCTCGACTTTGCGGCCCGACGGCAGCTCGCCTTTGTCGCGCAAATCGCGCGCGAGCGCGAGCAACTGCCCGGACTCGAGATCGAACACCGGCTTCGCGTCTGGCTGGTCGCCGCCCTTCGGATCGTCGCCTTTCAAGATCAGCAGATTCCGGATGCCTTGCGCCGCGGCGCCGATCAAATCGCCGGCGAGCGCGATCCGATTGCGGTCACGGCAGGTCACCTGAAGGATCGGCTCGTAGCCGTTCGCCGCAAGGATCGCGGCGGACGCAAAGCTGCTCATCGTCGTCTTGCCGGCGGCCGCGTCGGTTACGTTGATCGCGTCCACCTTGCCCTTCAGCAATTCGGCCTCCGCGAGTAGCTTGGTGGGCGCCGCGGACAGCGGAGGCACGATCTCCGCCGTGATCACGAATCGGCCGGACCTGATTTTTTCTTCGAGATTCGCCATCTGCATGCTCCTAAGTGCGCGCCGCGCGTCGGCTACGCCGCGTTCGATTCTACGCAAACGGGCCGACGAGTACCCGTCATCCGAGAGGCGACGGTCGAGCGGCGCGCGCTACCGGTCGACTTGCATTGCTCCGAACGGCTTGTCGGCATGGCGGCAATCGGACGAACAAGCGCGGCTCGGCAGCTAGGACAATAGGCCTCAATGAGACGCCTATGATGAGAACCCTTATCAGCCTGCATCGAAGCCGAGGCGCGCGGATTCAGCGCTGGCGGCGTCAGGCCCGGTTTCTCGTCGGTCGCTCCTTCCGCTCCGCCCACCGCGTCTCAGCTTTGCTTCAGCGGTTGATACCGGCCCTGAGGCAGAGCGCTGCCATCCCGACCTAGCTTCGATCCTGAGCTACGGCGGACTCCGCCGTCATGGTGTTCGTGCTTCCAGCACGAGACTAACTCCCATGAACAAGGATCGACGCGATGAACCCAGATGCTTTCGAGGTTGTAAAAACAGTCGTCCATGAGCTCAGCAGAGAGCTCGGTTATGACTCGTTCGCGGATGCGAGCCCGGATACACCGCTCTACGGTGATGGGACGGGAATAGACTCGCTGTCTCTCGTGCTAATCGTCGCCGCTGTGGAGCGTGCCGCCGAGGACACGTTCGACAAACGCGTGCTGCTGGCGGACGAGCGAGCGATGTCGAGGCGCAACAGCCCCTACCGTACGCTGGGCACGCTCGCCGACCTTCTGCGCGAACGGTTGGCGGAGTGAGCACGGGTTCGCAGCTTGCACTGATCGCGCGCCGCTTTCTGATCCCTCGCTCGTTCGTTACGCTCTATGGAGTGCTGCGTTGGCGAGCCAACTTCAGCCCG
>Ga0068859_100005892_pt1 | contig 12439 bp, 12 predicted proteins | sample KBSSwiS22_FD_66585 | JGI IMG/M metagenome (GOLD analysis project Ga0068859, IMG submission 66585) | Switchgrass rhizosphere microbial communities from Kellogg Biological Station, Michigan, USA - KBS Switchgrass S2-2 | ecosystem: Host-associated > Plants > Roots > Rhizosphere > Soil ... | reverse complement strand
CGCCGGGGACCGTTTGGGCCGCGACCGCCGAGACGGCGAGCAGGGGGAGCGTCAGGCGGAAAAGGGCTCTCATCGCGGGATCCTCCGTGCGGGTCCGGGTGATTATAGGGGCACCGTGGAGCTGCCGCCGCTCGTCCTCGCCTCCGCCTCGCCCCGCCGGCGCGCGCTCCTGTCGGCGTTGGGGCTCGCGTTCGAGCTCGCGATCCCGGACGTCGACGAGAGCGTCTTTCCCGGCGAGACGGCGGAGGCGCACGTCGAGCGCCTCGCCGCGGCGAAGGCGAGCGCCGCCTCCGCGCTCCTTTCGGACCGCGTCGCGCTCGTCCTCGCGGCCGACACGACCGTGACCCTCGACGGCGCGATCCTCGGGAAGCCCCGGAACGCGGAGGAGGCCCTCGCGATGCTCGAGCGCCTCTCGGGGCGGCGCCACGAGGTCCTCACGGCGTGCCGCCTCCGCCGGACCGACGACGGTCGCGAGGCCTCCGCGACCGTCCGCTCGGCCGTGCGCTTCCGGCCGTGGGACGAGACCCTCGCGCGCTGGTACGTCGCGACGGGCGAGCCGATGGACAAGGCGGGCGCGTACGCGCTCCAGGGGAAGGGCGTCCTCCTCACCGACGGCATCGAGGGCTCGTGGAGCAACGTCGTCGGCCTGCCCCTCGAGGCGCTCCCCGCGCTCTTCGCCGACGCCGGCGACGACCTGAGCCGGAGGCTCGTGGAAGGGGGGCGAAGCGGCTGCTAGCATGCCGCACCTCATGCATCCCGACCGCTTCGTCCACCGTCACATCGGACCGCGCGACGACGACCAGCGCGCCATGCTCGAGACGCTGGGCTGTGACAGCCTCGACGATCTCGTCGCGCGGGCGCTGCCCGCGTCGATCCTCACCCGCGAGCCGCTCGCGCTCGCGCCGCCGCTGTCGGAGGTCGAGGCGATGGCCGCCCTCTCCCGGATGGCCGGGAGGAACCGCGTGCTCCGGAGCTACATCGGACGCGGGTTCCACGGGACGATCACCCCCGCGGTCATCCGCAGGAACGTCCTCGAGAACCCCGGCTGGTACACGCAGTACACGCCGTACCAGGCCGAGATCGCCCAGGGGCGCCTCGAGGCACTGCTCAACTTCCAGACGCTCATCGCGTCGCTCACCGGCCTTCCCGTCGCGAACGCCTCGCTCCTGGACGAGGCGACCGCCGCGGCCGAGGCGATGACGCTCTGCGCTCGCGCGCTCGACCGCGGCGCCGAGGGGCGGTGCTTCCTCGCGAGCGACCGTTGCCACCCCGAGACCCTCGCGGTCCTCGCGACCCGGGCCGAGCCGCTCGGGATCGACATCGCGGTCGCGGATCCCTTCACCTGGGACTTCTCGCGGCCGACCTTCGGCGTGCTCCTCCCTTCCCCGGCGACCGACGGCGAAATCTCGGACCTCGCGGGGGTCGCGAAGCGCGCGCACGACGCGGGCGCGCTCGTGGTCGTCGCCGCGGACCTGCTCGCGCTGACGCTCTTCCGCGAGCCCGGGGCGATCGGCGCGGACGTCGCGATCGGCAGCGCGCAGCGCTTCGGCGTTCCGCTCTGGTTCGGAGGCCCGCACGCCGCGTACATGGCGGTCCGCGACGGGCTCAAACGCCACCTGCCCGGACGGCTCGTCGGCGTGTCCAGAGACGCCCAGGGGCACATCGGGTACCGGCTCGCCCTCCAGACGCGCGAGCAGCACATCCGCCGCGACAAGGCGACCAGCAACATCTGCACCGCGCAGGTGCTCCTCGCGGTCGTGGCGTCGATGTACGCCGTGTACCACGGTCCCGAGGGCCTCCGCGCGATCGCGGCCGAGGTGCGCCGCAACGCGCTCCGCTTGCGCGGAGCCCTCACGGCCGCCGGCTGCCGCGTGCGCGGGTCCGTCGTCTTCGACACGCTGCGCGTCACGCCCGGCCCGGTCGGCACCGACGCGGTCGTCGCTTCGGCCCTGACGCTCGGCATCAACCTCAGACGCTACGAGGACGGCGATCTCGGCGTGGCCCTCGACGAGACGGTCGGCCCCGCCGACCTCGCGGACGTGGCGCGGGCGTTCGGCGCCTCACCGGCCCGCCTCGACGATGCGGTCGACGAGACGATCCCCGCGGAGCTCTCCCGCCTCACCGCCATCCTCGAGCACCCGGTCTTCCACGCGCACCGCTCCGAGACCGAGATGCTGCGCTACATCAAGCGCCTCGAATCGCGCGACCTCTCGCTGACGACGTCGATGATCCCGCTCGGCTCCTGCACGATGAAGCTGAACGCGGCGGCGGAGATGATCCCGATCTCGGAGCCCGGCTTCTCCGGCCTCCACCCGTTCGTGCCCGCCGACCAGGCCTTGGGGTACGCCGAGCTGACGGGATCCCTCTCCTCGATGCTCTCCGAGATCACCGGGTTCCCCGCGATCTCCCTCCAGCCCAACGCCGGCTCCCAGGGGGAGTACACCGGCCTGCTCGTCATCCGCGCGTACCACCTCAGCCGCGGCGATGCGCACCGCGACGTCTGCCTGATCCCCGTCTCCGCGCACGGGACCAACCCCGCGAGCGCCGCGATGGCGGGCATGAAGGTCGTCGCCGTCGCGTGCGACGCGCACGGGAACGTGGACGTCGGCGACCTGAAGGCGAAGTCGGCGCAGCACCGCGACCGGCTCGCCGCGCTCATGGTCACCTACCCGTCCACGCACGGCGTGTTCGAGGAGGAGATCCGCGAAATCTGCGCCGCGGTCCACGAGCACGGCGGCCAGGTGTACCTGGACGGCGCGAACATGAACGCGCTCGTCGCCCTCGCCCGGCCGGCGGAGCTCGGGGCGGACGTCTGCCATCTCAACCTTCACAAGACGTTTTGCATCCCGCACGGCGGCGGCGGGCCGGGGATGGGCCCGATCGGGGTCGCGGCGCACCTGGCGCCGTTCCTCCCCGGGCACCCCGTGGTCGGCGTCGGCGGCGATCGTGCGATCGGGCCCGTGTCCCAGGCGCCGTGGGGAAGCGGAGGGATCCTCCCGATCCCCTGGGCGTTCATCGCGATGATGGGCGGCGAGGGCTTGAAGCGCGCGACCGAGGTCGCGATCCTGAACGCGAACTACGTCGCGAAGCGCCTCGCTCCCCACTTCGCGCTCGTCTACAAGGGCCGCGGCGGCTTCGTCGCCCACGAGTGCATCGTCGACCTCCGCCCGTTCAAGGCGTCCGCCGGCGTCGAGGTGGAAGACGTCGCGAAGCGGCTCATCGACTACGGCTTCCACGCGCCGACGATGTCGTGGCCGGTCGTGGGAACGCTCATGATCGAGCCGACCGAGAGCGAGCCGAAGGAAGAGCTCGACCGGTTCTGCGACGCGATGATCGCGATCCGCGAGGAGATCCGCGAGATCGAGGAGGGACGTGCCGACCGGGGCGTCAATCTCCTGAAGATGGCGCCGCACACGGCCGCCCTGGTGACCGCCGAAGCTTGGGACCGGCCCTACAGCCGCGAGCGCGCGGCGTTCCCCTCTCCGGCGACGCGCACGCACAAGTTCTGGCCCCCGGTGTCGCGAATCGACAACGCGTACGGGGACCGGAACCTGATGTGCGCCTGCCCGCCCGTCGAGGAGTTCGTTTAGGAAGTTCGGAGTTCAGAGTTCAGAGTTCAGAGCTCTCAACTCTCAACTGTCAACTCTGAACTTTCAGCCGATGAGCGCCTTGTAGGCGTCGGCATCGAGGAGCGCGTCGGACTCCGCGCGCGAAGCGATCTTCAGCTTGCAGATCCACCCCGCGCCGTGAGGATCGCGGTTGACCGTCTCGGGCGCCTGCGCGAGGGCGGCGTTCGCCTCGAGCACCGTGCCGCCGACGGGGGCGTACAGCTCCGAGACCGCCTTCACCGACTCGATCGTCCCGAGGACGTCACCGGCGGCGACGGTCTTCCCGGTCTCGGGAGGCTCGACGTAGACGATGTCGCCGAGCTCCCCCTGGGCGAAGTCGGTGATGCCGATCGTCGCCACCTCGCCCTCGACCTGCACCCACTCGTGGTCCTTCGTGTAGCGGCGGTCGCTCGGAACCATCGGAACCTCCGTCAGCGGGGACGTTTGTAGAAGGGGGTCGGCACGACGACCGCCGGCTCGAGGCGGCCGCGGATCGAGACGTCGAAGCGCGTTCCGGGCTCCCCGAGCGGCAGCGGCAGGTAGGCGAGCCCGATGTTCTTCTTGAGGAAGGGAGCGAAGCTGCCGCTCGTGATGACGCCGACGGCCTGGCCCGCGTGATGCGCCTCGTAGCCGTGCCGCGCGACGGCGCGTCCTTCGGTCTCGAACCCCACCAGACGCCGCGTCAGCCCCTCGGCCTTCTGCCGGACGAGGGCGTCGCGGCCGACGAAGTCCCCCTTCTCGAGCTTCAAGATCCAGCCGAGGTCGGCCTCGAGCACCGTCGTCGTGTCGTCGATGTCGTTGCCGTAGAGCGCCATCTTCGCCTCGAGCCGGAGCGTGTCGCGGGCGGCGAGGCCCGCGGGCACGAGCCCCTGGGGAGCCCCCGCGGAGAGGACGGCGTGCCACAGCCGCTCCGCGTCCTCCCAGGGTCCGTACAGCTCGAAGCCGTCCTCCCCCGTGTAGCCCGTCCGCGAGATGAGGCACGTGACCCCGGCGACCTGGCCGCGCTCGAAGCCGTAGTACTTCATCCCCGAAAGCGCGGTCGCCGTGAGCGGCGCCAGGATCGTCTCCGCCATCGGCCCTTGGAGCGCGAGCTGGCACCATCGCCCCGACACGTCGGCGACGTCCACGTCCCGCCCGCGCGCGTGGTCCGCGATCCAGGCGACGTCCTTCGGCGTGTTCCCGGCGTTGATGACGAGGAGAAAGTCGTCCTCGGCGAGCTTGTAGACGAGCAGGTCGTCCACGAACGTCCCCTGCGGGGTCGTCAGCGCCGAGTACTGGATGCGTCCCGGCGTCAGGCGCGAGACGTCGTTGCTCGTGATGTGCTGGAGGAAGGCGAGCGCGTCCCGCCCTCTCACGGCGACCTCCCCCATGTGACTGACGTCGAACAGGCCCGCCCTCGTCCGCACCGCCAGGTGCTCGTCGAGGACGCTCGTGTACTGGACCGGCATGTCCCAGCCCGCGAACGGAACCATGCGGGCGCCCGCCTCGCGGTGGACGCGGTTCAGGGACGTGGTCCGGATCGTCTCGCTCAAGCGGGTCCTCCGCGCGGGGGCGGCATCTTAGCAGCGGCGCGCAGGATCGCGTCGCCGACCTGCGCCTCCTCGGGGGCCTCCGCCACCTCGTCCGGAGGGAGGCCCTCGGCGGCCAGGGCGCGAGCCGTGGTCGGACCGATCGCGATCCGGCGCACGCCCGCGAGCGTGCCCCTCAGGCGCGCCGGATCCGGGGCGGCCTCGAGCCAGACGTGGAGCGCGGAGGGGGCGGTCCAGACGACGGCGCCGAACCGCCCGGCGACGACGTCGTCCGCGAGGCGCGCGGCGTCCGGCGAGGCGATCGTGCGGTAGAGCGGAGCCTCGTCCACGCGGGCCCCGCTCGCGCGGAGCGCCGGGGCGAGCCGCGCATGCGGGGTGCCCTCCGGGCGCACGACGAGGACCCGGTCGCGCGCCGACAGGCGGGGGGCGAGCTGTACTGCGAGCCCTTCGCCCCTCGGGTCGTCGGCGACGAGCTCCACGCGGACGCCGGTTCCCTGGAGGGCGCGGGCGGTCGCGGGACCGACCGCGGCCCACCGAGCCGCTTGCGGTGCCGTGGCCTCGCGCGCGGCGAGCCTGAGCGTGAGCGCCTTCACGCCCTGGCCGCTCGTCACCACGATCCAGGAGTAGCCGCCGAGGCGGGAGAGAGCGGCGTCGGCCGGCGCGGGATCGAGAGGCTCCACCTGCACGGTCGTCGGCCCCATCTCGATCTCGATCCCCGATCCCGCAAAGCGCCGCGCAAGCTCGGGCCACGTGCCCGCGGGACGGGTCACGAGAACCCTCACCGCGACGCCCGCACGATCTCGTCCCCTCCCGCGGCGAGGATCTCCTCCGCGACCGCCCACCCGAGTGCCGCGGGGTCGGCCGGTGATCCGGCGCGGCTCTCGCGGAGACACCGCGATCCGTCGGTCGTCGCGACCACGGCCTCGAGGAGGAGGCGGTCGCCCTCGATGCGGGCGAGCGCGCCCGCCGGGGCCAAGCATCCGGCGCCGAGCGCTGCGAGGAAAGCCCGCTCGGCGATCGCCGCCTTCGCCGTCGCCGCGTGGTCGAGCGCTTCCACGAGCCCGCGCGTGAGACCGTCCTCCGCGCGCGTCTCGATCGCCACCGCTCCCTGGCCCGGCGCCGGAAGGCAGACCTCGGGCGGGATCGGCGACCAGAGCGCGGGATCGATGCCCAGACGGGTCAGGCCGGCCACCGCGAGGACGACCGCGTCGAGCTCGCCTTCGAGGAGCTTGCGGACGCGCGTGTCCACGTTGCCCCGCAGCTCGGTGAAGACGAGGTCGGGGCGGGCGGCGGCGATCTGCCCGCGCCGCCGCGGGGAGCCCGTCCCGATGCGCGCCCCCTGGGGCAACGAGCCCACCTCCGCCCCGCCGCGGGAGACGAGCGCGTCCCGCGGGTCGGCGCGCTCGAGGATGGCGGCGACCGCGGTGCCCGCCGCGGGCTCCGTGGGGAGGTCCTTCAGCGAGTGGACGCCGAGGTCGATCGTCCGCGCGAGGAGCGCCTCCTGGATCTCCTTGACGAACACGCCGCGCCCGCCGGACGCGGTCAGGCGCGCGTCGCTGAAGCGGTCCCCCTCGGTCTTGAGGACGACGAGCTCGACCGCGAGGCCCGGGTGCGCGGCGGAGAGCCTTGCCGCGGCGTCGCGCGCTTGCCACAGCGCCAGGGCACTTCCGCGCGTGCCGATCCTGACGCGCGCGCTCACTCGTCCTTCCCGCCGCGGATGAGCCGCTGCGGCCCGCTCCCCTCCCCCTTCTCCCCCCCGGGGAGGTCGAGTCCGAAGATCTGGCGGTAGAGCGCCGCGAAGCGCGCCGCCTCCCCGCGGTCGGCCGCCGCTTTGAGCGTCACCGTCGGCGTGTGGAGGATCTTCTGCACCACCGCGCGGAGCAGCTCCTCGACGACGGCCCGCTCGGCCTCCCCGAGCGGGGCCAAGCGCCGGCCGAACCGCGCGATCTCCTCGCGGCCGACCGCGTGGAGCCTCTCGCGCAGCGCGGCGATCGTGGGCCCGAGATCGGCGACCTGCCGCCACCGGTCGAAGGCGACCACCTCCATGTCGAGAAGGCGCCACGCCTCCTCGGCCGCGCGGCGGCGCTCGCCGAGCCCGTCGTCGACGATCTCCTGGAGATCGTCCACGTCGTAGAGGTACACGCCCGCCAGGGTGTTCGTCTCGGGCTCGACGTCCCGCGGCACCGCGATGTCCACGAAGAGCAGGGGCTGGCCCCGCCGTGCGGGGAGCGCGCGGCGCACGGTCTCGCGCGTGATCACGGGGGTGGCGGCGGCCGTGCCGGTGAGGACGATGTCCACGCGCTCGAGCGCCTTCGGCACGTCGTCCCAGGGGAGCGCCGTCCCGGACAAGGACTCCGCGAGCGTCTGCGCTCGCGCGTACGTGCGATTGGCGATCGTCAGCGATCCGACGCCCTGGGACACGAGGTGCCGCGCGGCGAGCTCGGTGATCTTCCCCGCGCCGAGGAGCAGCACCCGGCGCCCACGAAGGTCGTCGAAGAGGCTCCGCGCGAGCTTCGCCGCGGCGTAGGCGACCGACACCGCGTGACGGGAGATCCCGGTGGCGCTGCGGGTCCGCTTCGCGGCGAACAGCGCGTTCTGGAGGAGGCGATCGAGGACCGGCCCGGTGGCCTGGCCCCGGCGCGCGGCCTCGTAGGCCCTCTTGACCTGGCCCAGGATCTGAGGCTCCCCCAGGATCATCGAGTCGAGGCCGCACGCGACGCCGAACAGATGGCGCGCCGCCCTCGGCCCCTCGTGGACGTAGACGTGGCCCTCGAGGACCCCGAGGTCGATCCCGCGCTCCGAGGCCAGGAAGGCGCGGACGGTCGCCGCCGCACCCGCGGGGTCGTCGCTCCGCACGAGGATCTCCACGCGGTTGCAGGTCGCGAGGATCATCGCCTCCGCGATCCCGGGACACGCCCGCAGCCGCGCGAGGGCGGCCTCGAGCTGGTCCTCGGCGAAGCACGCGCGCTCCCTCAGATCGAGGGGTGCGCTGCGATGGTTCATGCCGACGAGGGTGAGCATCAGCGCGGCATGCCGAGGACGGTGAGGATGCCCAGCGCGAAGCCAGCGATCGCGAGGAGGGCGAACCGGCGTCCGCTGATCCCGCGCGCCCGCCGCGCGGAGAGCAGGAACGCGAAGACGAGCCACGCGAGGATTGGGAACACTTCCTTCGCCGACCACGCGAACAGCGGCCTGTGCAGCTCGGCCTTCATCGCGAGCCCGGTGGCGATGCCCAGCGTCAGGAGCGAGAAGCCCCACAGCATCGCGTGGAAGCCGACGCGGTCGATCGTCTCGAGCGGCGGGAACCGCTCCAGCATCCGGACCGAGCGCTTGAGCTTGAGCGCGCGGTCCTTCACGAGGAACAGGATCGCCATCGCGAAGGCGACGGCCAGCGCGGCCATGCCCGAGGTCGCGACGACGGTGTGCGCGACGAGCCAGCCGCGCTGCTCCAGCGCCGCTCCGCTCGGCGGCGTGGACGGAAGGACGAGGGCCACGGCGACCATCGCCGCCGACGCCGCGGGAAGGACGAGCGCGATCCCGGGAAGGCCGCGCCCGAGGCTGAGGACGAGATGGAGGCCCAGGACGAGACAGCCCAGCGCGAGCAGGTAGTCCGCGCCGCCCCGGACCGGCACCGCCGGTCCCGACGCCGCCAGCATCGCGAGGACCGCGAGCTCGAGCACGAACGCGCCCGACAGGATCAGCGCGCCCGCCCGCGTCCACGCCGCGCGCTTCCGGAGCTCGCCGGCGAACGAGGCGGCCGCACCGGTCGCATGGAGGACGATCGCGATCTCGAGAAGTCCCCGCGTCACCCCGGGATTCTAGCCGACCCGGCCTCCTTGTCCTCGAGGATCGATCCGAGCTCCCGGAGCGCCACGTCCTGGAGGGCCGCGAGCTGGCGGTACGCCTTGAGGTCGAGGCAGCCGAGCCGGCGCGCGAGGTAGAGGTAGTAGCGCACCTCGAGGAGGCCCGCGTGCGCGCTCTCGAGCGCCCGGCGGACCGGGGTGTCGGCGAGGGGGCCGGTGGCGGCCGCCACGAGCGCGCCGCCCGACCGCGCGAGCGCGCGCCGGACCTCCCGGGCGAGCGCCTCGCCGTCGGCCCGGGCGAACGAGCGCGCCGCCTGCCAGGCCGCGAGCGCGAACTGATCCGTGGCGCGGAAGGCGCGCACGCGCCTCGCGGACTCCGGCTCGTGGCCGCGGGGGGCGTCGATCACAGCGTCCATCGCCGCTCCTCCGGGAGGAAGCGCCACACGCGCAGACGCGACGACGGGCCGAAGAGAACGACGGCGCACAGGCCCGACCCCCCGTCGGTGACGTAGAGGGTCCCCGACGACGTCGTGCCGTACGGCCCGAACGAGACGAGGTCCGAGGCGCCGAAGCGCACCGGGTCGTCCCCCGCGCGGAGGAGCTGGTTTCCGGGGGGCGCTTCGGGGTACGGGCCGCCCGGCGGGATCCCGATCCTCACGTGCTCGACGAGGGACTCGAGGCGCGCATCGGGGGTCAGCACGCGGTCCACGCCCCGCGTGATCTCCGCCGTCCGCAAGCCGTTCCCGTTCCCGTCGGCGACCTCCCGAAAGACCCAGCCCGAGGAGAGTTGGCGGAACTGCAGTCCGCGCGTCGCGTGCGTGGCGACGCTCTTGAAGCGTTGCTCCGAGAGGCGTGAGGCGAGCAGGCGGGCCGCCGCCTCGGCCCGCCCGGACTCGCGGATCGCCGCCGCGGAGGGAAGCCCCACCGCGACGGCGATCGCGATCACGGTCAGGACGACGAGGAGCTCCGCGAGGGAAAACCCCTTCGAGTCCGTCATCGCCCGCTCACTTCCCCTTGGAGACCGTCAGGTACGGACGCAGCTTCTCGAGCGACTTCTCGCCGACCCCCTGGACCTTCAGGAGGTCGTCCACGCTCTTGAACGCGCCGTTCTTCTCGCGGAAGGCGACGATCTTTCCCGCCAGCGACTTGCCGATCCCGGGGACGGCCTCGAGCTCGTCGCTCCCGGCGGCGTTGAGATCGACGGGCTTCGTCTCCGCCGGCGCGGCGGCGGAAGCGGGGGGCACGACGGGGGGCGCCGTCAGCGTGACGGCGGCGAGGGCGGCGGACAGGACCAGGACGGGTGCGATGCGACGGCGAGCGATCATGGATGCCTCCGAGGATCGGGCCGCGCTCCATGCGCGGCGCCTCCCCGCCCTTGCGCAACGCGAGTGCCAGGAGCGGGGCTCGGATCGCGGGCGTTTCGCCGTCCGCGAAGCGCCCGGCGGACGGTCGCGCGACCGCCGGCGGTCAGGGAGCGCGGTGCCGCACCTGGAGCAACTCCGCGACGATCGACACCGCGATCTCCTCCGGCGTGTCGCCTCCGAGCGGAAGCCCGATCGGACAGCGCACCCGCTCGAGCGCGTCGTGCGGGATCCCGTCCTCGGCGTGGAGCTGCTCGAAGATGACCGTCCGCTTGCGGCGGCTGCCGATGAGGCCGACGTAGCGCGCCGGCTCGCGGAGCACGCGGGCGAGCGCCAGCCGGTCGGTGCGGTGGCATCGCGTGACCACCGCGACGAAGCACGAGGCGTCCAGGGCCGGGACGCCCGAGACGTACCCCGGGTCGCACAGGATCGCGCGGCCGAAGCCCGCCGCCCGCGCGGCCTGAACCGCCTCCTCGCGGTCGTCCACGATCTCGCACGTGAAGCCGACGGTCGAGGCGAGCCGGGCCAGCGCGAGCCCGACGTGCCCGGCCCCGAAGACGACGAGGCGCGGACCCGCGCCGCCGACCTCGATCAGGACCTCGGCCGAGCCGCCGCAGGCCATGCCCAGCGCATCCTTCCCCTCCTCGGTGAAGGCGTAGCGCTTCACCAGGGGCGCCGGGTGGTCCGCACCGAGCCGCTCCCTCGCGTCGGCCGCGACCATCGCCTCGAAGGCGCCGCCGCCGATCGTGCCCGAGCTCGTCCCGTCGGCGCGGACGAGCATCCGCGCTCCCACCGTGCGCGGCGTGGAGCCGGTTGCCCGCACGATCGTCGCGAGCGCGGCGCGGCGTCCGGCGGCGAGCTCCTCGAGGAACGCCCCGAGGACCTCCCTCAATGACGGGCCTTGAGGATGTCGAAGAAGATCACGATCCCGAAGAACGCGAGCAGGAAGACGAAGCCGGCCTGCATGACGCGCTCCTTGACCCGGTCGGACAGCTCGCGGCGCAGGAACCCCTCGAGCGCCAGGATCAGGATGTGGCCGCCGTCGAGCACGGGCACGGGGAGCAGGTTGATGATCCCGAGCTGGAGGGAGATCAGCGCGAGGAAGGTCAGGAACGTCTCGCTCGCCCGCACGGCCTCGCGCGAGACGCGCGCGATCTCGATCGGGCCCGAAAACGCGCGCAAGGAGATCTGCGTCGTGATGACCTTGCCGAGGGTCTGGAAGACGCTCCGCGTGACCCGCCAGTTCCACTCGACGGACGCCGCGAGCGCCCCCGCGAGGTTGACGTCGCGGTGCACGCGCTCCCCCTCCGCGAAGCCGACGCCGATCTTCCCGATCCCGCCCTCGTCGAGCGGGACGACCGGTAGGTCGATCGTCTTGCCGTCGCGCAGGACGGTGAAGGCGAGCTCGCGCCCCGCGCTGCGCTCGATGATCGCGCGGACCTCCTTCTCGCCGCCGATCTCGCGGCCGTTCACGGCGGCCACGCGATCGCCGACCTGCAGGCCCGCCTTGTCGGCGGGCCGTCCCTTCGTGAGCTGATCGATGATCGGGGGCCCCGCGGCGGGGTTGATGAGCCGCCAGCCGGGCTCGCCCAGGTGATACACGGGGTCGTGGCCGGTGTTCACCTCCACCGTGAGCCGCTGCCCGTCGCGCTCGATCTCCACCGCCTTCACCTGGTCGGGCGAGAGGAGGATCTCGTCGGGCTGCGTCTCCGGGTCGCGCGCGTCGCGCCCCGCGATCGACACGACGCGGTCGCCGACCTGGAGCCCCGCCACGGCTGCGGACGACCCGGCGCGCAGGTCCGCGATCTCGGGCGGGGTCGTCGCGCGCACCGGCTCGTCCTTCCCCCAGATCCGGAAGACCACGGTCATGACGAGGACGGCGAGGACGATGTTGAAGGTGGCCCCCGCGACGAAGACGCAGAAGCGCTGCCAGCGCGGCCGGCTGAGGAACTCCTCGGGGCCGCCCGTGCGCGCCTCGTCGGCCTCGTCGCCGGCGAGCCTCACGTACCCGCCCAGCGGAATCGCCGAGATCCGGTACTCGGTCTCGCGGCGCTTGAACCCGGCGAGGCGCGGGCCGAAGCCGAGCGAGAAGATCGGCACGGCGATCTTGAACGCCTTGGCCACGATGAAGTGCCCGA
>Ga0068859_100005889_pt1 | contig 12442 bp, 13 predicted proteins | sample KBSSwiS22_FD_66585 | JGI IMG/M metagenome (GOLD analysis project Ga0068859, IMG submission 66585) | Switchgrass rhizosphere microbial communities from Kellogg Biological Station, Michigan, USA - KBS Switchgrass S2-2 | ecosystem: Host-associated > Plants > Roots > Rhizosphere > Soil ... | reverse complement strand
CATCCCGATCAAGTTCACTGACGACGCTGACGATATGCCGCGCGAAGATCCCGATTACGAAGGCGAGGAGATTGACCTTTCCAACGAGAGCCTCAGTGAAGAGGACCTCTTTTCGGCCGGCGAGGTCGAGCCGGAAGGTGGCGGACCCGATAGAGCCGAGCTGATTGCGGCGCGCGCGGAGCTAAAGCGGATCGAAGCTGAAAACGCTGAGCTCAAGGATCTCGTCGCGCGACGCCAGGCAGACTTCGAAAATTATCGAAAGCGCGTCGAACGGGAACGAAGCGAGACGTACAATCGCGTGGTTGCCGACGTCGTCGCGAAGCTCCTGCCGGTAGTAGACAATCTGAAACGAGCGTTGGAGACCGAGGCGTCGGTCGAAGCCGCGGAGTCAGACGAGTTTCGACATTTTCTCAGCGGCGTGGATCTCATCAACAAGCAACTCAGTGGCGTGCTCGACGCGCTTGGCGTCAAGCCGGTTGCGGCCGTTGGTGAGCAGTTCAATCCCCATGTTCACGAGGCTGTGGTAACTGAACCGACCGACGACTATGCGCCCGACACGGTGATGCAGGAGTTAGTCACAGGTTACCGCCTCGGCGACAAACTCATTCGACCTGCGCTCGTGAAGGTTGCAACACGTAAATGAGCCGCAAAGCCATCCACAGATTACACAGAAAATCCGTGCAATCTGTGTAATCTGTGGCTAAAACTAAACAATGGGAAAAGCGATCGGAATTGATTTAGGGACGACCAACTGCTGTGTCGCCGTGCTCGAAGGCGGCACGGTGCAGATTGTCCCGAACAAAGAAGGTGGGCGCACGACTCCGACTGTGGTTGGTTTCACGGAAAAAGGAGAGCGGCTCGTAGGCCAGATCGCCAAACGCCAGGCAGTCACAAACGCCGCCAACACCGTTCACGCCGTCAAGCGACTCATGGGCCGGAAGTTCAGCTCGCCGGAAGTCGGGAAGATGCGCGAGAGCGCGCCATTCGAGATCGTTGATTCTCCAAACGGCGACGCGCGCGTGCGCGTGCAGGGCCGCAACTACAGTCCGCCCGAGTTGCAGGGAATCGTCCTGCAACGTCTCAAAGCAGCGGCTGAAGAGTTTCTGGGCGAATCGGTTACTGACGCGATCATCACCGTTCCCGCGTATTTCGACGACACGCAGCGACAGGCGACCAAAGACGCCGGTAAGATCGCGGGCCTGAAGATCGAGCGCATCATCAACGAGCCGACCGCAGCGGCGCTGGCGTATGGACTCGGCAAGTCGAGTGTCGAACGGATCGCGGTTTACGATCTGGGCGGCGGCACGTTCGATATCTCGATCCTTGAAATGAACGACGGCGTGTTCGAAGTGCTCTCGACTTCCGGTAACACCTTTCTCGGCGGCGAGGATTTCGACGAGCGCATCATGAGCTGGATGGCGGGCCAGTTTCTCTCTGACACTGGGATCGACCTGCGCCAGGATCGCCTCGCCTTGCAGCGACTGAAGGAAGTCGCCGAGCGCGCGAAGTGCGATCTGTCGAGCACAAACGAGACCGTGATCAACCTGCCGTTCATAGCCGCCGACGCGACCGGTCCGAAGCACTTCAACAAGACCCTCACGCGCGAACAGTTTGAGACGCTCGTTTCTGATCTCGTCGAACAGACGGTCGAGCCGTGCCAGACAGCGCTGAAAGACGCGAAGCTACAAGCAGCAGACATTCACAAGGTGATTCTCGTCGGTGGCCAAACGAGATCTCCGATCGTCGAGCGCACAGTTGAGAAGATCTTCGGTCGCAAGCCGTCATCTGAGATCAATCCTGACGAAGTCGTGGGCATGGGCGCTGCGATCCAGGGCGGCGTGTTGACTGGCGATGTTAAAGACATCGTGCTGCTCGACGTGTTGCCGCTGAGTTTGGGACTCGCGACGCGCGGCGGCTTGTTCACGAAGATCATCGAGAGAAACTCGACGATACCTTTGCGCGAGAGCCGGACGTTTACCACCGTCGTCGATAACCAGTCGTCAGTCGAGATTCACGTGTTGCAAGGTGAGCGCGAAGTCGCGGACGGCAATCGTTCGCTCGGGAAATTCGAGCTCGTCGGGATTCCGCCGAACCCGCGCGGTGTGCCGCAGATCGAGGTTTCGTTTGAAGTTGACGCAAATGGTATCGTGTCAGTTTCCGCGCAGGACAAAGCCACCGGTCGTGAGCAGCAGATGCGGATCATTCCGACGTCTGGCCTGACACCCGAGGAGATCGACAGGCTAATCCACGAAGCGGAAAGTTTCGCTGAAACAGACAAGAACACGAAAGAGGTACTGGTGTTGCGGACCAGACTCGATTCGTTGCTGCGAAACACGCAGAAGTCGTTTTCGAAGTTTGGTGGTTTACTGCCGGAGATCGATCAGGAGAGCGCTGATAAGGCGTTCACGGAAGCCGAGGCCGCGCTTAAGTCAGAAAAGTTGGATGATATTAAAATCGCTATGAACAAGGTGGAGCGCGTCGCCGGGCAACTCACATCCGCAATGTTGGACCCCGAAGCCGATGCTGTAGAATCTTGAAATCCTGTAAATCATTTTCAAGATACATATCAAAGTTATGAATAAACGTGATTATTACGAAGTTTTAGCCGTTAGCCGCACCGCTACGGACCAGGAAATCAAGAGCGCTTACAGGCGTCTCGCAGTCAAATATCACCCGGATAAAAATCCGAACGACGCTACCGCGGAAGAGAAGTTCAAGGAAGCAGCCGAAGCCTACAGCGTCCTCTCGAATAACGAGCAGCGTCAGCGTTACGACCGTTTTGGTCATGCAGGTGTTTCGAGCGGGGCGGCCGGCGCAGGCTCGTGGGGCGCGCCCGGTTTTGGTGGCATCGAAGACATTCTCGGCGACTTGTTTGGTTTTGGAGATGTGTTTGGCGGGCGCGGTGGCACGCGTCGCAGCTCAGCGCAACGCGGAGCCGATCTGCGTTACGACCTTGAGATCACGCTCGAAGAAGCCGCCAATGGAATGACGGCGCAACTGCGCATCCCGCGTCTCGAGTCGTGCGAGACGTGTAAAGGATCAGGAGCGGCGGCCGGAAGTCATGCGGAAAACTGTACGACTTGCGCGGGCACAGGCCAGGTGCGTTACCAGCAGGGATTCTTCTCGGTTGCGCGGACGTGCCACGTTTGTCGCGGGACAGGGAAAGTAATCAAGAACCCTTGTCCCGATTGCAAAGGCACGGGCCGCGTCGAGCGCGAGAAACAATTGGAAGTAAAAGTTCCGGCAGGAGTCGAAACCGGCTCTCGTTTACGCGTTACTGGAGAAGGGGAAGCTGGAGCTCAGGGTGGCGCGACTGGTGACCTCTACGTGGTTATCCACGTAGCCGAGCACGAGATGTTTGAGCGACAAAGTAGCAACCTGTACGAAGCGATCCCGATCACCTTTGCGCAGGCCGCGTTGGGCGCCGACGTCATGGTCAAGACGCTCATCGACGGAGAAGAGAAGTTGAAGATCCCGATGGGCACTCAAACCGGCACCGTCTTTCGCTTGCGAGGAAAGGGCATGCCTGCACTCGGCGGGCGTGGTCGAGGCGACCTGTTTGTTTCCGTGACCGTCATCACGCCGACCACGCTGACGCGCGAACAGCGTCGACTGCTCGAGCAGTTAGCAGAAGTTGAGAACAAGGATTTGGAGAGTAAAGGCCTGGTCGACAAAGTCCGCGATATCTTCGGCTAAGATCCGCGTTTTTAATCCGCGTTCATCCGCGTCCCAAAGTGAGGAAACCATGTTAGTTCGCCCCCGGCACTTTTTACTCCTTGCGATACTGGCTTTGCTGTCCATCAACGCGTTCGCCCAGAACCCGATGGACCCACTGAAAGACCTCGACTTCAGCAAGAGCTCGCTCAAACAAGCCCAGATTCAACCGCTGGAAATGTACGAGCTCAAGCTGCTGCGCGGCATCATCTTCGGCCGCCATGGTCGCGTTTTCAAAGACAGTGAGATCAAGGGTAGTGCCCTAATTTGAAATCCTCACGCATATTCTGAAATCAACCTCGATTCCGATGGTAGGATGCGCCCCACAAACGGCGCGGGCTGACAAGTGCTTGAACACTCGCCAGCCCTACACAGCCGAATCCTACCCCGTTAAGAGAAAGGAATCGACCATGCAAGAAAATGTTACCACGGACCACACAAATGATCGGCCTATAGGGCTTGATTTGGATCGCGATGATTGGGAATTGGCCCTTAAACCCTACGAGGGACATCCCCACGCGGCGCTCCTGCTTGGCTTTAATGTAGCGGTACTGCGAACGAATCTCGACAGGCAGTTGATCAAGTGCCGACCAGTTATGGAGGCACTGGACGCCGCACTGGAAACGCTGTTTCCCTACACCGCTTTTCACAACGGCTCCTTTGATCTGTTTCTCAAGTATGTGGATGGCAATCTCACGTTTGAAGAGGAACAAATGCTAAGCGCGTTAGGCGTCAAACCACTCTGACCTTGCCTTGGCGACAACCTCACCTTGTCGCCGCTTCCCGCAAACTGTGACGTATCCAACTCGATAGTGTTCTGTGCTCGCTAGCGTTCGCCTTCTTCGTGAATAGTTTTAATTCCTCATCACTGAAACGAACAGGCACGATCCGGCCTTTGACTTCGCCCTTCGCCAACTTCGGGCGTCCGCGTTTCTTCGTTGGTGTTTTCTTAGTGGTGCTCATTGCTTTCCCTGTAGTCTTGAAGGATGGATGCTCTTACGGCTAACTCTGGCGAGAGAACGGGCGCAACATGCAAGACGGTAACGGTGCGTCTCGGTTGGTCTATATTGTCTGTCTCGTGCGCCCAAGCATAGATGCGATTCGCTTCCGGTGATTCAGGGAGATCAAAAACTTCAACCGCACCGTCCCATACTGTCTGCCCCTGAAAGACTTCTTTAACGGGCACGGTTTCAACATACACAGGTTCTGTGTGATAAAGCTCGCGGATCGCGTCCTGTAGTTCTTCTAAATATTTACTGTCCATCGCGCCCAATCTGTTCTATCATTCGCCTGACATTAGGAGGTTTTTACATGACAAGTAATCCTAAGTGGCATCAGTATTTAAAGGATGTCCGAAAAAACGAGCAAACGTCTAAACCTGTAGGATCGCTTGCCGCGCGCATCCTTAGCGATCCGAAAAGCACGCCTGCCCAAAAGAGCGTTGCTGGATCGGCTCTCACGCAACGTCCTGACAGCTTCTTTATGAGGCTTCTTCGCGCAGAACTGGATGCCTTTTCGCAAACTAAAGACGGACTGAAAAAGCCTTAGGACATGGATTTTCGACTTGTTCAGATTGAATGGGAAGATTCCTATGGCTGTGCGCCGAATTGGACACCAATCGACGGCTGCGCTCCGTCTGTAATGCTTTGCAGGTCCGTGGGATGGCTCATTCACGACGGCGACGACTGCAAAGTTATTGTTCCTCATTTGAATCAAGCGAATCATCCTAATGCCTGCCTACAAGGCTGCGGCGATATGACCATCCCTAGCTCAGCCGTCAAACGAATTAACGACCTTGCACTAACGACTGGCGTCAACTAAGTCCCCAACCGTCAAAAAGCTTCTCTCGACACCCGCTGCCATTGCGGGCGTGCACTTGAGCGAGCCATGCGTTCTCACGAAATTGTAGTAAGCAAAGTGAAGGGCAACTGCCGCTTCAAAGTTTTCCAGCTTCTTGCTGAAAGCATAAGTAAGTCGCGTCAGACGGCGCATGTGCAAGCGCGTCGTGCCGTTCAATCGTTCAATGTGGCTTGTTGAAATCAGGTCGCGGTCGGGATGGCCTATCACGTCGATCTTGTGCATGGACGTTACTTCCGGCGCGCTGTAGCGGCGTTCCTGATGATGCTCGCCCCTGTCAACGCCGTAGCTCTTGATGATCATGCCAAAGTCTGCACCCATGCCGAAAGCGTTCTCTACGGCTTCTGCGTAGGCGCGTAGACCATCGCTCGAAATCTGTGGCCGATTCGTTAACCGTGAGGCAACGTCACTAACAAAAGCATTCGCGGTGATGTGATCGCGTTTGCCTACTTTGAATGAGGGAACGAGTTTAGTTTCGGCATCAATCGCACAGAATGTCCAAACGTCGCCAAGTGTAGGATCGTCGGTAATCATGCGGTGCTTTTCTTTCTTGCCGATGAATCCCCAAATCTCATCAAACTCCAGATAGTGACAAGTCAGACCGCGCATCTTTTCATCGAGCAAACGAGCGCAACCCTGTCCCACGCGAACACCTAAGCGGCAGATCGTATCTTGGTGGATGCCAGTCACTCGCGCTAAAGCTCTCATGCTCATGCCTTCGGCTAGACCGCTGATTATCGCTATCTGCTTCTCTTTTTTCAGGACGTTTGGCATTGATTTCTTATCTCCCTAACTGGAGATAATTGTATTACGGAATACCTGTTCTGTCAATTTCTTTTGTGTGTTACGTTTAATAAAATTCATGGATCAGCACGCTTTGAGACCGCCTTGCAAGATTCTGTATGTTGCTCGCTGAATCTGTCTGTAAGGGTTAACACCGATGACGTTTCCCGCATTTCCAAGACACCCACATTCTCAAGGGTAAATTGAAGGTGTCCTGAGACTTTGCCGAGTCCAAATACAACGAACGGCAACTTGCCGAGATTCTTCAACGGCTTACCTTGCCATAGACCAACGCCTTCCCTGTTTATGAACCATTCTTCGTGGATGTCGCCAAGTTCAGGCGTTGACACAATCCGACGACCGGATATGACGGTAGCAAGCCTAACTGCGTCAATCTGAACGTCCTCGTTACGCGGATTCTCAATCTCAATTTCGAGTGTAATCACAGCTGGCTTGATGTCTGTAAACTCGTGTGCTTCCCAGTCCTGCATACTAACGACGAAGAAATAAGTCGCCTTAATCTGCATCTTGAGTTTTGGGTATTTCTCCCAAGTTGCATCCTGACCAACCAACGGATTTAGTTTCAGGTTTAGACTTTCGTCGATGGGCGGCGTCGCTTCTAACCGGAGCGAAAAGTCGCTCACGTAAAACCGCTGCTCTCTGTTATTGAGAATAAAAGCCGCATCCTCTTTGCTAAGAGGTTGCGTGATCGTTAGAAAGCCATTCTCTCCAATCGAAAGCCTCTGAACCAAGTTATGAGTCACTGTGAGCGGAAGAGTCAGGCGGCGAAAGCCGAAACTGATCGAGCCGCCGATACCAACAACGGACACCTTGTAGACGCAGCAACTACTGACTTTGAATCGAAAATCAATATACGGAGATTCCTGCGACAACCAGGCATCCATGATCCAGCATTCGGCGCGTATATAGTCAGCAATTGAGCGGCTCTGAGTGTCGGCGATCTCGCGTAACCACTTAAATTCGTCTTCGTTGGCCTGAAGGACGCCAAACTTTTGCTGTAGGTTAGCAAGTTCAGCATTAGTTTTTATTAACGCTTGCTCAATTTCAGTTTGCCCACTAATCACTTGGTGATCATCGCGCTTCCGAAGCCAATAATTGCGAGCGACGCTAACAAGAAGGGCTGAAAGAGAAAGGGTCAATACTGAGCCCACGCCAAGCATTAGTGCCCAATGAAACGGAAGTCCTTTGATCCACAAGATCACGGCTAGTCCTCCCGCCAGTAGTAGGGTTGCAAGTGTGCTCCCGATGGTGTTGTGGATAACGGATTTGACGTGCTCGCCCGGAGAAGTGCCAGCCATGCCGGACAGCCTACCAAAAATAGGCGTAATACGTAAAATCCTGTAAAACGTGGGGCGGAAAGCGGGAAGCGAGGAAGAAAGAAATGAGAATTTGAAATTAGGGCACTACCAGATCAAGAGCTATCTTGACGAACAGCCCTGGTACAAGGCCAATCCCGATTTCAAAAACTCCATGCTCAACGACATGGAGCGACGCAACCTCGACCTGATCCGCATCGCCGAAGCCTCCAAACACGAGTTCATCCAACCCGGCGACATGCGTTACTGGGTGTCTCGTCAGATCACGCTGCGCAAACTCGGCAAGCATAGTGGCGCTGAGTGGAAAGTGTTGGTGGCTGAAGTCGAAGCCATTCACGGAAAGCGTTTTGACGATGATCCCTGGCTGCAGCAGTATTTCGAAGAGCGTTACTGGTACTTTCCGAGCGACAAGTACGACTCGAAAAAGCTCTCGGCAATCGAGCAGAAGAACCTGCAGCTCCTGAGCGACGCGCAGAAGAAACAGCGAAACGTGGCTCTGCTGCCGGGCGACATGGAGTTTTTCGAGAACCGCACGATCACCGACCAGATGCTGCGTGGGTTGAGCCTGCACGAGCTGCGACTCTTGCGAAATGAGGTCTATGCGCGTCATGGTCGCATGTTCAAGGCCGAATGGCTGCAGCAGTATTTCTTCACTCAACCGTGGTACGCGCCTGACGAGAACTTCAAAGACGAAGAGCTATCCGGCAACAACAAGCTGAACGTCGAAACGATCGTTAAGTACGAGAACAAGATTCACCAGGATCTGAGCACCTCGCCGATCACGCGCGCGCTGCTCGAAGGTTTGTTCATCGAAGACGCGAGCCAGATGCGGCAGGAGATTTACGCGCGACACGGCAAGGTCTTCAAAGAACCGTGGCTCCAGAAATACTTTTCGAGCTTCGATTGGTACAAAGCCGATCCAACCTTCACTGACGCGTCGTTGACGGAGGTGGAGAAGAAGAACATCGCCACCATTGCCGCTTACGAAAAGCGCGCCGTAACGGCGATGAGTACTATAGAGGGTTGATAAGGCTTCTCGGGCCTCGCGTGACGAGGCCCACAACAAAGTAAAAGCCGCGGATGAACGCAGATGAACGCAGATCTGATCAGCGTTTATCCGCGTTCATCCGCGTTACTATAAAAGCTCAATGCCGAGTCGCCTTGTTTGAGTATTCGACTACGGTGGAGATCAGGTAACTTGGTTTTGTGATGATGTTCTGCGATCACGAGACTGTTGTTGCTGAGTAGTTCGAGCGTCCGCAGGTAATCCTCTTTATAAGGCGGATCGAAGTAGACGATATCCCAGCGCTCGTTTTTCGATTGCCGTAAAAACTCATTCGCCTCGGAACAATAAATATCCCACTGCTCCTCCGGAATCCGGCACAACTCCACATTCGCCTCGATCAACTTACACATCCGCCGCGACCGATCGACAAACGTCACGTGACTTGCGCCACGCGAAAGCGCCTCAATCCCAACCGCGCCTGACCCGGCACATAAATCCAGAAACCGAGCATCTTCGATCCGCGGCGCAATGACATTGAATAGCGTCTCGCGCAAACGGTCAGACGTCGGCCGCACATTCAACGATGGCGGACTCTTCAAATTCCGCCCCTTGTACAACCCTCCAATAACTCTCATCAATTTCAACCAGCGGGGGCAAGCCCCTCTTCCTGACTTGTTCTATTCTCAGTTGCTCAAATCATCTAAATGGAACTTGAATCAAAGAATAGAACAAGTCAGGAAGAGGGGCTTGCCCCCGCTCTACCCGATCGCTGCGAGGCCGAAGCGTGGATCCTGCTTGATCCGCGCAGTCATTTTTGCCGTAACCACTGACTTCGGTTTCGCCAGATAGAACTCAGCTTCCTGTTTCGCCTTCTCCAGTATCTCCTGATCGCGCACGATGTTTCCGATGCGAAACTCCGGCAGTCCGGATTGTTTCGTCCCCAACAACTCGCCCGGTCCGCGTAGCTCGAGATCCTTCTCGGCGATTCTGAATCCGTCGTTTGTTTGCGCCATGATGCCCAGCCGTTCCTCCGCAACCGCGGTCTTCTTGTCACTCGTCAGCAGTATGCAATAACTCTTCTCCGCCCCACGACCGACACGCCCACGCAACTGGTGCAACTGCGAAAGACCAAAGCGCTCGGCATGCTCCACGATCATCACCGACGCATTCGGAACATCCACACCGACTTCGATCACAGTCGTCGAAACCAGAATCTTGATCTCGCCCGCGACAAACGCGCTCATCACTTTCTCTTTCTCAGCCGGCTTCATCTTCCCGTGCAGCAAACCCACCGTGAGTTTCGGAAAAACGGTATCCCGCAGGTACTCGTATCGACGCGTCGCATCCTTGAGATCCATCTTCTCTGACTCTTCGACGAGCGGGTAAACAACGTAAACCTGCCGCCCTGCTTTCACCTCGCGCGTAATTAAGCGTTTCACTTCCTGGCGCTGATCTTCACCAAAGACGAGTGTCTCGATCGGCGTACGGCCCGGCGGCAGCTCATCTATGATTGAGACGTCGAGGTCGCCGTAAACAGTCATCGCGAGCGAACGCGGGATTGGCGTCGCAGTCATGACGAGCACGTCGGGATTGAGTCCGCGCGCGCGCAGCTCCGCTCGCTGCATCACGCCGAAGCGATGCTGTTCGTCGATCACGATGAGCCCGAGCTTCTCAAACGCGACCGCCTCCTGAATCAGCGCCTGCGTGCCGATGCACGCGTGAATCTCGCCTTCCATCAGTGCATTTTGCAGGTGTCGCTTTTCCGCGGCGCGAAGTGATCCGGTCAGGAGCTCGACGCGATACGGCGTCTTCGCCAGCAGGCGCTTGATGTTGCGCGCGTGTTGTTCGGCGAGGATTTCGGTCGGCGCCATGAGAGTAGTTTGCAGGTTGTTTTCCATCGCCGCCATCATCGCGACGACGGCGACGATAGTTTTGCCGCTGCCGACGTCACCTTGCAGCAGGCGATTCATCGGCGCGCTCGACTGCATGTCGTTGAAGATCTGCTTTGTGACTTTAACCTGCGCATTGGTTAGCTTGAACGGCATTACCGAGGCGATGTGAGCTTTAATGGTTTTGTCGATGCGCAGGGGAGAAGCTTTAAATTCCTTCTCGCGTTGGCCGCGCTTCAAACCGATCGCGAACGTCACCCAAAAAAAGTCTTCGAAGATCATCCGCAAGTGCGCCGGGCTCTTCGACTGTTCGTAGTCAGTCATTAAAACGTCAGGCGGTGGAAGGTGAATTTCGCGCAACGCCTGTGAGCGCCCGATCAACTTTGCGCGGTGTCGCAAGTCTGCCGGAAGCGTTTCCTCAATCGCTTTGTCATTCAGAAGCGAGAGAACGGCGTGGACGATTTCTCGGACGCGCTTCGAATTGAAGTCGCCGAGTTTCCGATAGACCGGCACTCTGCGACCGACATGGATTGCCGCGAGCGAAGGATCCGGCTGGTTTTCTTCTGACTGCTCTGGATCATCAGTTGGTGTGAGTATCTCGAGCTCGTCGGCAGCGCTGTTCAGTCGCAGCTTGAACGTGCTGCGGCGTCCTTCCCACTCCCAGCGACCGAACGTGATAAAGCGGACTCCGCGTTCTAGCTTCGCGGTGTAATACTTGACGATCTCGTAAGCGCGGCGACCGGAGACAAACCACCAGACGATCACTTCGCGCCCCGTCATTGGACCGTCGATGCCGTAAACTTCGAAGATGTAAAGTTGTGCGCGCCCGTAACCGCGCGGATTTCTCACCGCGTAGCCGTTTGTTTTGGTGACGGTGAGATCGAGCGAGGCTTCCACGCCTTCGTGCAGGTCTTTGATCAAAGCCGGATGGGATCTATCCTCGTAACGCATCGGAAAGTAGTTGAGCAGATCTTCGACAGTGGCATCGGCGGAGTTTTTCTTGTGGGTTTGGGTCGCGACTGCTTTCGCGAGTTTTTGAGAGAGAATCGGACCTAAACGAGCGATCTTGAAACTGTGAAGATCCTCAATCGGAGTGTTGAGGGAGATGGCGCCAGGCATCGGCGGGATCATAACATAGCGAGCTGAGAGGGAAGGTTTATGGAGAACGAACGAACATCGGATACTACGAGGGATAATTTGAAGGTGTTGCGGCTGGGATTGTTGCGGCTGCACAAGGCGCTGCTGGATCTCGAGCGCAGGGATTATGAGCGTGCGCGCGGGCGGATCGGGAATAGTTATGAGTTTTTGCAGCTAGTGTTGAAAGACCCGTGGTTCGACTGGCTGCATCGTCTTTCCGAGTTGATAGTGCAGATCGATGAGACGCTCGATCCGCACGCCGAGACACCCGCGACGGAGGAGGATGCCACTGCGTTGATCGAAAGGGCGAAGGCTTTGTTAGCGCCGTCGGAAAGTGGGAGTGAGTTTCAGAAGAATTACTTTCTCGCGTTGCAGCAGTCGCCGGATGTGGTGCTATTACATTCCGAGTTGATGAGATTATTAGGCCGCGGATGAACGCAGATAAACGCGGATCAGCGTTTATCCGCGTCAATCCGCGTTAACAATACTCTTGAAATGCGCGCGTGAGTTCTCCCGCGATCTGCTGCGCGTCGCGTCCCTCGATCTGGTATCGCTCGAGCATGTAGACGAGTTTCCCATCTTTCAGCAACGCGATGGATGGCGATGATGGCCCATAACCCGTGAAGTAGCTGCGCGCCCTTTCCGTCGCCTCGATATCCGCACCCGCGAAGACGGTCGCGACTTTATCAGGCTTGACCTCATTCTGAAGCGCGAGCGCC
>Ga0068859_100005886_pt1 | contig 12446 bp, 6 predicted proteins | sample KBSSwiS22_FD_66585 | JGI IMG/M metagenome (GOLD analysis project Ga0068859, IMG submission 66585) | Switchgrass rhizosphere microbial communities from Kellogg Biological Station, Michigan, USA - KBS Switchgrass S2-2 | ecosystem: Host-associated > Plants > Roots > Rhizosphere > Soil ... | reverse complement strand
TAAAAGTCACCTGGCCAATCTCGTTTGCCTCGCCATTCTTTTTGGAGATGAGTTCATTGATGGCATTGCTGCAGAACATGGTAAACAAGATATTCAACGCATCCTTAATGATGCCACATTGAATTATTACCTGCGTCATAAAAAAATAAATGGCCGGCATGAGTTGTATTATGAGTTTGACATCTGCCATGTGTTACCGCAAAAAGTTTTAAGCAGTACCAACGCTAAATACGGCATTACTTACAAAGCTTTTTATGATCACCTGCAATTTTTATTACAGGAGATGAATCATTATTTAAATAAGCTGGATGACGAAACAGCACTCGAGGCTGCACAACTCATCTGCAAAGCCTGCAACAAATGTTTTGATACGTATAAAACCGATATCAATGAATTTGATCAAAACTATTCTTTAACCGACCTGTTGCAATATCAAAAAACAAAGGACGATGATATTATACAGGTGCTGCTTACTTTAAGAGCAGTGCTGTTGAATAAAAAACAACTGCTGTATCAAAAGCAATTCAGCAGTTGGAGCAGTATGGTACGCAGCATGCAATTGTATGATGATATGCAGGATGTGGCAGGTGACTGCAATTTTCAGATGAACATACTTTGTTTTTTTGCTAAAAATTATTTTACAACAGAATGGCAGTGGTTACAGCAGCATAAAGAACAACTGCAAAAATATAAAGGGTTGCAATTGCACAGTACTATCAGCCTGCACATGCCTGCAAGCTGCATCATTACCATGCAGTATGCCCGTAATATTGCACATACCAAACTCTGTTGGGTACAGCGGAAAATACAAAACTATTTATGGCGCAAGAACTGGCTGGGCTTCAATAATCCATTGCTGAACGAAAAAGGGTTTTGCCTTTCTGCAATAATGAACAAGAAAGATGACAGTATACCCGTAAAATTATTGTACATCCAAAAGCAGGTACTGCAAATTGATCATCCTTTTATTTCAGACGATATGAAATGGACGCATATCATTGATGTGGCTCTAATGGATGAAGCCTTGAAAACATTCCTCTTTAAAAAATTATCCCGGAGGGAAAAATATTTTTTAACCAGTTGTTTTCTTGAATTTCCTGTGGAGCGAAAAGCGACAATCGCAAGAAAACTATTCACTGCAGTAAAATAAATTTAGCAGCCAGGTGAAATTTTTGGTAACCTATACCATTACATTTTTTTTCTTTACGGCATCAGCACAACCCAAATACAATGCTGCATTGCTGGACACCCTGCAACAAATAGCTAAAGTTAATACCCCTGCTAAATATTTTGCCCGTCTGTACTATAATGCTATTGCTGTAACCAACAATTATGCCGCCACGCAACCGGATAACGTAAGGAAATTCATATTTGGGTTTGAATCTTTGTTTGCTCCAACTTTCTTCAGGTCGTACCGTGATTTTATCAACCATCAGCCACAAGTATTCAGCTGGCAACGTTATTATGCTGATACCGGCTTAAACGAATTGCAATACCAGTTTATGGGAATGAATGCACACATTAATGGCGATATGTGGCTGGCATTAAAAGATAAATATTGTTATGATACGCTTAAAACATATCAGCAATCGTTACTTCAGTTTCAAAACACACTCAATAATTTTTTCGACAGTATTTATGCAGCCAGCGGAAAGTATAAAAAAATAAAACGCCTTCATACACTTACCTTAGGCGCCGATAAAATGATAGGCAGGCAAATGATACTGCACTGGCGCAAAAGACAGGAACGGCTGGCTTTATTGTTTTACAGCAACCCCGAAAAATGCGCAAGAAAAGCAAAACGCCTGAAGAAAAGAATGGCACATTACGACAGCTTTGCCTTACACTGGATACGATAATTTTACCACACAGGAAGATAGCAAGTTTCGGGTTTAAAAAAGCGTTGCCGCATCGTACTTTTGTATTGTTATGAATGACTACGAAAGAATAGAAAAAGCAATTGTGTATTTAAAGGAAAACTTTAAAGAACAGCCTGACCTTGATGAAGTGGCAAAGCAGGTGCATCTGAGCCCCTTCCATTTTCAAAGATTGTTTAAAGAATGGGCGGGAGTAAGCCCTAAAAAATTCCTGCAATTCATCAGCGTTGAATATGCGAAGAATTTACTAAAGCAAAACCTTTCATTATCCGATGTAAGTTTTGAAACAGGCTTATCAGGCACTGGTAGATTGCACGACTTGTTCATTGGTATTGAAGGAATGACGCCTGGCGAATTTAAAAATGGGGGAGAAGCATTGCAAATACAATACAGCTTTGCCCCAACTCCGTTTGGCGAAATTATTATTGCCTCTACCGAAAAAGGAATTTGCCATATTGCATTTATCAAAACCAAACAACAAGGTATTGACAACCTGCAATATTTTTTTCCTAATGCACAGCTGATCAAAAAAACAAACCAATTACAACTGGATGCCATTAAATTTTTTACCGGTGATTGGGACGACCTTGAAAAAATAAAACTGCATTTGAAAGGAACGCCTTTTCAATTAAAAGTATGGCAATCACTCCTGCACATTCCTTTGGGTAATGTGGCTACTTATGGCTCCATTGCAGCACAAATAAAAAATCCAAAAGCATCAAGAGCAGTGGGCACGGCCATTGGAGACAATCCTGTTGCTTTTCTCATTCCCTGTCATCGTGTAATACGTTCATCAGGAATTATTGGCGATTATCATTGGGGCAGCAACCGTAAAACTGCCATCCTTGGGTGGGAAGCTGCAAAATTATCTCCTCAAAATTAAGTCAGCAAGTTCCGGGTTGTAACGCCACCTGCAATTGCGGAATTTTACAGTACAAAAATTATTATACATGACACAGTTTAAAATTGTTCCGCTGAGCGAAGCATATGCAGCAAAAATCCGTTCCACCAACACCGATGATTTTGGCCATGCCGTAATAGAAAAACTGGCTACCGGAAAAGGCCCGTGCAGGGTTTCTTTACAACCCTTTGCCGTAGGCGAAGATATACGCCTCTTACTATCACACAGTCCGTTTGAAATTGACAATGTATTTAACCAGCCGGGCCCCATCTTTATTCATAAAAAAGAAGTGGAAGCCTATAAAGATGTGCATCGTTTTCCGCCAGCAATAAAAGCCAACAAAGAAAGTTTTCCCTTATCATTGATCGGATACAGTAAACATCAGAATATGGTGTTTACCCAACTGGTGGGTGATGATGATGTGGATGAACTGATCGTAAAAATATTTGACGAACATCCGTATGTTGAATACCTGCATGCAAGAAATGCAGAAGCCTGTTGCTTTATCTGTAAAATAGAAAGGGCGTAGCATTGTAACTGTATAGTAATTTTGAAACAAACGGCGTTTGTGAAGAAAAATAAAGCACAACAATACAGGTTACACTAAAATTTATTTGCCTGCAATAAAAGAAACTTTTGTGCCTCCGCCCACTTTACTCTCAATAATAAGCTGACCATTAACCGAAGCAGCACGTTCCTGCATGTTAGTGAGGCCGGGGGTTTCTTTTTGCTGGTTGATATCAAAGCCTTTTCCATCATCGGTAATGGTAAGCCGGATCTTGCCAGGCAGGTCTTCAATAACGATGCTTACGCTGTTGGCAGCCGCATGATAGGAAACATTGGTCAGCGATTCCTGGCATATCCTGAACAGGTCTGTTTTTATTTCAGGGGTTAAATTTTCTTCCAGGCAATCATTATAATAAGTGCAGGGGATGCCGTTTAAAATAGAGAACTCATTACAAAGCCATTCTAAAGTGGTGTTAAATCCAAGGTCGTCCAGCATGCCCGGGCTTATAGAAAAAGAAATTCTTTGTATTGATTTGATCAGCATCTTAGAAACTACTGATGCATGCTCCACCCTGCTGCTAAGTAGTTCAGATTCGGCGGGGATATTAGTTCCGATCCAGTCCAGGTCCATTTTTATTACAGACACCAATTGCGCCAGCTCTTCATGTAACTCATAAGCAAAAGATTTTTTATCTTTCTCAATTCGTTCTTTAAAATAACTGGCTAAGCTTTTAAATTTAATATACTTTTCCTCAACTTCTTTTTCTATTATTTTTCTTTCGGTAATATCTTTTGCAATAGCAAACACCACTTCACTTTCCGCAAAATAAATGGAGGTCCAGTCGAGCCATACAATGCTGCCGCCTTTAGTAACATAACGGTTGCTGAAATTGCGGAGTGCTTTACCTTCAAGCAGTTCTTTCCTGCCCCGTTGGGTCATCTCACGGTCATCGGGAAATATAAAAGATGAAATGGGAGCGGCAAACAGTTCTTCCTTCGTATAGCCCAGTTTATCAACAACCGCCTGGTTGATCCTTTTAAAATAACCATCCTTGCCCGCAATGCAAACAAGATCTGGTGTCATTTCAAAAAATGCAGATAGTTCAAATTCGGCAGTTAGCAACTCTTCCATGCTCATGGTTTTATTGGGCATATATACGGGCATATATAAGTTAACGGCAAGCTGTACAAGATACAATCAAAATAGCTGATGCCAAAGTAATTGGTATTATTATTATGTAATGGCGAAGAATTTTTTTTGCAAATATATTTTAAACATGAGAATAATAATATTGATATTTTTATTTTGATATACATACTGGGATAGCTTACAAATACTCGTCTCTTTTGCTGTACTTTTTTAAGTTATTGCACGGTTTTATTCCTTACCAAAGCAATGAGACCAATCACCGGGCCAACGGCCAATACCAGGTACAGGTACTGTGCAGTAATGCTGCCCGCCAATGCTTTTAATAATTGTATACTGATAATGGTAATAGAAAAGCCAATGCAATTCACCATGGTAAGTGATGTGCCCCTGGCATCTTCTGCAACATTTTGCGCTACCAGTGTGGAGAATAAAGGTGAATCTGCAATTACTGCCAATCCCCAGACAAATAAAAAAACCAGCAATGCTGTTGCAGAACTTCCCAGCAAAAAAAATGGCGAAAGCAAACAGCAACTGCAAGACAGCGCTAATGCGGCAGTAGCAATTTTCTTTGCAGCAAAGCGCTGGGATAATAAACCACTCGTAACGCATGCAAGGCTGCCACAGGCAATGATCAAAAAAGAAAAAAACGGTACATTCAAATTGGTATGATAATAATTTTTATGCGCTGCTAACATAACGGGAACGAACGCCCAAAAAGTGTACAGCTCCCACATGTGGCCAAAATAGCCAATAGCCGCTGCCCTGAAATTTTTATTGGCAAACCCTGTTGCAAATGCGGTCAGCCGCAGTTTTTGTCCCGGTTTTCTAAAGGGCCCGTCAGGTACAAAGAGCAGCATCATTAGTCCGCCTGATATTGCAAGTGCTGAAATGGTGACGATCACATAATTCCAGGGCAGTTGTGTGGCAGCGCTTTTTAACAGGTGCGGAAAAGCCGTACCCAACACCAATGCACCCACTAAAAATCCCAACGATTTGCCCAGGCCTTTTTGAAAATAGTCTGATGCAATCTTCATACCCACCGGGTAAATACCTGCAAGAAAAAAACCGGTAAAAAAACGGAACAGTAGCAATACTGGCGATGGAATGTCTTTGATGATTATACCAAGATTAAATAAAGCGGCTATAATGGAACAGCAGAAAAAAATTAAAGAAGGGGAGAAGCGGTCTGCAATGGTGAATACAGCAAAAATTAAAGTGCCACTGATAAATCCAAATTGTACAGCACTGGTAAGGTTAGCTAAAAAGCCCGGGCCAACGGAAATATTTTTAATAAGATCAGCTAAAACCGCATTGCCGGCAAACCATAGTGAAGTGCATAAAAACTGCGCCACCACAATTACCGGTAATATCCATTTTTTAGCAGGAGCGTCATGCATCATCTGGCTTCGCTTTAAATACTATTGCCGGTTACCGTTATTTATTTACAGGCTGCCTGGTTAACTGCAATATTTTTTAAAGTTAAATAATTAATGGAGATAAAAACCGGCCGTAAAATAAAGATGCCCCCTGGCTGGAGGCATCTTTTAACTACTGGCTTGGTTATCGGTAAGCTTTTTACTTAATTAATTTTTGTGTTTGAATGATATCGCCGGTTTGTACCTGCAGAAAATAAGATCCTTTACCAAGTTTACCTAAATTACCGACTATGATTGTATTTACACCTTTATGCAGCGAGCCCTGTGTACCACTCACCAGTTTGCCGGTATTATCAAATAAACGGCAACTTGCAGTGCCTATGGATTCCGAGGAAACAATTATAGTAACCTTATCGGTAAAAGGACTTGGATATACACCTGTTATAAAAGTTCCTTTAACGTTTACATTTACTACAGCGATATTGCTGTAAGTAAATTTTCCGTCTTTATCCACTATTTTAAGCCTGTAATAATTTAAACCTTGTTTTGCGGTAAGATCAACAAATATGTAATTGATACTGCTGATACTTGTTCCTGCTGCAGCTACTTTGTTTACATAATTAAAGTTTACCCCGTCATTACTGCATTCAATTTCAAAATGGCTGCTGTTGCTTTCCTGCATTGTCTTCCAGTTAAGCTGTGCAGCACCGTTACTGTAAGCAGCTTTCAGTTTGGTAAATGCAACTGCAAGGGTGGCGCCGCAGGCACCCATATCAAATAAATACGTTTTACCCACACCGTTATTTCCTGCAACAAGACTGAAAGCAGTGCCCAGTGTACCACCAAGGTCTAATAAGCCACTTCCAAAATCAAGCGTTCTTGACGGAGTGCCTACCAATACTTTGTTGCTGTTGGTGATACCTTTAATATGACCGGCACCGGCTACACTATAACCAATTAATGATGTGGCATTGACACTTAAAAATGCATCTTCGGTAGCAGTAAGCGTCCAGTAGGGCGTAGTTTGATAAGTGCCATCAGCATTGCCCAGGTAAACATAAGCAGCGCCACCACTAACATTAGCATTCAGCAACTGAACACCAGATGATGCAGGCTCGCCTACTACAATATCACCATAGCCATCACAATTAATATCAAAAGCATTGTCAATAGCATAACCAAAAAGCAAATTACTCTGAATCACCTGCAGTATAGCATTGCTGTTACGCGGAGAACTCAATACCTGGTCGGGAATTACATCTCCTGAAGGAGACGAGTTCTTCTTTTTAAAATAACTTACTGTTCCTGTTTTTAATTGCAGCCCCAATACATTCATCAATGCACCACCCAATGGAGCACCCACCAGCACACTGCCGTTCCTGTTGCCGGTTGGATTTTTTAAACCCCTTACAGCAACACCAAACATATTGGCAAGGTTGGATATGGTACCGGTGAGATTGGTTAGCAAGCCACCTGCTGTAGCAGCAAGTGTTGCACCGGGGCTTGTATTTACGCCGCTGCCTGTTCCATAATAAACGGTAGCACTTCCCTGCAATAATTTACCATTCAGCAAAGCGCTGATCGAACTCAGGTCAACACCAGCAGGAGCAGCAGCAATCACATCAGGTTTACCGTCACCGTTATAATCCCCAACGCCATCCACACTATAGCCAAACAACAGCCCGTTGATATTAGTTTGTAAGATGGGTAATCCCAAAATGCTGGTTTTAATAGGGTCTAATTTAACTAAAGATGGAGCCGCTGCGCCATTGGAAAGAAAAACAAATGCACCACCCGACTGCACATCAAGAACAGAGCTTCCGAGGAAACCTGTTTTTATACCAGCGTATGTGGGAGCGCCTACAATGATATCCCTGCGGTTATCATTATTCAGGTCTTCGGTAACAGCAACAGAAAAACCAAATAAGGCATTTACAGAAAGGTTAACGCCATTTTCCAATATACCATTACCACTAAGTTGCAAGGTTAATAAAGGGCTTACACTGGTGGCCAGGTTAGCACCATTATACACGTATGCTTTACCAACGGTTCCGGAAGCGGTGCTACCACCGCCAATGCTTATGGTCACCTGGTCTAATGGTGCGCCAACAATAATATCGCTGAGCCCGTCATTATTAATATCGCCACCGGCTACACTATAACCAAATAAGGCGCCTGCAACAGGTGTGGTGGGTTGCAATACAGCAGAAGGTGTGGCAGGTAAGCCTGTGGCAGAGCCATAATAAACAAACACTGCACCAACCGAAGCAATGGTGCCCGTGCCGGAAATGATGTCTGCCATTGCTGGTGCGCCAATGGCAACATCATCGTAACCATCACCGTTCACATCACCCAATCCTGCTAATGAAAAACCATAAGCTGCATCAACAGCAAGTTGCCCCACAAGGCTGGGTAAAATCCCATCTGCACTAATGCCCCATTCGGGTACTTTATTGATAGGGTCAATAGTAAGGGGGTATGTTGCAGTGGCATCATTAACAACAATGGCAAGGGTATTATCTCCCTGCATGCTCATAGTTGCTTTTAATATATTGTGGTGGGCATCCCAAACTTTCAGGTCGGTATACATTAAAGCTGTGGCACAATTTTTATCTTTAAAAAGCAGGCTGTTGTTATTCACTGATGCGCTAAGATCACCACCTGTTTTTAATAATAACTCAAGATCACCATTACCCGCTGGTTTGCTGGGAATAATAAAATTCTGACGCAATCCATTATCTGTATTGCTGTATTCAATGCTCAGGTTATCATATTCATAACAAAGCAGCAAATTTTCCTGTACCACACGGTAATCATTTTTAAGGGTTACATAATTGCTGCCTTTTTTGATGCCGGTAAAATATAAACTTTGCTTCCATTGATTACCGGCCTGTTTTGTTGAAGAGAGGTTTACCGGGTACACTGTATAACCAGCGGGAGTAATGTTAAACCCGAGATGCTGTGTTCTGCTGGCAGCATAAAAAGCTGTGCATACAGCACCTTTTTTAAATGCATATTCGCTGGCGCTGATATTTTTTTGGGCTTTGGTGATCCATTCTTCTGATGGAATATTTTTAGGAAGTTGCTGGCTGAATGTAATGGTAACAGAAAGTAATAGTGTAAGCAGAGATAAAAATGTTTTCATACTTGTGGTTTCGGTTGTTAAATAATTTGTCTAACGGTTTTCCACAATAACAAAGGATAGTGAGTATGAATTTTTCAGTGGAGGATGGACAATAAAGGATATTGCCTGTCTAAAGCAATAGCAAACAGCAATCGTCTAAAAAAATACAGTAAAGAAAACTAAGTGTGTAAGTAAGATAACGGTTACGGATACTTTAAAAAGTATGTTAGGGTGATGTAAACGTACAAACTATTATTTCATTTCAAAATAAAAATAGCTGTTATTTTTAAAATATTTTTAATGTATTGTAAGACAACAACGGCACTGTAGACAAAACGCTACAATGAGTAGTTGGTATAGTACAACCGACTACAAAATTTTGGGTAGAATAAAAAAAGGGCTTTTCAAACGAAAAGTGTTTTTGCATATTTTAATGATGAATTTACCATGAGTTTTTTTAAAATGAGGGGCCTGTTACCCGGGTTTCAACAGGTTATTATGGTTAAAAGCAATATTGTTCCGCCCGGGTAAACTTTGTTACATGGTTCTTTTTACATGAATATGTAGTTTTCTAAAGCCATGATTTTGCCTTAATTGCGAAGCAAAACCATACTATGCTTAAAAAAATCATTGTATCCCTGCTTATCCTGTTGCCTTTTATAGCAACAGCCCAGCAATCCCGTGAAGATTTTGAACGTGGCCTGCATATGATGGAACAGCAGGGCCAGATCCGCTTAGATGGAAGCAAAATAATTTTCCTGCACATGAACCCCGGAGACACTGCTTTTTACAGGCAGATGTATAACAATATGCTGGCAAAAACAGACCAGTCTAAAAACCCTTACAGCATTGGGTTTGAGATAGATCCCAAATTTGTAAAGAACACGCCGCTTAAAATTAAAACACTACCCAAAAAAGATACGGCCAAAACAATGGTGTATGTGCCAACGCCTAACCAGGCCATTACAACGTTCCGCGACTTTGCTTATCTAAAGAACGGCGATTTTGAATTGGGTTACTTCCGCCAGTTGCCCGGTTGGAAAATAACAGGCACCGCTTTTATGCAAAAAGAAGGTGCAGATATTTATACCTGGAATGATTTTGAAGTAGTGTCTAAAACAGATATAGGTGGAGATTACTGGACAGATTTAAAATTCAATCTCGGTAATAAACACCAGCATTGGATGAGCAGCAAAGGAGATGGAATCCTGGGCAGCAGCAATGATGCCGGCCGTGCCACGGGCATGCTTACTTCTGAACCATTTAGATTATACCCCACTCAAAACTTTATCAGCTTTTTAATTTCCGGCGGCAACGATGCAGCGAATTTAAAAGTAGAATTACTGGAGTACGTAACAGGGGTACGTATTGCAGGTTCAAATGTGGGCGGGGTACTAACAGGGCAGCGTACACTGCCAGGTGTTAGCCAGGGCAGCATAAGAAATGTGCCGGATACGATGTATAAACCAATTGCCGGTATTGCTGCAAAAACCGGGCACAACAGCCCCATCTTTCGCAGGGATTGGTGGGATGTGCGTAGCCTGGATACCTCTAAATTGTATGTCATCCGTGTTACCGATAATGCCACCAATGTTAAATGGGGCGTGATAAATGTGGATGATTTTAAAATGGTAAAATATAATCCTGCTGAAAACAGGGAAGCAGACGATTCTTTAAATATACAGCAGATCACCATAAAAGACCTGGTTAACAATACCGGTCAGCAAATTTTCGCCGATATGTACGTGCCCATTTACGGGGCTGCCGATCTGCACACCCACCTGATGAGTCATTTATCTATGGGTAAGAAACTGATCTACGGTGCACCGGATGTGGGTTCTATTGTGCCTGCGGGTACGCATGTGCGTGGGTTCGATCTTTTTAACCCGGAATGTAATCCCAGTGATGAAAGAGCAAGCAGTGCTGCTGATGCTTTAGGCAATTGCAATGCAGCGCATGGCGGCTGGGGTGCCGATAATGATTGTGGTAATTATATTCGTGCCGCTGTATTAAATTTTGCCTTTGATGCAGAATTTGAGAACAGGGTGCCGCTGGAAAGAAACCTGCATGGCGATCATCCCCATGACGGCTACCCGAACTTTTTATACTGGCCGCATTTTTCCAGCGCCAGCCACCAGCAAATGTGGGTGGACTGGATCAAACGTGCCTACCAGGGCGGATTACGGGTGATGGTTACGCTTACGGTGAACAGCGAACTGCTGGGTGCAGTGCTCAGTGGTGATGGTCCTATGGATGATAAAGCCAGCGCCGACCTGCAGCTGACGGAAATAAAATCATTCGTGGCCAGGCATAATGATTTTATGGAAGTAGCTAAAGGACCGGAAGATATACGGCGCATTGTACGCAGTAATAAAATGGCCATAATCATTGGTATGGAGGTGGATAATATCGGCAACTTTAATTATGCTAATGTAACAGTTAATGAAAGTACTGCCAGGGCAGAGATCAGGCGTTTGTATGATAGTGGTGTGCGTTATATTTTCCCGGTGCACCTGGTGAATAATAAATTCGGCGGCTCGGCTATTTACAGTTTGTTGTTTAATTTTAGTAACCGGTTTACTAACAGTCAACCCTTGCGCTTTGGAGATCCGTTACGCCCCGGGCTGATGTTTAATGTAGAAGCAGCACACGACCCACGCATAAAATATTCTTTAAGTCTTACAGATGGTGTGGCCACTGCAGGTGCTATGAATGCTGCTATTGCCGGCATCAACGGATTGTTTGATGGGATTTCTCAAATACCTTACCCGCCTGCAACAAATTGGGATTTTACCAGTAGTGATTTTTGCCCTGATGGAAAACTGGGCTGTATTCAGCAATTTAAAATTATAAAAAGTTTGCTTACACCTGATCCTGCATGGGATATATACAACAGTATTTCCGGCGGGCAACAAAACCAACTGGGGCTCACTGATATTGGCAAAGCAGCAATAAAAGAAATGATGCGGTTGGGAATGATCATCGATGTTGACCACATGAGTGATCACTCTGTTTCGGACATGCTGATGCTGGCTAATGAATTTAATTACCCGGTGGCTTCAGGGCATAATGGAATGCGTGACGGTTTTTTTGAGGATGCCAGTCATAAAGTGAGCGAGAACCAAAGAACCAATGAACAATTGCAGAATATAAAAAGTTTGGGCGGAGTGTTTGGTGTTGGCATTGGTGAATGTACTGCAGCGCAATACCTCACCAATTTCCGTATAGCAATAAGTGCTTCAAAGATGGATGGGGGAGCGGTGATGATGGGATCAGATGTGAACGGTGCGGTTACCATGCCCAAGCCGCGGCACGGGCCGGGCAGAGAAGCGCCACGCAGCCGTTATGCCGGCTATATTTATAACAACTGGAGTAAAGAAATAAGTTATGCAGCGGCAGGAATGCCTTTGCAGTCATCGCCAGGTTCCCCTTTAAAAATGCGCAAATATACTTTTGGTAATAAAACATGGGATTATAATACAGAAGGTGTGGCGCATATTGGATTGTATCC
>Ga0068859_100005885_pt1 | contig 12447 bp, 7 predicted proteins | sample KBSSwiS22_FD_66585 | JGI IMG/M metagenome (GOLD analysis project Ga0068859, IMG submission 66585) | Switchgrass rhizosphere microbial communities from Kellogg Biological Station, Michigan, USA - KBS Switchgrass S2-2 | ecosystem: Host-associated > Plants > Roots > Rhizosphere > Soil ... | reverse complement strand
ACGACGTCCGGCGCGAACTCGTCCATCAATCGGCGAAAGCCCGTTTCGAAGCTGCGATTCACATACTGCAGACGGACTGTGTTGGTCTCCAGTCCCGGCAAAGTCCGACCGCATTTGTACCTCACGACGCGAATCGAGTCGACTTCGTATTCGTCAAAGCGATCCCCCGCCTCCATTTCCGGAGTGGGTGGATAGCCCGTCACCACCACGACCGTGTGGCCGCGCTGCGTCAATGCGAGCGCGACGCCATGGACGAGCGTTTCCGTACCGCCGGAGAACTCGGGGAGAAACACATGGGTCGACAGAAGAACCTTCACGTGTTCGTGACCTGGTTCAGCCCGCGACGACCGACATAGCCGGCGCGCTCACCCCGGCGGACCGGCGCGGACAGAACCGTATTCGTGTCGGTACGTGAGATAGACGACCGCTCCCACCAGGCTCCAGATCATCGGGATCGCAAAGAACAGCAGCGAAAAGAGAATTGCGGGCTCCTGACCGCTGCCGCTCTGCCGATCGACGCTGATAATCCCGAATGCCGCGAACATGAGTACGAAAACCCCCTCACGCACACCATGCCCTCCGAGACTGATCGGCAGGCTGATGACGCAGATGGCGACCGTCATGATGACCAGGAGTTGCACGTAGGTGACGTCGAGCCTGATTCCCTTCGCGATGCAATAGCCCGCCAGCACGAGCATGAATGTCAGCGCCGTGCCCGCCGCGACGCTGGCAAGCGTCAGGTGCAGCGCGGCGCCATGCTGGCGAAAACCGGATACGACGAGCTCGAGCACGTGGCGATGCGGAACCCTGCGCCAGATGGCATGAACGATGTCGGGCGCTCGGTGAAATGGCGCGGTGGCCATGACGAACGCGCCGGCAGCGATGATTCCAAAGACCACCACCAAGGCGAAGATTGCATCGTTGGCCTGATCGCTATGCACCGAGGATCGGAACAGCCATGGGATGGAGAGGAGGCTGGCGCAGAGCAATACGAACAATCCGAGCACGCGATCCATGATGATCGAGAGTGCCGCATGCGTCTTCTGGCGGGGCGCATATTTGTGCAAATAGACAGCCTTGACGATGTCGCCGCCTATGGAACCGAGCATGAAGGAATTGAAGAACTGACCAATCAGCGTAAGCGCGGTGGCCACCCTGAGCGGCAGGTGGATCTGCTGGACGCGCATCAGGAACCACCAGCGGACCGCCGCCAGCAGATAGGTCAGGCCGAACAACAGGCAGGCCACCGACAGCCATACATAGTCGGCTCGCGCCATTTGGGCAGCGAGCAACGGCCAATCGATCTTGTAGGCCAGATAGGCAAGAATCGAAAAGGTGACCGCGCCTCGAAATACGGTCCCCCAGCGTATTCGCCGTGCCCGTTGAGCCGGCGGGCCTGTCATTTCGCTCGACTCGTCGGCTGAACGCATGGTGCTCAGCCGGTGGCTCCCAGCAGGGGTTGCTCGGTGACGGCATCGTAGGCACCAAGATGCGAACGCACGGCGAACAGAAGCTGATAGCCGAGCAGCTGCGGCAGGATTTTTGTGCAGACGGCGAGGACAGCGTTGCCCGCCCGCATCAGCAGATTGTCCGCGGGTAAGCCCAGTGCAAGCTCGATGGGCATGACCGAAACTTTCTCGGCGACGATTTCATAGCCTGCCTGCTCGATCATCCTGCGTGCGCTCTTGCGCGTAAAGAAGCGCAGGTGCGTCTTGTCGAGAATGCCGCGCTCGGCATACTCGAAGCGGCCGAACAGCAATGACAGGCGAACGGTAATGTTGGCGACGTTGGGCACCGAGACGAGGAGCAAGCCCTGGGCATCGAGCAAACCGTGGCAATCCGTGAGCACCCGCATCGGGTCACGCACGTGCTCCAGGACGTCCTGCAGCAGAACGCGATCGAAATGGCTGTTGCCAAGCGCGGGCAACGCCTGGCCGAGGCCTTGATCCAGGTCGGCCTGGACGTACTTCGCGAAGACCTCCCGGTGCCTGGGTTCGGGCAGCAGATCGATGCCCGTCACCTGGTTTCCTTCCTTCACCAGATTTTCCGCGAAGAACCCTTCCCCGCAACCGATATCGAGCACCTGCTGCTGCTTGCCGACCCATGACATGAAGTAGTCGTGGCTCGAGTGCCTGCTGGTCTTGATCGGATAGTGGACAAAGTACTCCTTGTATTCGGGATACGCGGCAAGTGATTTTGCCGTTCGCTTGTAGCGAATCACCGATTTGAAGACGTCCTTCGCGTACTTGAGACCGTCCACATAGCAGATCTCGTCGCCGTAGTAGGTCGGGATCGGTACTTCCCGGATGCGGAAACCCTGATGGTGAAGCTTGATGATGATCTGGGTGTCGAAATGGAAGACGTCGGTCATGTCCTCGAAGTCGATTTTCCGCAATGCTGCCAGGCTGTACGCACGGTAACCGCTGTGGAACTCGGTCAGGTTGAGGCCCAGCGCCCAGTTCTCGAACGTAGAGAGAACCCGGTTCCCCAGGTATTTGTAATACGGCATGCCGCCCTTGAGGGGTCCGCCATAGGTCTTCATCATGCGTGAGCCGAACACCGCGTCTGCCTGGCCCGCGACCAGCGGGGCGTACAGGTGCGCCAGAATCTCGGGCGCATACTGCCCGTCGCCATGCAGCAGCACGACAATGTCGAAACCCTTTTCGATGAAATACTTGTACCCGAGCTTCTGGTTTCCACCGTAGCCGAGATTGCTGTCATTCTTGATCAGGGTGAGCTTGGCCTGCCCCGACAGCAGCTTGAGACCCGCCACCAGCTCGTACGTGTGATCGCGGCTGGCATCATCGAACACGACCACTTCTTCGACATTCTCCCAGACATCCGCGGGGATGCGCTTCAGTACCTTGGCAATCGTGGTGACTGCGTTGTAAGCAACGATGAGAATGCCAATGCGCTTGCCGCAGCTGGCGGGCGAAACGCTGGCGGCAATCGATGCGTTGCCGGACGTTCCGCCAAGACCATGCAAATCCGGTCGGGGGAGACCGTCGTCCAGCATCGGCCGTACAGGAGGAGTCTTCTCCGCAGTCATGCTGCCTTCCTTATCCGTTGTCTCGGCCGGCGCCAGGCTGCCAACTCTGCTTTATGGCGCCGGAACGATGACTCTCCCGCCGTTCCAATCGCGGACACCCTTGTCGGCACGAAGCTGGCCCAGGCCAGGCCGGTAAAAGCCGACCGCCAAACGACGCGCTGCCTCACGCGGCGCGGTCGCGAAGGAGATCGTGTTGAACCGGATTGTCTCATCCGGCGATGCCTGGTCCTGGATATCGAACGAGATTTGCTTGTTGACCACTATGTTACCTTGATCATCGATCGCATGAATGAAGAAGATCCAGCCGCGCTCCTTCAGCCCGGGCAGCGGTCTCCACCAGATACGTACCGTCATCTCATTGGCCGTCCGGTTGGCGGAAAGCGCCCGCAATTCGATCTGATTCCCAAAATTCACGTTCTCCAGAATTGGCGGATCCGATAACAATGCATCGGCAAGACTGTTCTCACTCCAGCGCCGCGCCGGATTGGCTGAGGTAAACGCCTTTCGCCAGCGGTGGCTCTCGATAAGGGTGTCAACGGCGGACTCGAGCCGTTTGGAATCCGTGATGCGCAGCACGCGCGCCGTTGGCGTTTCGGAAACCACAGCCACGCCGTCGCTTGCCGTCAACTGCGTCGCCCACGCCTGAAACAAGACTCTCTCCTGATAAAATCCCTCGATTGAACGCGTGGCGAGCGTCGCTTTCGCGACACGAGGATCGCGCACGGGCTCGAACAACCAATATTCTGCGCCGAGCATTTCGTTTATTCGATAGGTGGTGGGACGCTGCCAGTCCACCGGCCGCCGAATCGATACGATCGGCGTCGACGGGCCTACGGTCCGCGAGTAGTCGATGACCGCCTGGAACTTCGAATCCGTCGCGCTCATCGGCATCGAATAAAGAATGGTGTCGTGTCCCTCGCGCTTTATTGTGCCGAGGAAGTTCTGTGCTTGCACGGCGACGGCATCCTGCCCGCCCGACGACAGGTTCACCCCGGCCCACTTCTGCCACTCAATCGAGGGATCGCTTTGCGCCAGCAGCATGCCCATATTGACGACGGACAGCGCCATCGGCACGGAAAGGACGATCACTTCCCAGCGATGCATGGCCGGTATCAGCCGAACCATCACGGGGACAGCGAGAATCATCGCCATGAGGGCGAACGGGACGAAATAGCGGATCTGATACACCCCGCCCGAGCCAAAAATCCAGAACCAGATGCCGAATGCGAATGTCAGCAGCGACGCGAAAGCCAGCCCGCATAGCATCGGCTTGTTCCATGGCGAGGGTCCCGCAGGCATTCGCCACAACTTCCAGCCGACAAGCAGTGCGGTCAGGAGCGCCCAAGCGATGAAGGCATAGCCGAGGCCCGTGTGAACCATGCCTTGCAGGATTGGCCACGTAACCTGCAACTCGGTTTGCATGATCACGATGGCAGCGTTGCCGAATGCCAGGTTCTGCTGCGACAGGTAGGGCGAGGACAGCGTCACTGCGAGTACCACTGCATCCACGACGGCGAGAATGATCAGGCCTTGCACGAGCCATCGGACCGTGCGCCTTCGTTCTTCCCTGAGGTGCCACGCCGACTTGAGTCGAATCAGCGCCAACCCGAACCAGATTACGCCGATCAATGCCATGACAAAGGCACCCGATGGCTTGATCAACAGGCAGAAGCTCGAAAGCAGTGCCGCTACGCATAGCCACGCAGACGATCGCTGGCCGATGCTCCTGATGGCAGCGGCAACGGCCAACGCAGCCATCCCGCCAAGAAAGTTATCGACGAGCCCCCAGTGCGATGGCGCAACGAAGTCGGGCGAGACTTCAAAATAGTAAAAGAACGGAAGCGTAACGAGAAAGCCCGTGACGAGGGCCAGATACCATTTGCTCGTGGTACTCAAGTCGCGGCTGTAGCCTGCGACGACAACGCCGGCAGCGAGCAAGACGATGGGCAGGAAAATGGAACGGAAATAGAAGCCCCGGAAATCGGCATCGAACCCGAAGGGGTAGGACATCACCACCGTTCCCGGTGGTCTGAACGTGGGTTCGACATTGAACGGATCAACGTTCTTTCCGCTATTCACGCCGGCCCAGAAGTTGTAGGCCTTCTGGAAATAGGTGAATGCGTCGTGGATGGGTGGCTGCTCAGTCCGCTGAGCATGCTGCCACATGGACACGCCGATGAATGCGAGCCACAGGAGCAACACCGTCCAATACAGATGGTGCCGGGGTAATTCGCTTAGACGCATTGGAGGTCGAATTTTTCAGATGGCCAAACGAGGCCCGGTAGAACAGGCGGCGGCCTAGGAATCGATCATCGTCGGCCTACGGCAGCTTCACGATGACCCGTTGGTTGTCCCAGTCGCGCTTGCCCTTGTCGGCCACGATGAGACCTCCGCCGGGTACGCTCGGCTGATAGATTCCAAAGCCCAAAGACGCCAGTTTTGCATTCGGAAGGACATCGCTGAACGTCTCCGCTCCGTAACGCCACCTGCGATCGGCACTTGGCGGCGCGTACGAATCAAGCGCGATTTGCTGGTTATGCACGATGGCTCCCGACGAGTCCAGCAGGTGCAAAAACAAATAGCGCTGGTTGTTTGCCTCCTCATGGCGGAGCTCCTCCCACCACACTTCAACCTTGATCCCGTTTCCGACCCGGTTGATTGCCAACGCATGCACCCGATAGATTCCACCAAACGCGACTTCTTCCGCCGCCAGATTCCTGGCGTAGGAAGCCACGGCGGCGGCACCCCACCAGTCGGGCTGATTGGCTTCGGCCTGAAGGGCCGCGGACTGGTTGGCCGCCACCGTCTCGCTTCTCCAGGCAAACCGCTTGGTCAAGCTTTCCGTGGCGCGGCTCAAGGCCGCGCGATCAGCGACTTTGAGGAGGAGCATATGAGGCAGGTTGATCTCAACGCTGACGCCATCCGCCTCGGACAGCGTTGAAACCCAGGCCCGCATGACGTCCTCTTCCTCCTGGTAGCTGTTCAGCGCCTGCCCTGCATTCGGCAGAGGTACGTCACGCACCGGGGTAACGAGCAGATAGTCCGCACTGAGCAAATCACTGAACCGGTACGCGGAGGTCCGCAGCCAGTCGATGGAGCGCAGGAACCTGACCTTCGCAACGTTGGGATTCAGTACTGCTGCAAATACCACTTCGCTTTCGAAAATATAGGCGCCGGGGTATGAATCGACCGCATAGATCACGGGAGCGCTGCGCTCGCGCGTCTTGCCGGCGAGAAATTGGCGTGCCGTCGCAACTTCGCTGTTCCAGGTCCCCGCCGACAGATTGACACCTGTCGCGAGCTGCCATTCCTCGGAGGGCTTTTGCGTAATGAGCAGCGCGGCAAGATTGGCGGCGGAACCCAGGCCAATGACCAGCACCAGGAAATAGCCGATCCGGCCGAATCGCATCGCGGTAGCCTTGATACTCGGCAGGAGCGCTACCGCGAACATCAGCAAGAACGGGAAGATGTAACGGACGAGAATGCCCTCGGTGGCGATGATCCACCACCCGAGACCAAGCACGAGATACCCCAGTCCGCAGATGATGCCAATGAGGGCCGGATCGTCGAGCCATGCCTTCTTCGGTGTTTCGCGGAAGGCATAGGCCACCGCACCGCCCACGCCGATGACACATAAGACCCCAAAGGGAAATCCGATGGTCGTCTGAAAGTATGAGATTGCTTTCTCTATCGACCACGGGGTACCCAGAGACCCGATGAATTTCACGGCGGTGGTGAAATAAGCGATAACCTCCGACGACAGGTATCCACCGAATACGGCGCCCACGATCGATACTGCATACAGAAGGATCGTGAGTGTCGTTCCCCTGACCAGATATCGCGTCTCCCGATCCCGGGCCTCGCGATCCGCGCCTGCGGCAAGCACTCTCGATCCGGCCGCTACAAACCATACCGCGGCAACGGCCCCCATTACCGCCAATCCAGCTGGCTTGATCCAGATCGAGAAGCTTGCGATCGCCGCAGCAACGACCAGCCAGCCAATGGATCGCGCATGGAGGCTTCGAAGCGACGCAGCCGCGGCCAACGCCGCAAACGCGGCGAAGAACGGATCGACATGCCCCCACGTGACGTGAGATCCCAGGCTGCTCGGCTCCAACTCGTAAAACATCGGCAAGCTGGTAACCGCCAGAACGAGCACGACGTAAATGGCCGCGGGTTCGGCCTTTGCCGCGTTCTCGCGAAGGACGATCCATCCAGCGATCGCGGCGAGTACGATGGGGAAGAATACCGAACGAAAATGGAACGCCTGAAACCCGTCATAGCCGTATGGAAACGACATCAGGATCGTGCCTGGCGGCCGATATTCCGGCCATACGAACGGATTGAAGACGTGATGCTGCCAGAGCAAATCCCAGAAATTCTTGCCCTTCAGGAAATATCCCAAAGCGTCATAAAGCGGGGGCTGCTGCGAAAGCGTTGCGTGAGCCCAGATCGTGATGGCCAGATAAAACAGCCATACGATCACCGCGAGATGGGGAAACCAGGGCTTCCACCTTGATTCAATCAGCGGATTCATGAATCTTGCCAAGCTTTATCTGCTTTGTTTTTCACACAATTGAGCTTCCCCCCGGATTTCTTCTTCCAGGAGGCGAGGTGGTCCCGGAATCGGATCCTGCAAACCGCGTGTTAGCTGGCTGTTGAAAGGCCCGACAAATTCTTTCATCCGCCTCATTCCGAAGCGAAGCGGGGAATCTGTTTTTGGAAAACCATCGATTTCCTTCGGAAGCAGATTTCTCGCTGCGCTCGAAATGAGGCTGAGAATGAGACGAGGAGCGCGATTTTAAACAGACTGTCTAGGGCAACGCTACGATGACACGGCGGTTGTCCCAATCGCGCGTGCCCTTGTCCGCAGCGGGTAACGCCTGATTCGGCCGGACGAACCCAATCGCCAACCTGCGTGATCCGTTCCCAGCCGGATTCCTGAAGGTAATCTGATCGAACAAGACGGTTCCGTCCAACGACGACAACGAACGGTCGAAGACCACCGAGACATGATTGGCGGCCACTATTTTACCTTCATCGTCGATCGAATGAATGAATAACGCCCAGTCGTGTTCCGGCACGGGAGACAGCGGCTTCCACCAGAAACGGACGGTCGTGTCGTCTCCCGTACGGCTGACGGAGAGTGCGCGCAGCTGGAACCGGTCCCCAAAATTCACGTTCTCCAGGCTCGGAGGGTTCACCGCCAATGCGGCCGCAAGGTCCTTCTCGCCGAATCGGCGTTTGGGATTTACAGCGAGGAAGGCGCTCCGCCAGTGGTGCTTCGCGACGAGCGCATCGAGCGCCGATTCAAGCCGCGCTGGATCAATAACCCGAAGAACCCGGGCCGTCGGCGTGTCGGAAACGACCGTCACTCCGTCGTTCTCGGTGAGCTGCGTCGCCCAGGCTTGAAACAGCGCCTTCTCCTGCTCATAGACATCGACCGAAGACGTGGCTAATGCCGCACCCGCGACAGCCGGGTCGCGCACGGGCTCGAACAGCCAAAACTCCGCGTCGAGCATTTCTTCTTTTCGATAGGCCATGATGGGACGCAGCCCATCCTGCGGGCGCTGGATCGACACGCCTGGCATTGGGGGTGTCGCGATCAGCGCATTGAGAACGACCGCTTGGAAGGTCGTGTCCGCAAAATTCATTGCCATTGAATACAAAGTGACATTGCGGCCCTCGCGCTTTACCATGGCGGCGAAATCCCGCGCCTGGTCTACCACGGGGCGGGACACGCCGGACGCCAGGTTCACGCCAGTCCACTTTTGCCATTCGATCGGGGCATCCCGTTGTGCCAGCAGCATCCCCAGATTGACAATCGGCGCGAGCATGAGCACGGACACAATTCCCATTGCCCAACCCGGCATTGCTCGCACCGCCGTCAGGATCGCGGGTATTGCAAAAATCGCGGCCACGAGCACGAAGGGAGTGAAGTAGCGGATCTGGGTAATGCCGCCGGTGCCGACAATCCAGAACCAGGCGCCTACCGCCAACGTAACGGCGGAACCGAGCACTAATCCGGCCAGTAACGATCTCGGCCACGGAAAGTCACCCGGGGACGACCGCCACAATTGATGACCGACAAGAACGATCATCAGCAACAGCCAGACCGCGAACGGATAGCCAAGCCCCGTGCGCACGACGTCCTGGAAAACCGGCCACGACACCATCGACTCCGTCTCCAATTGCAGGATGCCGACGATGGCGCTGCCATAAGCCAGGTTTTTTGGTGACAGGTACTGAGATGAAAATGCGCCGGCGAGAACGACCAGATAGGGGACCGCGAAGATCAGCATGCCGCGCAACAGCCACCGGACCATGCTCTTTCGTTCGTCCGGCGATCGCCACACCGATTTCAATTGGAGCGCCGTCAATCCGAGCCATGTCAGACCGATCAACATCATGATCAGAATGCCCGATGGTTTGATCAACAGGCAAAAACTCGACAGAACTGCCGCGAGTCCAGTCCAAGCCAGGGATCGAGTCCAGACGCTTCTCACCGCACAGGCCGCGGCCAGCGCGGCTATCCCGGCAAGAAAGTGGTCGACAAGGCCCCAGTAATGCGGCGCCGGGACCCCCGGTGCAAGCTCGAAGTAGTAAAAGCACGGCAGCGTCGAAAGAAATGCCGCCAGCAACACAAGATGCCATTTACTCCTGCTGTCCAGCTCCCGCCGGTAACCGCCGACGACAACGGCGAGACAAAGCAATCCAATCGGAAAGAATATGGAACGGAAATAAAAGCCTCGATAATCGGTGTCGAAACCGAATGGATACGCCATGAGCACCGTGCCCGGCGGACGAAACGAGGGCTCCACATTGAATGGATTGAACAACTTTGCCTGATGGATCTTGATCCAGAGGTTATGCGCTTTAAAGTAATACCCCCAGGCATCGTAGAGTGGGGGCTGCTGACTGTGCTGCGCATGCTGGTACCAGAGTGCCCAGCCGACAAACAGGATCCATAGCAACAACACGCCCAAAGGTTTGGCCGCTCGCAAGCTACGGGAAGGGAAAGCCATCTTTTGAAAGGGGGTTGGAGGTGGCGCCATCGATCAAAAGTTGTTCGGACTCAATCATTCATGCCCGAACGCAAACCGAGGCGGCGGAATCATAACTTCCCGCGTTGAATACCGGAATTCTGCGCAGCCAAATAGTATTGTGACTCAAGCGCCGTTTCCGCCTTGGACGGTGCGCAACTGACATCCGCGTCGCAGTACATCACCGAACAACTGTAAGGCGGGTGTGCGGATTGTGCGCTACGAAGACTTCTACGATACAAGCCATGTTTCGGTGCGAGAGCCGCGCCGCTCTCGCCGCGGCGGAGGCGAGCCGCGGTTCGATCGAGCGATTTATAGGCCCGTTCAAGAGAGCGACCAAAGAACCGGTGCTCTACCTCGGAGCGGTGATTCCGCTCCTACCGCCCGCTGCTGTGGTGTTGTTCCGCAGGCACGGCAAACTATTGGCGGTGAAACGCGTCCGACAGCCGGCGTCATGACGTGCGAATATTCACTTGCCGGCGGGTAGTTGCCAAGGTAGCATTTCGTTACGGGGGGTAAGTAGGTCGTCTGCGAACATCAAAAAGTTGCCATAAGCAATGACTCCACAATGCAGCATGTGGACCGAGGATTCATTGGGGTAGCGGCAGTTGTGCCGCCAGTTGGACCAGTGAACGACGAACGACTTTATCCATTAGGGAGTTCCTGTATGAACAACAGATATGTGGTTGGTGTACTCGCCGCGGGTTTCATGGCTTGGTCGATAGGTTCTGCGTCCGCGCAGGAAGCCACCGGCAGCGACGCGAAGGCTGTCCAGGTTGCCCCAGTGCAGTTGACCGCCGGGCAGAAGGCAGAGGCCCAGCAGCGGATGGTTTTCGCCAAGAGCATCATCGCTCGCCTTGAATCAGAGGCGAACCAGATGGGTCTGGCGGCCGAATGGAAGCAGGCGACATTGAACATCCTGCTTTCGAATTCGAGCAGCAGGCTGGCGCAGATTGCCAGGATCGGCGGCTATCAAGCGACGATCAGCGCCGCAACCACGGGCAAGGGATTGGCTGTCGAGCCCAAAGCATTCGGCTCTACCACGGACGATCTCATCTTCAAGCCTTGGACTCCCTGTCGGTATGTCGACACCCGGGTCGTCGGCGGCAAGATCGCCGGCACTCGCGGGTACGACCTGAGTCTCAATGGCGCCTCCTATGGCGGCGTTGCGGGGTGCGATCCGACGACGCTCGCCGGCGTGGGCGAAAACAGCTTCGGTGGCATGGCGATGAATATCACCATCGTCGATACCAGCACGGCGGGTGTTCCGGGCTTCCTGGCAGCGCGTCCGGCAGGCTCAGCCGGCTTGACGAGCTTGGTGAACTGGTACGTCGCAGGGGCGACGGTGTCAGACGCGAATGCCGCGATCGTCGCCATGGATCAAACTATCGGAGCCGACGAGTTCGAGCTTGTGACCTCGGGGCCGGTGCACGCCGTCGTCGACCTGTTTGGTGCGTTCATCGCGCCGAATCCGACGCCGCTGCAATGCGTGAACACGGCGGAATCGTCGACTTTGGTGGCGGCCGGCGCTAGCTTCAGCTTGGATCCGCCGGCGTGTCCGGCTGGGTACAGCCAGGTCAGCGCCAGGTGTCGGGCGGAATTTTTCAACACGTTCAACTGGGCTACTATCGGCTCGAGCTTGGGCGCCGGCTCCGACTGTCAGGGCACTAATACTAGTGGCGTTGCGCATAACGGTTATGCGATGGCCACGTGTTGCCGCGTTCCTGGCCGCTAACAATACCTTCACCCGCGGTCCTTTTCCGGGCCTCGAAACTTTGACGATCCCCGCCAACCGGCGGGGATCTTTTTTTGTGGCCGGAACATGTTGTCAACGCAGTGACCGGCGCGACCGCACAACGACCGAGCACTATCTAGGATCTTTTACGAGATCCAGCCGCAATCTCCCGCTTTTTTGCTTCCTCGGCCCAATAGGCTGCATCCTTCTCCCGGGCCTCGGCCGTGATCTTCCAGTTGTTCGCCTGCTCGGCCCAGTACGCTGCGTTGATGTCCTTTTGGTCCGCGGCAGTTTTCCAGTTCTGCGCTTGCTCGGCCCAATACGCGGCGTTGATGTCCTTTTGCTCCGCGGCTGTTTTCCAGTTCCTGGCTTCTTCGGCCCAGTACGCCGCATTCTTCTCATGCGACTCGGCCGTATGGCGGAGCTCGTCGAGCTTTCCTGGTCTTGCTTCCTCCGCCCAATAGGCCGCATTTTTCTCCTGATGTTCGGCGGCGGTCTTCCAATTCTTCGCCTGCTCGGCCCAATACGCTGCGCTGGTATCTTTTTGGCTCGCGGCAGCTCTCCAGCTCTCCACTTGCTCGGCCCAATACGCTGCATTGGTGTCCTTTTCGCTCGCGGCC
>Ga0068859_100005882_pt1 | contig 12448 bp, 11 predicted proteins | sample KBSSwiS22_FD_66585 | JGI IMG/M metagenome (GOLD analysis project Ga0068859, IMG submission 66585) | Switchgrass rhizosphere microbial communities from Kellogg Biological Station, Michigan, USA - KBS Switchgrass S2-2 | ecosystem: Host-associated > Plants > Roots > Rhizosphere > Soil ... | reverse complement strand
CGGTCGGTGGTGAACTGCGGCACGAGCGTGACCATGGTGCGGCGGATGCGTTGCAGCCATTTGCGCGGCATGCCGTGGACGTCGCGGTCGTAGAAGAGGGGGATGACCTGCTCGGTGAGCGTCTTGTAAAGATTGGCGCTGTCCAGGCGGTCCTGTTCCTCCACGCTCGCCGGATGCGAATCGTCGCCGATGGCGAAGCCGTTCGTGCCGTCGTAGCCTTCCCGCCACCAGCCGTCGAGGATGCTCATGTTCATGCAGCCGTGGCAGCTGGCCTTCATGCCGCTGGTGCCGGAGGCTTCGAGGGGGCGACGCGGATTGTTCAGCCAGACGTCGCAACCGCTGACCATCTGGCGGGCCACGTGGATGTCGTAGTTCTCGATGAACACCAGGTTGCCGGCCAGTTCGCTATGCTTGCTCAGGTGGATGATCTGCTGGATGAACCGCTTGCCGTCGTCGTCGCGCGGATGCGCTTTGCCGGCGAAGATGAACTGGACCGGGCGCTGTCGGTCGTTCGCCAGCTTCACGATGTTCTCGAACTGCTGGAAGATGAGCGGCGCGCGTTTGTAGGTGGCGAACCGGCGCGCGAACCCGATCGTCAGGGCGTCGGGGTTCAACAGGTGGTCGAACTTGATGAAATCGCCCGGCGAGAGGCGCTGGTTCTGGTAGAGCAGGCGGCGCCGGATGAATTCGATCATCTCGCGGCGCAGTTTGTAGCGCAGCGCCCAAAGCTCTTCGTCGGGCAGGAATTCCGGGTCCATCATCCGCTGCCAGAATTCGGGTTCATGGATGGTGGCGGACCAGTCGACGCCGGCGCGGATGCTCCAAAAGGCGGTGCCTTCGGGCATGTCGCCCATGCGGCCGTTGGTGAGCTTGCGCCGCCAGAACTGGCGGACGGAGCCTTTCATCCAGCCGAGCAGGTGGACGCCGTTGGTGATGTGGCCGATGGGGACCTTGTCTTCGGGCACGCCCGGGTAAAGGTTCTGCCACATGTGCCGGCTGATCTGGCCGTGCAATTCGCTGACGCCATTGGCGGCGCGCGAGACCTTGAGCGCCAGCACGGTCATGCAGAACGCTTCGGTCTTGTCCTCGGGATGCACGCGGCCCAGGGCGAGGACTTCGGCGAACGGCACGGGCAATTGCGTGATGTACCGCTGCATCGCGAAATTCATCAGGTCCGGGCTGAACCGGTCATGCCCGGCCTCGACCGGGGTGTGGGTGGTGAAGAGGCATGAGGCCCTGGTCTCGTCGAGCGATTCGGGAAACCCTTTGCCCTCGGCCATCTTTTCGCGGACGAGCTCGAGCGTCAGGAAGGCGGCGTGGCCTTCGTTCATGTGGAAGACGGACGGTTCGATGCCCAGCGCGCGCAGCAACCGCACGCCGCCGATGCCCAGCAACATCTCCTGCATGATGCGCGTGGTGCTGTCGCCGCCGTAGACGCGGGCGGTCAGGTCGCGGAAATGTTCCTCGTTCTGCGGGACGTTGGCGTCGAGGAGATAGACGGGGACGCGGCCGACGTTGACGCGCCAGGCCTGGAAGGTGACGATGCTCATGCCGATCTCGACGCTGCACACGAGGCGTTCGCCTTCGGCGTTGAGGACGGGCTCGAGCGGGACGTTGGCCGGGTCGATGAGATTGTAATACTCCGTCTGCCAATTGTTCATGTCGATGGCCTGTTGGAAGTAGCCTTCGCGATAGAACAGGCTGATGCCGACGAAGCCGAGGCCGAGGTCGCTGGCGGACTTGGCGTGGTCGCCGGCGAGGATGCCCAGGCCGCCGGCGGAGATGGGCAGCGACTCGTGGAAACCGAATTCGGCGGAGAAATAGGCGACGGGATTCTTGTGCAGGGCGGCGGCGTGTTTGTGCGCCCAGGTGTTCTGGTCGGCGAGGTATTTCTCGAAATCGTTCAGGACGGCGCGGGCGCGGCGGGCGAACTGGACCTCCTGCAGGTGCACGCGGAGCTCGTAATCGGACACTTCGCGGAGGATGGCGGCGGCGTTATGGTACAGATTCTGCCACGCGCGCGGGGACAGTTCTTTGAACAGGTCCTGCGCTTCCTGGTCCCATGTCCACCACAGGTTGCGGGACAATTTATGCAGGCCAGCGACCAATTCGTTCATCTCGGCACCCGAAAGGGTTTTCGTCATAGGTAAAGTTTCCTCGAACGGACGGTAGGGGTTGGTTCCGTCCGCTCCGTTGACACTAAAGTCGTTGGGAAAATTCGGCAAATAAAATTTCATTCGCGATTTTCCTCCGCGCGCTTAAGTTCATCCCGAGAGGAGGTTGATGAGAAAAATTTGTCATCTTTTAATCCTGGCCGCGGCGACGGCCGGGCTCATGCTCATCGCGTCGACGGGCTGCATGTCGGTCAACAGCACCACGAGCGACGCCAACACGGCGCGCACCAACCGGTACGACGTGGGCAAGCCGGTTTATCGCACGGACACCCCCACCTTGAAAGAGTTGTGCGGCGTGTACCGGTCGCAGGACCGGCATTATCACGACAGCGCCATCACGATCTTCGAGAACGGCGATTTTGTCTGGCATTCGCGGACGGACACGGTCCAGATCTTCCGCGGCCAGATCTACGATCTCAATGGCGATGGTTTCTATGTCCACCTGAGCGACAATTCCGGCGATGCGTTCGCGTTCCGGTTTTCGCCCGATAAGCGGTCGTTCTTTTCGACGGATCCGTACGGGCAGACGGTGGAAGAATATCGAAGGTAGGGGCGGATCAACGCAGAGACGCAGAGGACGCAAAGCGGCGTCTCGGGGAGAGCGCCGCGGTTATTGCCGTGTTACATCTGCGTCAATCAGCGAAATCTGCGGATCGTTTTCTATTCCGGCTTCGAGCAGCATTTCTCGGCGGCGAGCCAGAGCATGGGGCCGACGAAGAACGATTTGCCCATGAAATAGAGGCCCATGCCGACCCAGATCGCGCCGTCTTTATCGGTGTCGAAACCGGTCTTGATGAGGATCAACAGTCCGCCCGCGAAACAGAACAGGAAGGACAGGACCGCGCCGATGCGTGCAAGGGTTTTCATACGTCTGGATGGAACACCAGCCACGACGATAGGTTTCGCGGTGTCTGTGTGGAGTCTTCAGGGACATTCAAAATACAGAGTGCGGCCGTCCTGGCGGAACCAACGCCTGCAATTTGACGGGCCTTGAATCTACGAAATCGCACTATGCTTACACGTTGCTGCGCCAGAGGACGGGCGCACTCCGGGAAGGCGAACAGGGAAAGCCAGTGCTAACGCTCTCCCTCTGCAATCTTTTGTTGCATATGCGACGAAAGGTTGTGAGGAGGCCAGATTCCCGTCAACCATCCCAGCCTTCTCCCCAGGGGAGAAGGAGAACCGTTCGGCCGTCCATCGGACATGCGAATGCCTGGATTTGCCGGGCAGCTTTCCAAATCAAGATGAGTTAGGGCGACGCGGCAGCATCGCCCTACCGGGAGGTTGCACGCCGTTCTCTAAAACTTCGTGTCAATCCGTGAAATCCGTGTAAAACTTTTGGCGATGGAGCGCTTGAAGAAATATCGCCACGTTTTCAGCATCGGCATCCAGAACAACCTGACCTACCGCTTCAATTACCTGACGCGGACATTGTTCAGCTTCATCCCGTTGTTCGCCATGTTGTCGCTCTGGCGCACGGTCTACGCGCAGAAGGGCGGCTCGCAGGCCGGGTTCACCGAAGTCGAGATCGTGTTCTACTATATCCTGGTGGCGATCGTGGACGTCTTCACGGCGGTGAACGAGGACGACTGGCAGATCGCGGCAGACATCCGTGAGGGCGCCATCAGCCAGTTCCTGCTCAAACCGATCGACTATCTCTGGTACCGCGTGTTCCTGTTTTTCGCCGGGCGCGCGGCGTTCATCTCGATGGCCTGCATCCCGCTGGCCGTCTTCATCCTCTGTTTTAAAAGCTATTTCGTGGCGCCGGCCGGCGGCATCGCCCTGGCCGCGTTCGTGTTGTCGTTGTTCCTGACCGCGCTGTTGCAGTTCTTTATCTCGTACACGATGGCGATGCTGGCGTTCTGGTTCCTGGAGATCTCGACGTTCATCTTCATCCTGTTCGCGTTCGAGTACATCGCGAGCGGGCACCTGTTCCCGCTGACGATGTTGCCGGCGCCGTTGTTCCATCTGCTGATGTTCACGCCGTTCCCATCGATGTTGTACGTGCCGATCTCGATCTACATGGGCAAGATCACGGGCGTGATGATCCTCTGGAGCCTGCTGATGCAAGCCGGCTGGATGCTGGTGGCGTACGCGCTGGCGCGGTTCATGTGGCGGCGCGGCGTAAAAAAATATTCGGCGTTTGGAGGATGAAGATGAGTCCAAAGTCTAAAGTCCAAAGTTCAAAGTCTGCGATGGGACGTTACTTGACCATTTACGCGACGCTGTGGAAAAATTCCGTGGCGCGGGAGATGTCGTTCAAGGGCAACTTCATCCTTTGGATCATCGTCGAACTGCTGTGGTTCGGGCTCCAGCTCTCGTTCGTCACGGTGGTGTTCTCGCAGACCGACGCCGTGGGCACGTGGACCCGATGGCAGATGGTGCTGCTGGTGGGCGCGAGCAATTTCATCCAGCAGATCTACCAGGCGTTTTTCCTGACCAATTGCACGGCGCTGTCGGAATTGGTACGGACGGGCAAGATGGATTTTCTCCTGGCGCTGCCGGTCAACACGCGGTTCATCGTGTCCACGAGGCAGGTCGACCTTGGCGCCTTCGTCAACGGCGCGTTCGCCATCTGCGTGATGGTGTTCGCGGCGATGAAGCTGGAATTGCATCCATCGATCGGGCAACTGGCGGGGTTCATCGGGTTGTGCGGGGTGGGGATCTTCATCCATTACTCGCTGATGTTCATGCTGGCGGCGATCAGTTTCTGGACGGTGCGGGCGCAGGGGATCGTCTGGGGCTATTACAACCTGTTCAACATCGCGCGCCTGCCGGACGAGGCGTTCGCCCGGACGCGGGTCTTCAAGGCCGTGTTCACCTTCGGCCTGCCGATCCTGCTCGTCTCGAACGTCCCGGTGCGCGTGCTGGCGGACAAAATCACTTCGCCGAAGATGTGGCTGACCCTCCTGGCGCTTGGCGTGGTCTGGGCGGTGCTGTCGGAATGGTTCTGGCGGTTTTCCCTGCGACGCTATACCAGCGCGAGCACGTAATATTCTGTCATAATTGTCTTCCGATCGACGGCATGGATCGCGAGCAACAGGCTTGACCTCATCCTGATGAACCATGAGACTTACCGCCTGTCTCCCATGAAAAAGGTTGTGATTCTAGCATCGGCCGCGGCGATGCCATTCCTGTCTTCCGCTGCGGATTCACTCACGGTCAAAGTGACCAACAAATTGTCGATCGCCCGCGCGGCGCAGACGATCGAGATCGACGCCGGGAAACTGGCGCCGCTGGCGGCAAAGAACCTGGACATGATCCACGTCAAAGATTCGTCGGGCAAAGAATTGATCGCCCAGGCTGTCGACACCGACTGGGACGACTATCACAAGCCGGACCTGTTCATCTTCCAGAGCGATTTCGGTCCGGGTGAATCCAAGACGTTCACCGTCACCGCCGGCAAAGCGCAGGAATACAAGCCGTCGGATTACAAGGCCTACGGCCGTTTCGTCCGGGAACGCTTCGACGATTATGCCTGGGAGAACGACCTGATCGCGCATCGCACCTATGGCAAGGCGCTTGAGACCTGGAAAGGGGAGCCGCTGACCAGCAGTTCTGTCGACATCTGGTCGAAGCTCAATCCGACGCTCGTCATCAACGAATGGTACATGATGGGCGACGCGTTCTATCATCACCTGAACAGCAATGGCGCGGACCTTTATTCGGCCGGCCCGTCGCGCGGCAACGGCGCCACCGGCATCTGGGCGGCCGATAAACTGGCCGTGGCCAAAAATTTCATCAATTCACGCACCCTCGCCAGCGGTCCCATCCGCGTCATGTTCGAATTGGATTATCCACCGTTCGACGTGAACGGCGTACAGGTGACCGAGACCCGTCGCATCTCGCTCGATGCCGGCAGCCAGTTGGATCATTATCAGACGACCTTCCACGCCCAGGGCGCGGCCGGCGGCCAGATCGCCATCGGCCTGAAAAAGGTCAACGGCGAGCAGAAGGAGTTCAGCGCGGAAAAGGGCACGCTGGTGAGCTGGCAGGCGGTCGAGAAAAACAACGGCATGCAGGGCGTCGCCATCATCGTCCAGGATCCGAAAACCGTCGACAGCCAGGCGGAAGACAAAGCGAACAATCTACTATTGCTGAAACCCGAAGCGATCAACGGCCCGGTGTCCTATTGGGCCGGGTTCGCCTGGGATAAGGCCGGCAAGATCACGTCGGCCGATGCCTGGAAGAAATACGTCGATGAATTCGCCCAGAGCGTCCGGTCGCCGCTCGAGATCACCGTCACCCAGTGAAACTTTGCTATCAACTCATCCGTCCATTAACCGAACTGTTATGAAAAAATTCCCAGTTATGTTCTCAAACCGGCTCATGAAATCGTCCGTCCTCGCACTGTCCTTGGCGCTGCTGTCCGGCTGCGGCTGGTTCCATCATCGCGCCAAAACCGAACCCGCTCCGTCGCCCCAGGCCGCTGCACCGGCTCCGACGCCGACGCCAGCTCCGACACCCGCACCGGCCCCCGAACCTGCTGCCGCTCCCACGCCGACCGCGGCTGCGGCTCCGACGGCCATCACGGACGACGAGATCCGCAGCGCCGTTGCGCGCGTCGCGAAGCACCAGATCAAGTCGCTGGCGGATGGTGACTATCCGGACGTCACCGATGTCGAGGCCGTGAAAAACGCGAAGCCCCCGCAGGGGATCTCCTGGGGATATCCGTGGGGCGTGTACCTGTATGGTGCGGCGCGTTCGGTGGATGTCACCGGCGACAAAGACGTCGACAATTTCGTCCTGCAGCATGATTTGATCGTTGCGCGGTATTACAAATGGCTTGCCTCGGTGAAAGCGGCCGGCAACAGCGAGTTTTCCTCCGTCATCAAGAGCAACCGTATCCGCGGCCTGATGAACCTCGGCAACCTCGATAGTTGCGGCGCGATGGGCAACCAGTTCCTTGAAAGCATGCTCCGTCATCCGGACCAGGTGACGCCGGAGGAAAAAGCCGTCGTCGAACGCATCGCCGATTGGGTGGCGAACAAACAGGAGCGTTTACCGGATGGCACCTTGTGGCGGCCGAGCAACGCCGGGGACTCGTCCTCGGGCATGAGCAAAGGAACCGTTTGGCCCGACGACCTGTACATGGGCGGCGTGTTCCTCACCCGCTGGGGCATCTACAATCATGACGCGAAGTTCATCGACGACGCGGCGACCAACATCATCAACCAGGCGAAATTGACGCAGGATGAGGACGGTCTTTGGTTCCACGGGTATTCCGTCACCGACAACAAACGGGCGCTGTACAAATGGGGCCGTGGCGACGGCTGGGTGACGGTGACGCTCGTGGAGACGCTTTCGGCGATGGATGAGAACGATCCGTTGCGCCCGCAATTGCTGGACATCCTGCGCAAGCAGATCGAGGGCCTGAAGAAGGTGCAGGCGCCGGACGGCATGTGGCACCAGGTGCTGGACCATCCGGAAGTGTGGGAGGAAACCTCTTGCACCGCGATGTTCGCCTATGGCATCGCCCGTGCGGTGAACAAAGGTTGGATCGATGCCTCGAACATGGAGGTGGCGCGGCGCGCGTTTGCCGGCATCGCCAAAAAAGTTTCGGCCGATGGCGCGGTGTTGGACACCTGCCATGGCACCAACATCGGCGGGACGCTGGAGTTTTACGTCAACCGTCCCCATGACGGTGATGATCCGCACGGTTGGGGACCGGTCCTGCTCGCCGGCACCGAGATCCTGGCCGGGGCGAAGAAATAACCTTACCCGTTCCAGGCCATGAAAAAGATCCTCCTGGCGGCGCTCGCCGCCGCGGTCCTCTCCGTCGTGGGCGGGTGTACGACCCACAACTTGAAGCAAGCGCGACCGGCGCAACCGCCGCAGTCCCCGGCGACCAATGGGGTCATTTCATCCACGGACACGTCGGGTTCGGCGCTGGTCCCGGCGCCGCGGACGACGACGACCAACTGGCTGTCGCGGCATCAAAAATTCGTGGAACAGGCGAAGCAGGGCGGGATCGACGTCCTGTTCCTGGGCGATTCCATCACCGACTTCTGGCGCAACCGCGGTTCCAATGTCTGGAACAGATATTACGCGCCGATGCATGCCGCGAATTTCGGCATCAGCGGCGACCGGACGCAGCATGTCCTCTGGCGCATCGAAAACGGCGAGCTGGACGGCATCAAGCCCAAAATCACCGTCCTGATGATCGGCACGAACAACAGCGGGAAGGATTCGCCGGACGACATCGCCCTGGCGATCCGGAAGATCATCGAGGACATCCATGCGAAGATCCCGTCGACGAAAATCCTGTTGCTGGGCGTCTTCCCGCGCGGGCCGCGGCCAAACCGTACCGGGGAGGACGACAGTGCGCATCGCATGGAAGTCATCCACGACGTCAACAGCCTGATCGCCTATTACGATGACGGCAAAACGGTGAAGTATCTTGATATCGGCGATAAATTCCTGGGCCCGGACGGCAAGATCCCGTCCGAAGTCATGCCCGACCAATTGCATCCGAGTGAACGGGGTTACGAGATCTGGGCGGAGGCGATGAACCCGGCGTTGGAAGAGTTGTCGAAGTGATCTTAAATCAAAGAGCGCGGACGTTGCCGTCCGCGCTCTTTTTTATCCCCACAAAAAGGTTCTAGACGAACTAGAACCAAAACCGGACACCGATCCCGCCGGTAAGTTCGCCGCGCAGGCTCGGCTTCACGTCCACGGCCGGCGCGAGTTCCGCAAAAACGTCGAACGGCAGGTCATCAAAGATGTAGGACACGCCGACCGGCACGCGGACGCCGATATTGCTTTCTTCACCGTGGTCGCGCGCCCGCACGAGTGCGCCGACGCCGAAATACAACGGCATTTTCCCGGAGGCGGGTGAAATGTCGATCAGGTCGAACTTGTGCCACAACACATCGGCATTCACATAGAGGCTCGAATGCCGGTGCGTCGACCAGCCGACGGCGCCGTCGAGCGCCATCGTCTCGTTCAACCAAAACTTCACCGAAGCGCCGACCGGTTCGCCGAGGATGATCCCCGCGCCGATCCGTTTGGCCGGCGGGGCCGGGCTGTAAACGTCCGACGGCGGCGGTTGATTCGGATTCTGTTGTCCGTAACCGGCTTGCGGGTAATAAGTTCCGGGATAGCTTTGTGCCCGGACCATGCCCGCGACGGCGACGGCCAATATAACTGTCACGCATGTTTTCTTCATAAAACTCCTTGTTCCTTGCGCCCAGCTGCGGTCCAACCTAAACACGCGGGGCGGGGGCGGGAATGGGGTAAAACCCTCACCGGCCGGCCCCGGGAATTTCATTGAAAATTCTCCGCGAACCTCTAAATTGCCCGCCATGAATTCGCAATTGGCGCAATACATCCCCGTCCTGATGCTGCTCGTCGCCGCGGTCGGTTTCGCGGCCGGCGTCCTGATGCTTTCGGTCCTGATCGGTTATCGCACCAAACACACCCGCGCCAAAGACACCGCCTACGAATGCGGCAAAGACCCGATCGGCGAAGGCGGGGCGCGGTTCTCGGTGAAATTCTACCTCGTCGCCATGCTGTTCATCCTGTTCGATATCGAAGTCGTCTTCCTCTATCCCTGGGCGGTCGTCTACAAGGACATGCTCGCCGAACACGCCACGCGCAACCTGATCTTCGGTTCGATGCTCTCGTTCATCGGGATCCTCTTCGCCGGTTACCTTTACGCGCTGAAGAAAAAGGCGTTCGACTGGAGAGGCTGACGACCTCGTTGAAGCGTTGAACCGTTGAATCGTGATCCGGTTCAACGGTTTGATCATTTTGACGATTTAACCGTTCGCGATGTAACGAATCACATGGCTACCATCAAATTCGGCACCTCGGGCTGGCGCGACATCATCGCCCGCGATTTCACCTTCGACAACGTCCGGCTGGCGACCCAGGCCATCGCCGACTATCTGAACGCGGAACGCGGAGCGCGGAACACGGAACTCAGCGGTCGTAAGCCCGTCGTCATCCTGGGTCATGATACGCGCTTTCTCGGCCGCGAATTTTCCCTGGCCGCCGCGGAAGTGCTCGCCGCCAACGGGATCGAGGCGTTGCTCTGCGACCGCGACACGCCGACGCCCGTCATCGCCCATACGATCCGTCATCGCCGCGCCCTCGGCGGGATCAACTTCACCGCCAGCCATAATCCGGCCGAGTACCAGGGGCTGAAATTTTCGACGTTCAACGGCGCGCCGGCCACGCCGGAAGTGACAAAACAGATCGAAGCGAACATCGTCAGGCGTCAGGCGGAAAATTTTTCGTTCAACGGCGCCGTCATCGGGACTTTCCAATGCCGGACCTTCGACCCGCGGCCGGACTACTTCAAACAACTTCGCAAGCTGGTCGAGTTTTCCGTCCTGAAAAAGGCGAAGCTGAAAGTCGCCGTCGACCTCAGCTACGGCACCGGCCATGGCTATCTCGACACCTTGTTAAGAATGGCCGGCGTCCCGCAAAGCGGGATCACGCTCTTCCATAACGAGATCAATCCACTGTTCGGCGGGCATCATCCGGAACCGAACGCCGAGAACATGGCGGACGTCAGCAAGTTCGTCCGGAACGGCAAGGCGCAGCTGGGATTGGGCTTGGACGGGGATGCCGATCGTTTCGGGATCGTCGACCAGGACGGCACGTGGCTGACGCCAAACCAGGTCCTGGCGTTGACGTTGTATCATCTGAAGAAGAACCGCGGCTGGACCGGCGCGGTCGTGCGCACGGTGCCGACCAGCCACCAGGTGGACGCGGTCGCTGAATTGCTCGGCGTCAAAGTCCACGAGACGCCCGTCGGGTTCAAATACATCGGCGCGTTGATGGAAAGCGAACCCATCATCGTCGGCGGCGAAGAGTCCGGCGGCTTGAGTGTGAAAGGGCACGTGCCGGAGAAGGACGGCATCCTGGCCTGCCTGCTGATGGCGGAACTGGTCGCCACGGAAAAGAGGTCGCTTGGCCGGATCCTCAAAGAACTGTCCAAAAAGATCGGCGACTTTTACAGCGATCGCCTAAATGTTTCGTTCGCGCCGGAAAAGAAGGACGCCTTGCTGGCGAAACTGGCCGCCGGGCTGAAGCAGGTCGGGCCGTTCAAGGTCGAGAAATTCATCACCACCGACGGCTACAAGTTCCTGTTGCCGGACCGTGAATGGGTCGCCTTCCGCGCCAGCGGCACCGAGCCGCTGATCCGCTGTTACATCGAGGCCAAATCGAAGGCCAATCTCAAGAAGCTCCAGGCCGCCTGTCGGGAAGTGCTGGCCTGATCAGGAGTTCCGCGGATGGATGATCTTCATCGCGTCCGCGTGGGCGAGCACGACGTCGGGATCCCGTTGCAGGGCATCGAAATAATGGCGGGCAAACCCTTCGCTCGTCTCGGAAACCACCAGCATGGCGATGGTCTCCTTTACCAGGGCCTCCACCTTGTCGGCCGTCAACGGCTCCTTTTCGTCGAGCGCTTCATCCATCGAGACGATCAACAGCGAAAGCGGATGCATCCACGCGAACCACGGATCGTTCGTGAGGAGTTTGAGGAAATGATTCGACGACGGGATCTTGCCGAACGTCTTCTCGTAGGTCTCGCGTTCGGATTCGACCAGTGTCTTGTGCAGCGCCAACAACGCATCGCGGACCCGTTGCAGGCGCTGATGGATCTCGTCGTGGGACGTCGGGTCGGTCGCCATGAAGCATATTACACCATCTGAAGAAAAACGAAAATTGTGGGTAATGTTTCAATTTGGTGGCGCATTGCTGCGGCAATGTGGCGGTGCGGCAACACCGCCCTACCAACGAATTCACAGATACGGCGAAAATAATCGGGCGGCGGCATCGCGCAACTTGCCCGGGAGGGATCTTCCGTCCGCGTCCGCCAGCGTCACCTCACGCGCCCCGCCGATCTTTTTCTGGAGCAATTGTTCCATCTCCTCCGCGAATTCGCGGCCGTAGGCTTCGACGTTCAATTCGAAATTCAAGCGCAGGCTGCGGGCGTCCCAGTTCGCGGAACCCAGGAAGACCCAGTGACGATCGACGATCATCAGCTTGGAATGGTCGAAGGGCGGGGGCGTCAGCCAGATGCGGCAGCCGCGTTCGAGCACCTGCCACCACATCGCGCGCGACGCCCAGTGCACATACGGCAGGTTGTTTTTGGCGGGCAGGATGATGTCCACCTGCACCCCGCGGAGCGCCGCGAGGTTCAACGCCGTGACCAATGCCGGGTCCGGCAAAAAATAGGGCGTGAGGATCTGGACGGACGCCTGGGCATCGGCCAGGGCCGCCAGGAGGGTCAGGCGCAGCTTGTCGTAATCGGCATCGGG